>Ga0214473_10005168_pt1 | contig 15662 bp, 9 predicted proteins | sample RVTome_7_FD_203509 | JGI IMG/M metagenome (GOLD analysis project Ga0214473, IMG submission 203509) | Soil microbial communities from uranium-contaminated site in the Upper Colorado River Basin, Wyoming, United States - RVT98D197 | ecosystem: Environmental > Terrestrial > Soil > Contaminated >... | reverse complement strand
GCGCTCGCAACGCAGCCCGCGCGAATCGCGGCACGCAGGGAGTCCGTGAAGCGCGGCCACTCGTCCTTCGGATGCTCGTCGCACCGGCTGGCGTCGGACTCGGGGCGAGGGTGGGGCGGCTCGTCCGTCATCGGGTTCACGTAGTGCTTGTGCTCGGCAGAGCCGACATAGACGGCCTCGCCTGCGGCCTGGTCGAGCGACCGCTCGACTGACCACGGGAGGATCTCGAGAGGTTTCCTTCGCCTGCGCTCGACTCTTCGCGGCCTGGGCGCCATGGGTGTCACGTTTCCGGGAGAATGCCGCCCGTCGACGCGGCGCGCAAGCAGCAGCCGGATCCCGGGGCGCGGCTGCCCTCGAGCGGGGCTCGGGCTGGCACGCGCGCGCGCACCCGTGCGTCGCGCGCGACCCCGCGGCCGGCAGCCTCTCGATCGATTCGTGCTGCTCGTCGCTACTCGCTCGCTGCTCGTCGCTGCTCTCTCGCCGAGCGCGGGCCGCCCCGAGCGGGCGGCTCGCCCTCGTTGACCGCGGAAACCATTCGGGGCCTTCGCCCCGGGATCTTCCTCCTCTGATCCTTCTCCGCGGACCACCCGTCCGGCCTCTCCGCCCGTTCGAGCCTCCCCGGTGATCCCCTCGGCGCTCCCCGCGCGACGGCCGCCGGCGTGCACCTCGCTCCCGCGCCCTTCGCCGAGCCGGGAGCGGGCTCGACGCGGGCACGAAGCGCACGCCCCGTGGGTCGCTGGGAAACGCCTTCGGGCATGCGCGGGAGCAGAGCACGGGGCGTGCCGCGTTCTTTGTGCCCGGTTCGTCAAGGATCTCGCGGAGGGCTGGCGGGCGGACGCCGGCGGCCGCCGGCGGCCGCCGGATGTGCAAAGCGCGCGCCAGCGAGCCCGAGCGCGGCAGCGCTCGAGGGGTGCTCGAGGGCTCTCCCTCGAGGAGGACTACGCTGGGGGTGGGCGGGCGGGTGTGTGAACCGAGCGGCGCACCAGCCGAGGGCGAAAGGCGGGCCGGCCGGCGCGCCGGTGCTCCGACGCCCGGGATCCGCGCCCCGGATCCCGCCGCGACGACCCCATCCTCGCGGTGCCGGTCCGGTCGGCGCGTCGCCGCCACCGTGTCCGCGTCGTCAGGTGGATGATGCCGCCCTCGAGCCCTTCGTGCGCGGGCACGGGTGAGAGCCCTCGCTGCCCGTGCGCACGGCGAAGCGGCGTGGTCGTGAGCGCGCCGAATGGGCTACCCTCCGCCAGCGATGCCTCCCGATTGGACCACCTGGCCTTACCACCGACCCGGCTCCGCGCTCCGCTTCCCGCGCGACGAGGGATGGCACCAGCTCCTGCCCGCGGGGTTCGCCAATCCGTCCCTCGACGAGATGGAGTGGGTCTACCTCAACGCCCACCTGGTCGAGCAGGGCGGCGCGGGCCGGCGCTTCGTCGTGTTCGCAGCCTATTTCACGCAGCACCTGCGCTTCCTCGTCGTGCGCGCCTTCGACGCCGCCGACACCCCCCTCGGCGTGCACACGGGCACGGCCTGGGGGCCGCTGATCGCCTCGCCGGACGCGCTCGACCTCACCTTCACGCACGGCGGCGGATCGGACACCTGGCGGACGCGCAAGGACGGGGCCGGGCGGCTCGTGCCCTTCGAGTCGCACCTGTCGGCCGTGGACGATGCGCGCACCTTCCGCGTCGAGCTCGATCTCGCGAGCACCAAGGCGCCCTACGACGCGGGCGGCGTGGGCGCCATGCCCTTCGGGCGGCAGGGCTCCTTCTTCTACTACTCGCTGACGCGCTTGCGCGTCGAGGGGACGCTGCATTTGCCGCGCGCCGACGGAACCACCGAGGATGTCGCGGTCCGCGGCATGGGCTGGTACGACCATCAGTGGGGCAACTTCTACGTCACGCCCTTCCGGGGCTCGCGGCGCGAGGAGTACGAGTGGATGAGCATCCAGCTCGACTCGGGCGAGGAGATCTTGCTGACGACCGTGTGGGAGCCGGACGGGCGTACGCCCAGCCTTCCCGCCTACGGCGGCGCCGGTCTCGTCCGCGCAGATGGCTCGTGGGACAAGCTCGTCGGCGCGCAGCGGTGGCAACGCACGGAGTTCTGGGAGTCGCCAAGGCAGCACGGGATCTACGCGGCCGGCTGGCGCTTCCTCGCGCCCGAGTGGGGCGCCGATCTCGTGATCACGCCTCGCGTGACGAACCAGATGACACCCATCATCGACGCGGCGCCGCCCGGCGCGCTCGGCGCCGTCTCGCGGCTCATGAGCGGCGTCTTCAACTACCTCGGCGCCTTCTGGGAGGGGAGCTGCCGCGTCACCGGCACCTTCGCCGGCGCGCCTGTGACGGGCTTCGCCTTCGCCGAGCTGATCAAGCGCTACGAACGGCCCCAGCTCTTCCTCGAGGTCATGCGCGACGAGCCCGGGCTCCTCGTCATGCGCTGGCGCGTGACCAACCCCGACGACCAGGTGCCGCTCGCGCACCGCTGGTACGTCGAGCGCGCCGATGGCTCCGTGCTCGCGCAGCGCGACGGCGTCGAGGTGCCCGTCGCCGTCCTCGACGACCCCGCGCTGCCGCGGAACGAGCCGCTGATCTTCCGCGTCGTCGCGAGCTCCGCCGACGGCACGCTCTCGGGCTCTGCTGCGACGCCGATCCTGCTACGCGCGTGACCGGCGGGCGCGCCGCACGCGTCTGATCACCCGCTCGAGCTGCTCCGCGAGCCCCTCCTCACCGGCCAGATCGGCCAGCTCGCGCACGTGCCGCCGGACCCTGCGCAGATCGATCGACGGGTGCAGCAACAGCAACGCCTCCGCGTCTTCAATGTCTTTGGGACGCGCCGCGAGCGCCTTGAAGACGACGAGGTCCTCCGGAGTCGCCATCGGAGCACTCACTCGGCCGAACCGCACCTCGGCGCGCGCTTCGAGCGCTTTGCGCTCGAACCCCGACCACCCGAAGGAGACGTCGAGATCCACGCCCGTGGGTTCGTGCCGCAGGAGCAGGACGAGGTTCTGCTCCGCGAAGGCAGTGGCGTCTTCGATCCTGGGAACGATCCGCTCCTTCACGAGCGACGCGAGCAGCCGCATCGGGTCGGTCGCGTCGCCACGCACGACGGCGTCGATATCCGTCGTGAGCCGCCGCACGCCGCGCGCGATGACAGCGATCCCGCCGACGATCATCCATGGCGCACCGGCTGCGCTCAAGCCGCAAGCCAGCGCCTCGAGCGCGTCCTCGATCCTGCGCTCACCGCTGCCGCGACGCTCGGGCACCCCGTTGAATGCGCGCCCAGCGGCGACGCACCTCCGCTGCTCCTCGCTCGCTGACCGGATCCCGCGGACCGGGCCACACGCCCATGTCGGCCAAAGCATTGAGGGCCGACATGGCTTCCGCGATCGCTTGCTCGGGGTTAGGACCCGCCTCCAGCGTGAGCACGCGCTGCCGGGCCGCGGCGGCCGCTTGACCCCGCTTCCACTGCGCGATCTCGTCCCTTGTCGTTCCCACCTGTGGCACGTAGCCGCTCGCACCGCGGGAGTCAAGGCGCGTCCGGGACGAGGTTCCGCGGGGTCGGGGCGTTCGGGGCTTCCGCGCGGCGCGCGGATGCACCACGATGCGGCGCGGCCGCGTCATACTGCGGAGACGACCATGACCAAGAAACACGTCGTGATCTTCGGCGGCGGGCTCTCCGCCCTGTCCGCAGGCATTCACGTGCTCCAGGAGGGAGGCGCCGTCAAATACGACGTGACGCTGCTCTGCATGGAGCACCGCCTCGGCGGCAAGGCCGCGAGCTGGCGCCTGCCCGACGGGCGCGTGATGGAGGTGGGCTTCCACGCGGTCTTCGGCTACTACCGCGCCATCCAGAAGCTCCTCGCCCGCGCGGGGCACCCGGTCACGGACGACCGATGGTTCACGGACAACGGCGGAGTGCACCTGATGTACGAGGCGGGCCCACGGGCCGTGAACCGGCTCGACATCCCGAGCGGACCGCTCGACGTGGGCGCGCTGCTGCACAACGGCTTCATCGGCTACGAGGGCATGACGCTCCACGAGAAGCTGCAAGCCGCGGCGTGGATGGCGCGCGTGGGCGCCGAGCTGCTGCTCACGGACATTCCGCCCGACATCGACGAGCACTCCTTCACTTCCTGGTGCGTCGGCAAGGGGCTCGCCGTGGAGCTCACACGCAAGAGCTGGTTCCGCTATGTGCTCGATCTGGCCTTCAACTACCCCAACACGGGATCGGCCTACGTCGGGATGGTGGGCTTTCAGCGTCTGATGGGTCCCGAGAACAGCCTCGTCTACTACCTGAACGGGGGTCTCAGCGACGTCATCGTCGCACCCATCGCCGAGCTCTTCCACGATCTCGGCGGCAAGGTGCGATTCTGCACCAAGGTCACGCGTGTCGAGCTCGATCCCGCGACGAAGCGCGTCACGACCTTCGCCACGCGGCCCATGGCCACGCCGTCACCGCTCGCGGCCGGCGTGTGGGACCACGTGGAGGTGACGCCCCTCGGGGGAAGCTACTCGCTGGCCGAGAGCCCCTACCCCGTCGGAGATCCGGCTGCGGCCGCAGGCGCGGCTGAGACGGCCTGGGCCCACGGTGCGGACTTCGACGAGGTCGTGTGGACCTTGCCCATCGACTCCACGCGCGCGCTCCTTCGCAGCACGCCCGGCTTCCGCGAGTCCGTTCTGGAGGAGCCGCAGCTCCGGCGGATCTGGGGGCTCCGCACCGTGGCCTCTACCTCGCTCCGCATGTGGCTCCCAGACAAGGCGATGCCGGCGGGCTACTCGACGGTCGTGATGGGCACGCCGCAGCCTGCCGCGACGCTGATCGATTACGCGAACAGGATCACTTCGCTCGCCAACGGCCCCTGGGGCTCGGTGATCGAGCTCGAAGGCCAGGAGGGCCGGCACGGCGAGCTGACGGACGACGAGATCGTGCGCGAGAGCCTCGTGACGTTCCGTTCGCTTCCTTTCGTCACCGGCGCGGCGATCGACGTGGACGCGATCATGGCGCAGGCGGGCAACCGGCGGCTCGAGTTCCGGCGCAACACGGCCCACCACATGCGCTACGTGCTCATGGAGGCGGGACACTGGCGGCACCGCCCCGAGCAGGACCGCTCGCCCTACGACAATCTCCTCTTCGCCGGCGACTGGGTGAGCGGCACGCAGCCCACGGCGAGCATGGAGGCGGCCGTGCGCACGGGGCGCGTCGCCGCGGACATGTTGCGGGACCGCGCCGGGCTGCCGGCCGCGGTGGAGTGAGGGCGGGACCGGTTCTTCTCCGCTGGAACCGGCGAGACGAGCGCCCGGTCTTGCCTGGGCGGTGCAATCTCGAGCTCGTCGGCGGTCCGTGGGATGGCGCATTGACACGCTCCGCTCTGCGTGGAAGCGTGTTGATATGGTTCACACGGGGACGCGGGGGATGGATGATCGGCGCGCGGAAGGCACGGTTTCCTCCGGCTGGCTGATCATCGTCGCGGCGCTCGCGGGGTGCGTCGCCGGAGGTCCGGTTGAGGAAGCCTCGCCCTCCGTGGGCGCGCTCGATGCCACCGAGCCGGAGGAGCACGTCCTCTTCGGCGATCCCGGCACGGGTCCCGTGTCGTTCGCGGGCGACGCCGTCGGGGGGCGCGTGGAGACGAACGACGGCACCGGTCGGCCGCCTGCAGCAGCCGCTGCCGCGACGAGCACCTCTCCGACTCCGCAGGAGGCGCTCGTCGGTCGCGCAGCCACGATGGATCCCTCCGGCCCGATCGAGGTCGTCGTGGAGCTCCATCACGCGCTTGCGCCGTTCCGCGCCCGGTCTGCGAACGACGAGGAGCGCGCGCTGCTCGTCGAGGAGCGCCGCGCGCTCGCCGCGACGGTCACGGCACCGATCGCCGCGCGCCTGCGCGCGCTCGGTGCCACGAACATCGCCGAGCTCTGGCTCAACCCCGCGGTCGCCGTGCACGTCCCCGCCGGCGCCGTCGCGACGATCGACGGCTGGTCCGAGGTAGCGAACCTGTCCGACGATCGCCGGGAGGGTGGGAGCGCGCAGGCCTACGGCGGTGAAGAAACCCGAAACGGCATGCGCACGAACGCGTTCGTCTCGAACGGCCTCACAGGTGACAGCGGCGGACGAGCTGGTGGCCGCATCCGCTTCGGCGTCATCGAGTGGGAGAACTGGCCCAACAGGACGCATGCAGGCTTCTACTATCCGGGGACCACGACGAGTCGTTTCGTGTGGGTCGGCGACTGCCGCGGCAGCTCTTGCACGAGCTCATCGTCCACGGGCGGCAACACGCACGGTACCCAGGTCGCGAAGGTGCTCGCGGGCGGCATAGAGGCCGGCCAGGACCCCGGCATCACTGATCCGGTGGAGCGCCGGCGACGCAGCGGCCAGTCCTCCGGCGGCGACATCTACTACTACCGCGTCGGCGCACAGTGCTCTTAGTGGAGGGCCGCCGCCCAGAAGGCGGTGGCTGACGGCATCGACGTGCTCAACATCTCGGCGTGGATCTCCTGCAGCGGCTCGGTCGGCGAGTCGCCCTGCTGGGCCGACTGCGACTGCGGCGGCCTCAACGCCGACCTCGAGTCCGCCGCAGACAACGGCGTGCTCACGGTCATGGGTCACGGGAACTTCTTCGATCCCGGCATCGGGACGTGCAACGCAGTCTACCCGGCGCTGCGTCGCAGCGGATTGAGCGCCGCCCATCTCGACACAGATCCGATCACGACGAACTACGACAGCACGACGTCGCACACCCAAGCGAGCCGAGGTGGGATGGCGATCCGCCTGCACGGGGGGACGGTGAGGCAGGACGCGTTCGCAGTGGCGGACCTCGCCGCCCCAGGGGATCACTCGTACATGTACGCGACACCGCCGTTCGGGTACGAGACAACGTCAGTGTACGCGGGCTCGTCCTACGCCTCGCCCGCCGTTGCCGGAGCGGCGGGCATGCTCCGGGAGCACTTCTCGAGCCTCGGCTGGACGACGAACGGCCGCGTCCTGCTGGCCAACATGATCCTCATGGGCGACTCGTACGCCTTCGACTACGGCGGCGATCGTCGCACCAGGATGGACCCCCGCAGCGGCGCGGGCCGCACGCACATGCACTACCCCGCCAGCGCGAACCTCACCGCGCCGTGGGGCTGGGGCTGGCACGTGTTCAACATCGGCAACAGCTCGACGGTCGCCTTCACGGTGTGGGACTCCGGCCCCGAGAGCCCGCTGCTGAGACAATGGAAGGTCGCCATGACGTGGAAGGAGACCGATTACGCCGCCGCTGCAGACATGATCCTCGAGGTCTACAACACGTGTCCCTCGGGCGGGGGACCCCCCGTTCTGGTCGCGAACGACACGTCCTACGACATCCGCAAGCGCATCGAGCTCGTGCAGTCGCAGATCTCCGACCGCTGCCTCGAGTACCGCATCCGCACTTTCTCGAACAGCATGCCGACCGGCCAGACCCGTACGGTCTACGTCGCCGACTACTTCCACTCCGGCAACCCGGCCGATCACTGATGGTGGAAGGAGAGTTGCACATGGACACTCGAACCGCATCCCTGGTCGTGATCGGCGCGATCCTCGGCGTGGGCGCACGCTGTTCCGAGCCCGAGCCGCGCGACGGTGGATACCCGCGCGACGGCGGACACGCGCGTGACAGCGGACCCCAGCCCGACGCCGGACCCATCGAGTGCCTCATCGAGGGCGGCGCCTGCACGCCCGTGTATGAAGGGGCCATGTGCGGGCCCCCGTTCACAGGCAAGCCTGTCGACACCGTCCGCCGCTGCATCGACTATGGTCGCTGGATCACCATCGGCTGCCACGTTCCCCCGGGCGGCGGCACCCTTGCGTCGACTTGCTACCAATACGAGGGGCCGTCGGGCTCCGGCGTCGCGTTGATGCCGACCGGGGGTGCGAACCTCGCGAGAACGGCGATCACGGCGGCCCCTTGCCCGGACGCGCTACGCGGCGAAGTGAGCTTGTACCCCCCCTGCGAATAGCGGCTCGACGCGGCAAACGGCGCAGCACCTGGGCGCACGGGGCGCGTCGCCGCGGACATCCTGCGGGACCGCGCCGGGCTGCCGGCCGCGGACGGGTGATCGGCGCAGGACTCCCCGCGCTCACCTTCGGGCTACTCCGGGGCAGCCCTGCCCCGCAACTCGGACGGATTGACCAAGACGCCGGCGCGCAGGGTGCGCAAGGCAATGCGCAGTGCGCATGTGCCTGCGCTGCGTCTTCTCGACAACTCCGCGATCGAGGGGCCGATAGCGGGATCGATATTTGCTTGAATCGCGCCGTTCGGCGGGGAGGTGCGCATGACAGCCGTGTGGGCGACTGTAGGGCGAGCTGGGTGGGTGCCGATCGTCTTGAGCGTGGCCGTCTTCGGTTGCGGGGGTGGTCCCTCCGCGAGCGACGACAGCGACGGCGACGGGATCAGCAACGGCGAGGAGGGGTACTCCGACGACGTCAACACGGACGGTGACGCCTGGCCCGACTGGCTCGACCTCGACACGGACGGCGACGGGCTGCCCGATTCCGTCGAGGCGGGCGACGACGACCTCTCGACGCCGCCCATCGACACCGACCGCGACGGCACGCCCGACTTCCGCGACACCGACTCGGACGGCGACGGCGTCCCGGACTCCGAGGGCGTGAGCCCCGACGGGACCCCGCTCGACACGGACGGCGACGCCATCCCCGATTACCTCGACGACGACGACGACGGCGACGGCATCGCCGACCGGATCGAGGGCACTCCGCCCGGGCGCGACACGGACGGGGACGGCATCCCCGACCGGATCGACCTCGACAGCGACGGCGACGGCATCCCCGACGCGATCGAAAGAGCCGTGGACACGGACGGAGACGGCACGCCGGACTTCCGCGACCTCGACTCGGACGACGACGGTGTCCCCGACGCGGACGAGGACCGCAACGGCGACGGCATCGTCGACGGCTGCGGCATGCCGCCCATGCCGCCCTGCGAGAGCTCGCGGACCTCCGCGGACACGGACGGAGACGGTGTGCCCGACCTCGTCGAGCACGTGGCCGGCACCGATCCGACCGATGCCACGAGCACGATCCCCGCCGAGGACTTCTACTTCGTCCTCCCCTACGTCGACCCGGCGCAGGACGGGATCCTCGCCTTCTCGACGAGCCTGCGCCAGGCCGACGTCTTCTTCTCCGTGGACACGACGGGCAGCTTCGGAGAGGAGATCGCGGCGATCCAGTCGACGATCGACTCGCTGATCGTGCCCGGCGTGATGAGCATCATCACCAACGCCGGCTTCGGCGTGGGTCGCTTCGAGGACTTCCCGCGCGACCCCTTCGGCCTGCCCTCGGATCGCCCCTTCGAGCTGCTGCAGCCGATCACGACATCTATGGCTCCTCTCCGCGCGGCAGTGGACCGGCTACCCCCCGCTGCGGGTGGCCTCGACACGCCCGAAGCCGGCCTCGAGGCTCTTTTCCAGTGGGCGACGGGACACGGGTTCGCGGCGCTCGAGATCCCGCCCTTCTCACCGGGCGACGTGGGAGGAGCCGGGTTCCGGACGGACTCCCTGCCCATCATCGTCCACATCACGGACGCCCGCGCCCACGTGCCGGCGGACTACGTGGTCGCCGGGATCACGACGCACGGTCGCGACGACGCGGTCGCGGCGCTCACCGCCATCGGGGCGCGCGTCATCGGGGTCCGCTCGACGGAGAATCTCGGCACGGCCGACGATCCACGCACCGACCTCGAGGACCTCGCGCTCGCGACGCGGAGCACCATCCCGCCGACGGCCGGCGAGTGCGCGACGGGAATCGACGGGACGCCGCAGCCGCCGGTCGCGACGGCCGGCGGGGACGTCTGCCCGCTCGTGTTCGACGTGCGGCCCGACGGAAGCGGGCTCGGCGACCTGATCGTGGGCGCCATCGAGCAGCTCGCGTCGTACGGCACGCTCGACATCTCGGCGGTCCCGGTGGGTGAGACGAGCGGCGTGCGCGGGGAAGTCCTGCCGCCCGGCACGACGACCGCCGACTTCATCGAGTCCATCACGCCCGAGCCTCCGCCGCCAACGGGCGCGACGATCGACGGGGACGTGTTCCGCAACGTGACACCCGGGTCGACCGTACACTTCCGCCTGACCGCCCGGAACACTTTCGTGCCCCACATCGCGACGGTGCAGCTGTTCACCGTGGACATCCACGTGCTGGGCGACGCCGTGACCCTGCTCGACGTCCGCAACGTGTACATCGTCGTCCCGCGCGACGCGAGCGGCCCGGTGCTCCTGTGAGGATCCAGATGCCACACCGAACCAACACACGCATCAGTCTCCTTCGCGTGGCTCTCGCCGCGCTGGTCCTATCGTCGCTCGCGATGACCGCCCGGGCGGACAGCGTCGCCCAGATCGCTTCGTCGGTGCGTATCAGCCGCGGCACGGCGACCCTCATCGATCCGCAAGGCCGGCCAGGGGTCATGGGCATGGGCACTGACACGGTGGCTCGGCCGGGTGACGTGCTCACGTTCATCGCACAGTTCACGCCTGTTCCCAACGGCGACCTGCGCGGGCTCGGCGGGTACGTGACCGTGTACGTGCCGCGCAACACGGAGGTCGTCGGCGCGCGGCTCATCGACTCGACGGGGGCGACCGTCCCACCACATCGGGGTGGGCTCGGCCCCGATGGTGTCGGTCCGCGCGGGACCATCGCCTACGCGGCTCCCCTCGTGAACGGTTCCCTTTCGCAGCTCTACGCGGACACGGGCATCTTCTACTCCGTCGACCGCCGGACCTCGCGCATGCCCACGGGCAGCATGGCGTCGGAGGTGTTCCTGACGATCTTCAACGGCCTGGTCATGAACCCCGCGCCGACCGCGACGGGGCAGCTCGCGCCGATCCTGGGCGCCAACCCCGCGATGCCCTTCGCGCACAACCAGTGGGACCTGATCCAGGCCTACGGTTTCGGGGTCGGCGGCGGCACGATCAACCCGCGCGGTCAGGGCAACACCCCAGATATGTACGGCTCGGCCGTGGCGGGGCCGGACACCTGGTATCCTCATGAGGCCAGCTACATGGGGCCTCTCACCGGCACCCTCGACGCTGCGAACGTGGTCGCGACGGGGACGACCGGGCCCTGGCAGCGGATCCGCACGCTCGGGGCCGAGATCGGGCGGCGTGGGGTGATGCCTCCCGTGCCGGACCCGGGTATGGCAACTCGCATCGGCATCCCCGCGGTGGATGGCATGGGCCGCCCGCTTGGGATCGCGCTGAGCGCGGACGCTCCCCTGCCCGCCTACGACACGTCCATGCCGTCGGCGCCGTACACGCGCGCCCTTCGCTTCGCGGTCGGTGAGCTCGCGGTCGGCCACGAGTACCTGAGCGAATTCAGCCTGCGCGTGCTCGACACGCCCCTCGATCCCGTCAGCAACACCGACACCGTGTGCGCTGAGGTCTTCGGGGGCGACTCGTCGGCTCAAGTCCTGGACGGCACCCGAGACGGCAAGGACAACACCTGGCGGTACTTCCTGCCCGCGCCCGCCTGCGTCGCGCTCAACCTGCTCTTCGACATCGACGTCGATCGGCTCGTGGCCCTCGCCGGCGACCGGCTCACGTACACGATCAACGCCAAGAACCTGTCCACGGTCGCCCACGACAACGTGGTCGTGCGGCACTGCTACACCGCAGCCGGAGTGACGTTCCTTTCGGCGAGCGCGGGCGGCGTGCGCGGCACCGGCACGGGCTGCCCCAACCCGGCGGCGCAAGACGACGTGTCCTGGACGATCCCGCGGCTCGATCCCGGCGAAGAGCTGAGCTACACGCTCGAGTTCACCGCGACTGGAGGGGGCGCCGGCGACTCGACGATCGGCCGGGCCATCTTCACTTCCGATCGGCTGCCCTATCCAGGCTTCCAGACGGTCGCCTTCACGGTGATCGGGCGGCTCGCCGTGATCGACCTCGGCATGACGGCCGATCCGGACTACGTCGCGACGCCGCCCGGCACCGTCACCTACACGGCGACGGTGAGCAACTCGGGCACGGGTCCCATGGCGGCAACGGGCTGCCGGACCGATCCGTGTCGTCTGGTCGTCACGCTGCCTCCTGGCTTCGTGTACGTGGCCGGTAGCACGCGCGTGGGTGCCGCGGCCGTGGCGGACCCGGCGATCGCGGGCTCGCTGCTCACGTTCACGGGGGGGCTCACGGACATCCCACCCGGCGGAGCCATGACGCTGACGTTCCGCGCGCGAATCCCTGCGGGCACGCCGGACGGCATCTACACGTGCAGCCTGGAGTCCTGGCTCAACGACACCGGGTGGGGCATCACCTACAACGACGCGGAGAGCGCGCTGGCCGAGGTCGTGGTGGGAGCGCCGAGGTCCGAGATCCCAACGGTTCGTATCCCACTGCTCGACGGCGCGACCGAGGTCTGCGGCACGGCTGAGCCGGGGGCGACGGTACGGATCTACGTCGCCGGCCTCGAGGTGGCGAGCGGCACGGCCGACGGCGCCGGAGCCTGGTGTGTCGGTGTTCCACGCCTGTACTCCGGCCAGCGGGTCACGGCGACGGCCCAGGCGCCGGGCGAGGTCGAGAGCCTCGAGGCGGCCGCGGTCGACGTGCTCGCCCGGGGCGGGACGCCCGCCTGCAGCGACGGGATCGACAACGACCTCGACGGGCTCACCGACTTCCCGGACGACCCCGACTGCGACTCGGCGGCCGACACCGACGAGGCCCACCAGCCCGAGTGCTCGGACGGCATCGACAACGACGGCGACGGAGACATCGACTTCGGAGCCGACCTCGGATGCAGCTCGCTGATCGACGACACCGAGGCGGGGATGCCCCAGTGCTCGGACGGCATCGACAACGACGGCGACGGGCTCACCGACTTCCCGGACGACCCGGGTTGCTCGGCCGCCGACGACGTCTCGGAGTCGGATCTGCCACAGTGTGCCGACGGCGAGGACAACGACGGCGATGGGCTCACCGATTTCCCGTTCGACACGGGCTGCGCGTCGCCGCTCGACGACGACGAGCGGGCCGCGCCCGGCGTCGATGGCGGCGCGGGGGTCGACGCCGGTGTGGACGGAGGCCCCGCCGCGGACGGCAGCGGCGCGACCGGCGACGGTGGAACGTCGGCGCCGCCGGACTGGGGCGGCGTGGACGAGCCTGGCTCGGGCTGCGGTTGCGTGGCCGCGAGAGCGCAGCGCGGCTCGGGGTCGCAAGTCCTGTTCTTGGCCGTGTTGGTCGCCGCCGCGGTGATGGCGCGGCGGCGGCGGCGTCACTGACGGAACGTCTCGGCAGCACGGGACCGCGGCCGAGCCCGGCTCGACCGCGGCTTCCCTACCTCACCAGGCCCGCTCGGAACTCCTCGATGCGCCGTGTGATGGCGTCCACGTGGAGCGGGAAGGTCATGTGCCCGCCGGGGATCCAGAGGATCTCGGGTCTGCCCCACTGCTCCCACTGGCGACGCGCAAGCGCCGCGTCGATGTAGGCGTCCTCCTCGGCCTGAATCCAGAGCTGGCGGTCGCGCCCCAGGACGGGCGAATAGGACGCGAGCCGAAGGCGCTCGAACAGATCACGACGCTTGTCGCGATCGATGCCCCACTTCTCGAGATCGCGCTTCATGCGCCACAGGATCGGCGCTTCCTCGACCGCGTCCACGAGCTGGAGGTGCGAGATGATGGGCGCGATGAAGTCCGGCGCAGGTTCGAGGCAGCCGAGCAACATGGTGATCGAGCCGCCGAGGCTGATGCCCGTCACACCCACCTGCTCGTAGCCCTGGTCGCGTAGCCAGCGGACGAAGGCGCGCGCGTCGCACACGGCCTGGCGCACGCCCTCCATGGAACGCACGAGATCCGCCGTCCAGAAGAACTCGCCGCTGAAGAGCGCGCTCCGCGGCTTGCGGGCGCCGTGGAAGGGCAGGGTGAGATGGGCGAGGTCCGCGTCGATCTCACGCGCCCACTTGCGGAAGAGCGTCGTCTCCTCGGCCCAGGAGCCGGGCTCGAGCCAGCCGTGGACGTAGACGAGGCAAGTGCGTCGCTGCCTCCCGTCGGGCCGGATCCAGCGCGCCCAGGCTGTCAGATTCGCCTTGTACTCGCCGCGATGCCGGGCGGCGTACCGCGGGCAGATCGGCTCGTGGGAGCTCCGCCACGTGACGGTGCTCGAGCGGATCACGCGATCGAGGAGCGTCCTCTGGAGGTGCACTCGCACGATGGGCGGCGGCTCCGGGAAGAGAGCCTCTGGCGCGAGGTCCAGGTAGGGCGCGAGGTGCGCGACGGTGTTGTCCCGGGCTGGCCGGACGTGGAGCAGGCGCGACATGGCCCCCACGACGTGATCCACGCAACGGCCCACGGTCATGATGGACGAATCTACTCGGGGCCTCCCCGCGGCGCACCCCGAAAGTCGCCGGCCGTGGCCTCAGCTCGCCGGCCGGTCGAAGATCAGCAGTCGGTCGCGCGCCAGGAACCAGACGCGGTCGGCCGCGTCGGCCTCCACGTCGATGAGCTCGTCGGTGGGAAGACCGCTGTCCTCCGTGAGCTGCTGCCAGACGTTGCCGTCATAGAAGAAGGCGCCGTTAACCCCTGCCGCCCACAGGCTCGACTGGTTGTCGAGGCACAAGGCGATCGGTCGCGCCTGTTGCACTGCTCGCGGGAGGCGGAACTCGAAGCTCGATCCCTCGTAGTAGCCGACACCCTCGGCAGCGGCGACCCAGACCCGATCGTTCTCGCCCACGGCCACGTCGCTCACCACCTCGCCGCGCACGCCGCGCGCCTCGCCGAAGACGACCGCCTGAAAGTTGCCGACGCGCACGGCCCCGCTGAGCGAGGGGAACCAGGCGAAGCCGCGCTGGTTGAGGTCGACTGCCGTCACTTCGTCGGGCATGGAGAGGGCCCCCTCGCCGTCGTTCTCACGGGTCGCGCCGCGGTAGTGATAGGTGATGGCGTCACCTTGGGCGCCGAAGACCGCAACACCGCGCATGCGGCTGCCCTCGCCGCTCTCGTGGTCGACGCGCACGCCGACCCAAAACTGCTCCTCGCTGTCGATACCCAGGAACGGGATGCTGTGAAGCCGGGTCGGCACCGTCAGGGTGCGCTCGGTCACGGCCGTCCAGCCGTCGATGTTCACGCGGTAGATGCGAACGGTGGCGGGCGTCGGAGAGGGGGTCTGCTCGGCGGGGGCGACCGCATCCTCGACGGGCCGGGGCTCGGGCGTCGCCGCTGCCGCGGCAAAGATGTCGACCATGGCGGCCACGTAGACGCCCTGGGGCCCGGTCGCGATGGCCTGCGGAATCGCGCCGTCGGGGGGCTGCACGCGGACGATGCCCGCGTCAGTGAGACGCGCGACGTCCCCGTCGCGGCCCAGGATCCACGTGTTGTTGATCGTGTCCACGGCGATCTGCAGGTCCTGGTCGTCGATCAAATCGAGGCTGCGCAGCGCCACAGGGTTGCCGTCGTCGGAGACCGCGGTGACTCCGCGGTTGCGGTCAGCGAGGAACGTCACGCCGGCATCGCGGCGCACCAGGACAAGGTCCTCCGGCGCAGCCAGGTCCGCGACGGCGATGGAGAAGGGCGGGGCCTCCACCGTGGGTTGCCCCACGGGCACCTCCACGAGACGCGACGGCTCGCGCCGCACGCCGCGGGCAGCCCGCTGCCGCTCCGCGTCCGTGGCGACGATGTCCTCGGGGGCCGTGATGCGGGCCCTGTAGCTGTGGACGCCGAA
>Ga0214473_10005167_pt1 | contig 15663 bp, 19 predicted proteins | sample RVTome_7_FD_203509 | JGI IMG/M metagenome (GOLD analysis project Ga0214473, IMG submission 203509) | Soil microbial communities from uranium-contaminated site in the Upper Colorado River Basin, Wyoming, United States - RVT98D197 | ecosystem: Environmental > Terrestrial > Soil > Contaminated >... | reverse complement strand
AACAACGCGATTACATGAACAAGATTCAGGCTTCCGCCCACAGCCTGCTGGGGCTCCTCAATAGCATCCTGGACTTGGCGAAGATTGAGGCGGGCAAGCTGGAGATCGAGACGACGAATTTCCATCTAGAAGAGGTATTGAACAACGTTGCCAATGTGGTTTCCCTGAAAGCGACGGACAAGGGGTTGGAAATTTATTTCCGGGTAGCACCAGATGTGCCGGTTGAGTTGATGGGTGACCCCCTTCGCCTGGGCCAGGTGCTCCTCAACCTTGTCGGCAATGCAGTGAAATTCACCGAAATCGGGGAGATCATCATATCGATGGATCTGACGGCCCAGGAAGCGGAGCGGGTCCGGATCCGGTTCTCAGTTCGAGATACAGGCATCGGTATGACAAAAGAGCAGCAGGCCAAGCTGTTCCAGCCCTTTGCCCAGGCGGATGGTTCCATGACCCGCAAATACGGCGGCACAGGGCTGGGGTTGGCGATCAGCAAGCAGTTGGTGGAAGCCATGGGAGGGGAGATCAGCGTCGAAAGCACGCCAGGCATCGGCACCACATTCACCTTCACTGTTCTGTTGGGAATTCAACCAGAAGCACGCGCCCAAGGACGAAGATTCCCTGGTATTCCTCGGGGACTGAAAGCGCTGGTGGTGGACGACAGCCTTGTGGCACAGGACATTTTGAAGGCCATGCTGACGTCCATGTCCTTTGATGTGACGACCGTGGGCTCCGGCGAGGCGGCATTGAAGGAACTTAAGGAGCAAGAAGGCGTTTATGATCTGGTGCTCCTGGACTGGCGGATGCCGGGTCTGGATGGCTTCGAAACCGCCCGGCGGATCAAAACCCATCCACACTTATCGAAGCCCTCAAAGATCTTTCTAATCACAGCCTATGGCCGCGAGGAGTTAATGGCCCAAGCGGAGACGATGGGGCTGGATGGTTTTCTCATTAAACCGATAAGTGAGTCCATTCTATTCAACACGATCATGGAAGCCTTTGGCCGCGAGCACTTGCCGGGCGCAGCGACCGTGCCGCAGACAGCCAAAGGAGCCGGGAGTCCAATCGCCGGTGCCCGTGTGCTGGTGGTCGAAGATAACGAGATTAACCAGCAGGTAGCACAGGAGATCCTGGAAGGGTTCGGGTTGGTGGTGGAGATCGCCGTGAATGGCAGGAAAGCCGTAGATCTAGTGGCGGAGGAAGGGGACCGCTTTGAGGCAGTGCTCATGGACCTGCAAATGCCCGAGATGGACGGTTACGAGGCGACACGCGCCATTCGCACGACCTTGAGCAACGTGGCCCTTCCCATCATCGCCATGACGGCCCACGCGCTTGAATTTGAACGGGAAAACTCCCTGAAAGCCGGGATGAACGACTACGTCTCCAAACCGGTTGATCCTGATCGATTGCTGGCAGTGCTGATGCGCTGGATCAAGCCGCGTCAGGTCCGGCATCCTGAGATGACAATGCCCGCAGTCTCTCAGAACTTGTTCGAGCAGATGCCTGGAATTGATATCGAAGCTGCTCTCAAGCGGTTGATGGGCAATCGGAAGCTGTTCATTAAACTCCTGGACGATTTCAGACAGAATTATGGAGGGGTCGTCGGGCAAATCCGAGAAGCTCTGGCCCGTGAAGACATGGAACTGGCGCAGCGAACAGTGCATACCCTCAAAGGCATGGCTGGGAACCTTTCCGCCACCGAGGTGTATGTTGCCACACAGGATTTGGAAGCCGTCATCCAGAAAGTCGATCACGCAGGGGTCGCTGTAAGGCTGGACAAGCTGGAGCAGGTACTTGGGCCCGTGATCCAAGCCGCAGCGCGACTTTCACAAGGAGAGACCATTCGGCCGACGCTGCCCGTTGCGGGAGGACAACCACCTGCAGATGCAACAAGATTGGTTCCCATGCTAGTAGAGGTGGATACCCTCCTGAAAAAGAATAATATGAGTGCCAGGAAGCAATTTGAGCTTCTCAAAGAGCATCTGCCAGGGGACGAATACCGGGTGCCTCTGGAGAAGACTGAAGCCTTTCTGGGTCGCCTGGATTTTAAAGAGGCGAGAAGACATCTGGCTTCTATTGCAGAAGTACTTGGTGTGCAACTGCCATAGCAAGAGAGAAGAAGATGGAAAGAACAAGGCAAACCGTTCTAATCGTGGACGACGAGCCGATGAATATCGAGATTCTTTATGAAACGCTCAGCGCGGAGCATGAGATTCTCTTCGCCACCAACGGTCAGGAAGCGCTGCGTATTGCCTCCAGCGAGCTTCCCGATCTGATCTTGTTGGACGTGGTTCTGCCGGATCTGGATGGCTACCAGGTCTGTACACAGCTCAAATCTGACTCGAAAACGCGCGACATCCCTGTCATTTTTATCACTGCAATGGACCATGAAGAGGACGAGACCAAAGGGTTGGATGTTGGCGCCATCGACTACCTCTCTAAGCCCATACGATCGCCTATCGTTAGGGCCCGGGTGCGTAACCACCTGGAACTCAAGCGTCACCGTGATTATTTGGGGAAATTGTCAGCAACGGACGGGTTAACAGGGATTGCAAACCGGAGATGGTTTGATGAGCAATTGGAGCGCGAGTGGCGCCGTGCCAGGCGAGAACACGCTCCCCTGTCTCTCCTGCTCATGGATATCGATTTCTTCAAAGCCTATAATGACCACTATGGTCACCTGGCAGGCGACGATTGCCTGCTGCAAATAGCACTGATGCCGAATCAGTGTACCAAGCGGCCGGCAGACCTGGTAGCCCGCTATGGAGGGGAAGAATTTGTCTGTCTACTCCCAGATACCGATGCCGAAGGAGCGTTGTGGGTCGCGAACCTGCTTCAAGGAGAGGTTAGTCGTCTCAGCATCCCTCATGCCTATTCCTCAGTGGCTGATCATGTTACATTGAGTATTGGAGTGGCGACGATGGTCCCTGTTGTGGGGCAGTTGCCCTTCGATTTGATTCGGCGCGCTGACGAGCTTCTGTATGCAGCTAAACAAAATGGGCGCAACCAGGTCAGAATTGGCCTATAGAACATAATTTGGCAAGACTTAAATCGATCCGCCTCGGGCTCATTCATTCCCTCAGTGGCACAATGGCTGGCATCGATTGACATCTTCTGAAGCGGGACTGATGGCGATTGAATCGAACTCCGTCTAGGGGAGACACGTATGCGAGAAGAGAAGCAGAAAATCTTAATCGTCGATGACACGCCGACCAACATTCAAATACTCGATGAAGTCCTGAAGGACGAGTATGAAATATACTTTGCCGTGAATGGAAAGGATGCCCTTCAGAATGCTGCAACTGTGATACCTGATCTGATTCTTCTGGATATCATGATGCCAGAGATGGATGGTTATGAAGTCTGCCGAAACTTGAAAGATAACTCGCAATTGAAGGACATCCCAGTAATTTTTATCACTGCTCTGGATCAGGCAGAGCATGAAACAGAGGGGCTGGAATTGGGAGCTATTGATTATATAACGAAGCCCTTCAATCCCGCCATCGTCAGGCTCAGAGTGAAGAATCATATTGAACTTAAAAAGCATCGCGACGCCCTTGCTCTTCGGAATGCAGAATTCCAGGAAGCCCTTGCAAAGATTAAGACCCTGAACGGTCTTCTCCCCATCTGTGCATCCTGTAAAAAGATTCGCGATGACAAAGGGTATTGGACTCGAATCGAGACCTATATCGGAGATCATTCAGAGGCAGAGTTTAGCCATGGGATATGCCCCAAATGTGCAAAAACATTATATCCTGAACTTTGTGATGAATCGTAAACAGAAACCCAACAGAAATTTGTCAGACTCGCTTCTGCCCAAACATTGATCCAATGACCCTCGCTTGGCCAAAAGGTCCTTCCATCCTTCTTCTCCCCTCTTGATCGTTTCTCCCTGCAAGGCGTTGTGCATTTTCTTGGTAATGCTGAAGAAATCGCGGGCCCCCTGGATCACCCTCCAGCCTGTCCTAATCCCCACACTGTTCATGAGGAGAGTGAGGGAGGTCAGAAGCTGCGCCACGCCGCCGCCATAATAGGTTGAGCTGACATTGGCCACATGGAGGTACTGAAGAGATTTTGCCTTTTTCATGATACGCTCGATCGCCTCTGCACCAACAAACTGCTCATAGTCTTCGATTTGTGTAATTCTGTGATTCTTTAACATATCTGAACTCCCTTTATCAGATCAGGACGATAAAGATGAACCACGAATTGTTTCTTACATCCTCGGTTCCTCCTCTTTTTAAAACCATTATCACGCGGTGGATACCCTGTCAAATGTTTTCGCATACTGCGATGCGATTCCTGCAAGGTCAGTATGAATTTACCCTTTTTAAAAATAAGTGTAGTGTAGGCCCTTGTGCCTGCGCACCGGAGTGCTTCGGCACACAGGTGTGGCCGTATATTAAGGACCTGAGAACCAAATTTGCCTTTGTTCTGTCCGTGGACATAAAGCCCTTCACTGCAGGTCCTATTTTTTTTAAAACACTCAAGTGTTACAAACCAAGAATAAATAGTGTCTGTTTATAAATCCAATTTGCTTGTCATACCCGCCCCGTATCAAGTACGGGGTAAACTCCAGTCGGGAACCATTTCAAATACTGGGTCCCGGTTTTCACCGGGAACCATGGATTCCCGTTTTCACGGGAATGACAAAAAAAGAAGATGACTGTATTTATGGACAGACACTAATTGTCCTGCTTGTCATCGTGATCGTGAAACTGCTTCGGAAGCCCTGAGCCGCATGTTAAGGGATATCTTTGCTCGTAAAAGAAACAAAGAGGATGACATATTTTTTATAGTACGATTCGCCTTTGAGAGAAGGAATCTTCTCCTTTAATCCACCGTTTGGACCGTAAAGCACCACTTCCATCTCGACCCGGCCTTTCTGAACGATTCCACTGAAGATAGTGAACGATGGGACCGGTAGTGCCAAAGGAACAGGAATGGAAGGTAACCCCAAGGTAAACTGGTCCCCATCTGTTCCAGCGACCCTCACTAAAATAGAAACAACGTAATCTGCATCCGGGCGGTTTTCGGTTATCGATCCCCCGGAATCCAAAAACCGATGAACGAAGGCTGATTTAATGTAAGATTGTTCATCCTTCATTAGGCAGGCCACTTCAACAAAGACCTTTGATCCCCTGACATCCACTGCCATCCCCTGGATCGCTTCATCTACCGCTTTTGTGACGAGCAACTGCTTGATGCCGCTCTTCTTGGTATAGGTATATTGATAGGTATAAGCACAGGATGAGACCGTGATGAGGAAACCAAAACAAAAGAAAAGCCTCACCAGCAAGTTCATACAAGCGTTGTTATGCATTTTCACTCTCAAAATGGCTATTATTTTCCATTAACGATCTTACGAGAAAAATTCCCTGATGAAACACCTCCATAATAACCATCTTATTCCATCTGGAATTATATTAGAATGGGGTGAACCTTGTATTTTACAGGGAGAAAGATTGTATTTTTCATGACGTCCTATCTCTCTCACGCCTTCAATCCTGTGTATCCTGCGGGATCTTGCTTAAATTTATCTCTACACTCCTTAGAGCAGAAGTAATACATTTTCTTCTCGTACTCGTAAGTACCTCCCGGTTGTTGTTCGTCCACTTCCATTCCGCAAACAGGATCTAATGTGATCGGTTTCGGAGGTTCCAGTGCCATGATTGTCCTCCTTCACCCCCCTCTTCTTGTTTTTAATATATACATTCCATTTCTCTTTGCAACGAGGATCTCTACTCCTCTTACCCTCTCCTTGACAAAGGGAATTTCGAAACTAAATTTTGCTTAAGCGGATGTCCAGACATTTTAACGTTAGGGAGCATCCTCTGAACTGCTGGAGATGAGAAGGGGAAGAAGGAGGAAAAGTTCATGGATTAGAAATTGTACGATACCATAATCATCGGTGGAGGCCCGGCTGGGGTAGCAGCCGCCATATATGCCTCCAGAAAGAAACTGAAAGTCTTACTTATTACTGAAAATTTCGGAGGACAGTCTATGGTCTCGAGCGGCATTGAAAATTGGATTGGAGATGAAAAGATTACAGGCTTAGAACTGGCGCAAAAGTTGGAGAAACATGTTCGAGCTCAAGAGGGAATCGAAGTCAAAATGCCGGAAAGAGTTACCACAGTAACGGAAGCCCCCAACCGTACTCTTGAAGTTAAGACAGACAAAAAAGGTGAATACCGATCGAAAGCTTTAATTGTTGCTTCAGGGGCTCAAGACCGCCGCTTGAACGTTCCCGGCGAGGATAAACTTGACGGCAAGGGAGTTGCCTTCTGCTCCACTTGTGATGCACCGCTTTTCAAGAATCTTGATGTAGCTGTGGCAGGAAGCGGGAATTCAGCTCTTGAAGCCGTGATCGATCTGTTCCCCTATGCCAAGAAAATATATCTTCTGATCCGCCATGAAAAATTAAAAGGCGATCCAGTGACTCAGGAACAGGTGACCAAATCTTCTCAGGTAACAATAATCAGGAACGCCGAAGTCCAAGAGGTAAACGGCGACCAAACAGTGACCGGTCTCCGCTACAAAGATAGTAAGACTGACGAAATAAAAGAATTGAAAGTCGGCGGTGTATTCGTGGAAGTTGGTTCAGTACCGAACTCAGCATTTGTCCGTGATCTGGTGAAAATAAATGAATCCGGAGAAATTGTTGTGAACCATCAAACAGCCCAAACATCGAATGGAAGAGTTTTTGCGGCAGGAGATGTTACCGACGATCCCTTCAAGCAAAACAATATAGCAGCCGGAGATGGAGTAAAAGCTGCACTTTCCGCTTATAATTATATCCTGAGAAACTGACCCAACCTGAATCTACGAAAGGGAGGGAAATAGCAAAAAGGGGACAGATTTTAAACTTGTCCCCTTTCTTATTACGATTTAGCACCTGGTGATGGTGATCAGCCTCTATCTACGCTGATAACCGCCGCCGTGGCCCCACCACCCTGATCACCGCGTTGACCCCAATGATCACCAACCCCTTTGCACCCTCCGCGACTTTGCGGTGAATACGTTATCGTATTTATGGAACGTACTAAGGGCTTGCGCAAAAATAATTTCACAATTTCTTACCAGATCCGCTCATGCTGAGGTATCGCCCTTCGATACCTCAGGGCGAACGGTTATCAGTTCAGTTTGCCAAGTTATTTTTGCGCAAGCCCTAAGATTTCTTTTTCAGCCGGTAGGTCGTCTCAAAGGAGCTAAAGAGGTCGAGGTATTGTTCCAGGTAACGGGACAGCAGAAAATGTTTTTTCACGGTTTCCCTCGCCTTTTCTCCCAAATGTTTCCGCAGCTTCTTGTCCTTGAGCAGATGGACGATCCTTTTTGCTGCCTCTTCAACGGATGAGACCAAAAACCCATTCATCCCGTCCTGAATCTGGTATCGGAGACCCCCAACGTTTCCCCCGATGACGGGTGTCCCTTTCCACATGGCTTCGGCTGCCGTCAGACCAAATCCCTCCCGAATCGATTTCTGCAGTACCACCGCCGCCTTTCGCTGAAGGGCGTTCACCAGAGCCGTATCCTGATGGCTCAGGATGATGATCCGATCCTCTCGGCAATCCAGCAATGAATCATAAACCTTCGCGCCTTCCGGGTCATCTGTAGCAACATTGCCGAGGAGCACCAGCGTGCAATCCACCTCCTTTCTCGCCAGTTTGAAAGCCTGGATCACTCCCTCAGGATCTTTCCATCGATCGAAACGAGAGATCTGGACCACAAGAGGAAGGTCGGTTGGGATCTCATAGTGGTCGAGGCGGTCCTGGACCTCCTCTTTGCTCATCTCCCGGTTTAGAATGGAGAAAGGATCGATGCCCGGCATGAGAAAGACCTGGGGTGCCTTAAGCTTCTGCATGTAGTCTTTAATACTCAAGATGACGGCATCGTACCTCTCGATGAAAGGAATCAGGTAATTCAACAGTTTCCTGTTCGGGTTCGTCAGGTCAATGTGACATCGCCATAACCAGGGACCATTCTTCCTATAGTGGTTAATCAAGGGAAGAGGCTGAGGATCATGGATGATGACCATATTGTGACCTTCCAGGTGGTTTCGGATCGTGTTTTCATAGACGACTTCTTCGTAAATCCTCTTTTTTCGATTACTCAAGTTGATCGTTTCTCCCTGCAAGGCGTTGTGCATCTTCTTGGTAATGCTGAAGAAATCGTGTGCCCCCTGGATCACCCTCCAGCCTGTCCTAATCCCCACGCTGTTCATGAGGAGGGTGAGGGAGGTCAGAAGCTGCGCCACGCCGCCGCCATAATAGGTTGAGCTGACATTGGCCACATGGAGGTACTGAAGAGATCTGGCCTTTTTCATGATACGCTCGATCGCTTCTGCACCAACAAATTGCTCATAGTCTTCGATTTGTGTAATTCTCTGATTTTTTAACATATTTGGACTCCCTTATGAGATCCCTCTTTTCCTCTCTTTTTAAAACCATTATCACGAGGTGGATACCCTGTCAAATGTTTTCGCATACTGCAATGCGATCCCTGCAGGACCAGGGAAAGGGGCTCTCGAAGATGGATTAGGAGAAAAGCTTGACATTACCGTTTTTAATCAACAAATTGCAATAATAAGCTCATTGTTCTTGAAAAAGACTGCGAGCAGATTCTAATTAGAGTCTGTTTACAATTTCTGTTATTCCGTCATGCCGGACTTGATCCGGCATCCAGACGTCGTCCCGACGAAAGTCGGGAACCATCCCAAGGACCCCGGATTCCGGCGCCTGCCCCGGACCTGATCCGGGGTTCGTCGGAATGACGAAAAAAAGGTGAAAAGGCGATTTATAAACAGACACTATTTAGAGTCTGTCTAATTGATTGTGGTAAAAAGGAGGTGGCTCTTCATGAAGAATATCATTCAATATTTGAAAATAGTGTCTTTGGGTCTCTCCCTTTTCTTCATTATCCAGGGGTGTCATGCGGGGTTCCACATAGGGTCAACAGACCAAACAGGAACCATAACAGCTCAAAGCATGACGCCAGATGAGAGGAACAGCCAAGGGGGTTTCTAATATTACAGCGCCTGAGCCGTTCGCCCTGCCCTTCGATACCTCAGGGCGAGCGGTTTCCGGTCATGGTGAGGTATCGAACCATACTCAGCACGAACGGATCTGGTCTGCCGAAGGGAACCATCTTCCGCCACAGATCGATAACCTGTACAAGCTCCTTAAGTGAGACGGGACTTCAAATCGTTATACAATTTTTCCATCTCGTCAAGAGCTTTGTTCGTTTCGGACTTCAGCTTTTCCCAGGCATCGGTGCCCGCGGACTTCAACTCTTCCAGCTTCTTACCGGCAGCCTCTTGCTTCTTTTTGAGCTCTTCCATCTGCTCTTTTATCTGGGCTTTGATCTCGTCTGTCGCTTTCTCCCCTTTATTTTTCAACTCGTCCATTTTCTTATTCAGTTCGTTGAGTTTGGCCTCTGCCTGTTTTTGAAATTCTTCCTTTTCCGCTTTTTTCTTGTCGCTGCACGCGACCAGAAGACCTGAGGCGATGAAAGCCAAAAGCACAATGAATAAGCCTAATCGCCTCATTTTCGGTAACTTCGTGCTGTAGTCCATCTCTTTCCTCCTTTTTTCAATTGTGTGTTTTTGGGTGGCCTGCCAAAAACCTTTTACCCGTCTATTATATGAAGTTCCAGCAAAGAAAAAAATAGGGTAAATCCTGTATTTTTTTAATATAAAAGACGGTATTTTTTGGGTTTCCAAACATGTACCGATTTTTGTATGCATAGGGTTAATCCGGGCAGGCTGAAGCGACTGCCTCATTTTGTGCGAGGGACGTCATTCTGCCGTAAATACAGTATTTTCGAATGCAAAATACAAGATACACCCTATTTACTTCTTGGAACGCCCCAGGTACGTTCAATATTAATATTAGAGTATCATTCTCCTGGGGTGATTGCCTTTCAGAAAAGAAGGAAATTAATGCCCCATGCTCGGAGGGCACCCACGCCTGCGTGCCGAAACACGGCACTTCGGTGTGCAGGCACGAACCATGAAAATGGTCACAGGTCTTAGGTAAAGGTTACGGTTACGAAGCCCGTTTCGTTTAGGGTCTAACGGTTACGTGAACTTCTTGAGTCCCGCCCATGGCGGGATAACCGAATGACGATACGGGCATCGTTGCCCTTACCGTAACCGGAAGGCTTTATTTTCTACATAATTCAACGGAGATAGACGAAAGCCAAGCAGAAAGGAGAAGAAAAATGCTTTGGACCATTGCTGTCATTCTTTTGATTTTGTGGTTGCTCGGATTCATTAGTGGCTACGCTATCGGGGGATTCATCCATCTTTTACTGGTGATTGCCATCGTTGTAGTGCTGATCAGAATCATTCAGGGGCGAAGGCCGTTATGATCGACCGGGTGGAATAAGGTTATTGAGGCCAGGATTTAAGGGAAATCTTGACAATACCCTTGTTGATTAACAGATTTCATAGTGGGAGGCGAATGAATGGCCACTGAAAAGCAAAAAGAGGCCGCAGGGGAAAACATCAAGAAAGCCCAAGCCAAATGGCGAGCCATGTCGCCACGAGAGCATGCCCGAGCTCAGCCAACCCCCGCTCAACGACGTGCACGAACGGAAAATATTCGCAAAGCCCAAGAGGCGAGACGGAGATACGGTTCATAGGCGGGAGGTTGAAGAAGGAGATCAAGTCCTATGAAGCCGATAATTCTTCTCGGTATCGCTTTGGTGGTTTTTGGGATAATGGCTATGGCCTACCATCGCATTACTTACACAACCGAAGAAAAGATCCTTCAGATTGGTCCGATCGAGGCTACTAAAAAGACCGAGAAGACGATTCCTTTGCCGCCAGTCGTGGGCGGAGCCGCGCTTGCCGGGGGGATTGTATTGATCATCATTGGAGCTAAAAGAAAATGAGCCCTGACAAGACTCCTCTATAATTACAGTATTTTTTGTTCAAAAATACGGTATTTACCCCATTTACTTGGCCATGAAGATTTTTGTATGATGACTATCGTAGAAGCAGGCTGGTGAAAGCCAAAGATAAAAGGGAGAGGGGCGAATGGAGTCCGGTTCCTTGGAAATGGAGGTCCATTGTGGTGAAATCCAAAACAAAAGGAAGAACAAAAGAAGAAGGGAAGAGCAAAAAGGCGAGCTTTAGCTTCCAGGCTCCGCAAGCTGAACGCGTCTCGATTGCCGGAGATTTTAATGGTTGGGATCCGGCGACTCACCCCATGAAAAAGGATAAGGAGGGGGTCTGGAAAATCAATGTCGATCTTTTGCCTGGAACCTATCACTACAGATTTTTCGTCGATGGAGAGTGGCAAAACGATCCCACTTGCACCGCGTGCGTAGAAAATCCTTTTGGCACTTTAAATTGTGTGAAAAAAGTTGAATAAGAACCAGCCTCAAAGTATCTCCAGGTTCCCTGCAAAGACGCTGGCGCTGGAAGGGTATCGGGTAACAACGGAGAATTCCCGTATCGATATCAACTGGAAAGGAGGTGAAGGATATGAAGAAGTGGATCTTTCTCGTGCTTGCCCTGGTCTTGATGATCAACCTTACTGTCGTGGGAATTGGGTGTAAAGCCAAGGAGCCGGAAAAGCCGGCGGTGAAAGAGGAGCCGAAGCCACCTGAGGCGCCTGCACCACCTGCGCCTGCAGTCACACCTGCGCCTGCTCCGGAAAAACCGACCGAAGCTCCCAAAAAGTAAGGCGGGGGGATAAAGATCAAAGTGTCTGCACCAAAGGCCTCCCCAACGAAATAGTCTAGGATATTCTTTGTCATGAAAAAAAGGCATACTAGAAAATAGTATGCCTTTTTTGCCCCGGCCGGATAGATGGGGCGTAAAAACCATTATCCGTTCGTGCTGAGGTATCGAAGCATGAACGGACCGCATTCGCCCTTCGATACCTCAGGGCGAACGGTTCCCAGACCGATTTGTTTACTCTAATCTGCGGTTGAAGTCGGTTTTCTCCTGTGATAGATTAAAACTGTGAAACGGTCCTGCTCCACGCCGAGTATCCAGGATGCAAGTTTGCCCCTTCGCCTCCTAGCCGAGCAGGCTTTCTCGAGAACCGCAGGAGCACCCCTGATCTGCGGCAACCGTGTTCGGCTCTTGAAAGATGCAGCCGAAAATTATCCTGCTTGGCTCGAAGCCCTTCGTTCTGCCCGGAAGACGATCCATTATGAGAGCTATATCCTTCATGAAGACGACATCGGCCGGCAGTTCGCAGAAGTTCTTGCAAATAAGGCGAGGGAGGGAGTTAGCGTACGCATTCTCCACGATTGGGTGGGTGCCCTGGGAAAAACGTCACGTCGCTTTTGGCGAAAGCTAAAGGAGGCGGGTGCCGAAGTACGCAGCTTCAACCCGCCACGGCTCGACAGTCCTCTGAACTGGGTCAGCCGTGATCACCGCAAGATGATTGGAGTCGATGGGAAGGTCGCCTTCGTCACGGGTCTTTGTGTAGGCCAAATGTGGCTGGGTTACCCGGACCGTAAGATTGCTCCCTGGCGGGACACGGGGATCGAGATCTATGGACCCGCCGTTGCCGATGTTGAGGGGGCCTTCGCAGACATGTGGACCCTTACAGGTGATCCGCTGCCCGACGATGAAGTTTTTGAGGGAGACTCCATTCCCGCCGCAGGAGATGTCGCCCTTCGTGTGATCGCAACGATCCCCAATACGGCGGGCCTTTACCGCCTCGACCAGCTCGTCGCCGCCATCGCGCGCCGCTTCCTCTGGTTGACCGACGCGTACTTCGTGGGAGTGACTCCTTACGTGCAAGCCCTGAGGGCCGCTGCCAGAGACGGAGTGGATGTCAGGCTCCTGATTCCAGGATCAACAGACATCCCTATCCTGCGTCAACTATCCAGAGCCGGCTACCAGCCATTACTCGAAGCAGGTGTCCGCATCTTTGAATGGAACGGGCCCATGATCCATGCCAAGACGGCCGTTGCCGACGGCCGTTGGGCGAGAGTGGGATCGACTAACCTGAACATCTCGAGTTGGATGGGAAACTACGAACTTGATGTTGCGATCGAGGATGAGAGATTCGCTCTGGCTATGGAGGAGATGTATCTCGAAGACCTGAAGCATGCCACCGAGATTCTCCTGAGTGAACGCCATCGGGTCCGTCTCGCAGCAAAAAGGCCTAGGCGACCGCTCCGTAAGAGAAAAATCGGTGGAGGCAGCGTGAGCCGGGCAGGGGCAAGTGCCATTCGGCTCAGCAATATCGTCGGGGCCGCCATCACCAACCATCGGCTCCTCGGTCCTGCCGAAGCAAGGATTACAGGGATTGCCGGTCTTTTACTGCTTCTATTCGCACTGACAAGTGTTCTCCTCCCCCGGGCAATAACGATCCCTATCGCAGTCCTTTCGGGGTGGCTCGGTCTATCGCTCTTCATCCGGACCTATCGGCTTCTCCAGAAGAAAAAAAAGGAAGAGGGTCCGGATGCGGGATAAGCCGCGGGCGAACACACATCCGCAAGAGATCCAATGCACTTGTTACTAATCAGTCCATAATTGTAGGGACGTTAAAGATTAACAAAGAATATTTCAAATCTCTCCCAATAATCCCCTCCCCCTTTGATGGGGGAGGGTGAGGGTGGCCACCGGCTCAGAGAGCCTCTGGCTCGGAGAGGGGTGGACCCTTCGACAAGCTCAGGGCAGGCCTGTGGTGAGCCTGTCGAACCATCCCCCCTCCCCTTTGTCCCCTCCCACCGAAGGGAGGGGAGATTCTTGGAAAAATATGTCTAATCAATTATGGACTCCTTAGTAAGAGTCGCCACCTACAACATCCATAAAGGACGTGGCCTTGATCGAAGGGTTCGGATTGGTCGAATCACAGAGGTCCTCAAGGAGATCGACGGAGATATTATCGCCCTCCAGGAAGTGCTGAGCGTTGAAGGGAAGAAGCCGGAGGATCATCAGGCGCGCTTCATCGCTCACGAATTGGGATTCCATTACCGGATTGGCGAGACCCGAAGGCTCCGCGGGGGCGCATACGGAAATGTGACATTGAGCCGGTTTCCTTTTGTCCATACCTATGGCTATGACATCACTCGACCCGGACGCGAGGAGAGGGGTTGCCTCCGAACGGATCTTCAGATCGCATCCAACCGGGTGCTCCAGGTCTATAACCTCCACCTCGGCACGTCCTACAGAGAGAGAATCTTTCAGGTCCGAAGGCTTTTTGATTCAGGAATCTTGAAACCCCTTGGGGGTAAAGGACGCCAGATCGTCTTGGGGGACTTTAATGAGTGGTTTTCGGGATTCACTTCGCGCATGTTGAAAGGTCATTTCAACAGTGTTCCCGTCCCTCCTCTTTTCGGAAGGTCCCGGACTTACCCCGGTTTTCTTCCGTTGGTGCACCTCGATCACATCTATTTTGATGAGGGCATGGATGTGGTGAAGGTCATGGTGCATCGCAGCCGCAAGGCAGTGGTTGCCTCCGATCACCTCCCGATCATTGTGGATTTCCGCGTGCAAGGCGGATGACCCATCTTAGCACCACACCGGGCTCCCATTTTTGGATTTCTTCGCAAAATACACCATTTTGAACCATAAAATACGGAATTCGCCTTATTTACTTTTCACACCGTTCGGAAAAAAATGAATTAGAGAATGGCTAAGCTAAGTAATTGATTTCTAATGTTCCGTTGTCCGTTCGTGGTGATCCCTTCGACTCACGCGTTCGTCCTGAGGCGCTCGAAGGATGAACGGCTCGCTCAGGACAGGCCTGTCGAACCATGAACGGACTTGCGACACAGGGGCTTATCTCCCTGCTTCGGGTGTCACTGATAACCTGGGTTTCGCTGAGCTGGAGGGTCGGCGTCCCCGCCGACAGACATGGCAGGCGGGACGCCTGCCCTACGAGATCAAAAATAGACGGCCCCAACACCGACAATTTTTTGTCGATATGGAGGCGCTAAGGGCCTAACAAAAGGGTTGGCCTGATAATCCACGTTGGAGGACCGAACCGTCATGAGTTTGCTGAGAATTCTAATAGGCATCGCCTTGCTCGTAATGGGCCGAAGACTATTCTGGCTTTTTGTCGGTCTGATCGGCTTCATATCGGGCACCCGCATTGCAGCACACTTCTTCCCTGGCCAGCCTGAATGGATGATCCTCGCCATCGCGCTGGTAGCTGGAATATTGGGTGCCCTGCTTGCTTTTTTTCTCCAGTGGCTGGCGATCGGTTTAGCCGGTTTTTCAGCCGGGGCCTATATCGCTGTCCGCTTCCTGCATGTATCGGGATGGGGAACAACTGAAATGGACTGGCTCTTCTTTGTCATCGGTGGAATCCTCGGCGTTCTACTTATCATAGTCCTGTTCGATTGGGCTCTGATCATTCTGTCTTCTCTCGTCGGATCTGGTCTCATTACAGAAACCGTCCATGTTGACCGGGGGGTTACGACACTTCTGTTTATCGCTCTGTTTATTGTAGGTGTCGTCGTTCAATCCCGTTTAAAGAAAGGACCGTGACGACTGATTACTTCTTGGATCCGCTGACTTCTTTCTCAAATCCCGGAAGGATCGACTGGATGAATGCATTCTGGATCAGGTTGATGATGATCTGCCAGGTACTGGTCTTGGGACTCCCGATGGGTCCGGAGATGTCGGCCTTGGTCGCCACCTCTCCTCGGGGTCTGTTTTCCAGAAGTTTGGAGAGGCCGCTCACCAGCCCC
>Ga0214473_10005166_pt1 | contig 15663 bp, 17 predicted proteins | sample RVTome_7_FD_203509 | JGI IMG/M metagenome (GOLD analysis project Ga0214473, IMG submission 203509) | Soil microbial communities from uranium-contaminated site in the Upper Colorado River Basin, Wyoming, United States - RVT98D197 | ecosystem: Environmental > Terrestrial > Soil > Contaminated >... | reverse complement strand
GGTTGCAATTGTCGAATTTTCATAATCCAAGTATGATAGAGAGCGGTGATCGGCATGGTAGCCTCCTGTTCTTTGGTTGAGCAAAGATAAGGAGTACATTTATCGTGCCGATCATCCCTTTATTCCTGAAAGTGTAGGGTCGTTAGAAGGATACATTATGAAAGTATTGTTCATCGGTGGCACCGGGATCATCAGCTCAGCCTGTTCAGAACTGGCACTCAGGCAGGGCATCGAGCTTTACCTGCTAAACCGCGGGCGGAGTTTTCGACCGGCAGCCGAGGGTGCAATTTCGATGCATGGAGATATCCGCCAGCCTGCCTCCATCTCAGCAGTATTGGGAGACCTAAGATTTGAGGCAGTGGTGGAGTGGGTGGCATACACCCCAGAGCAGGTTAAAGCGGACATTGAGCTGTTTCGAAACCGCTGTGGACAATATGTTTTTATCAGCTCAGCCTCGGCCTATCAAAAACCACCCAGGTTTTTACCCATCACGGAGAACACACCCTTAGACAACCCTTTCTGGCAATACTCCCGCAACAAAGCGGCTTGCGAAGCTCTTCTGGAACAAGCTGGACGGCAGGAAGGATTTCCCTTTACGGTTATCCGCCCATCGCATACATACGACCGGACCCTGCTCCCATTCCATGGTGGCTATACCAGCGTGGCAAGAATGCGGGCTGGCAAACCGGTGATCGTGCATGGTGACGGGACTTCGTTATGGACAATGACCCACCAGCGGGATTTCGCGGTCGGTTTACTTGGGCTGCTTGGAAATCCACAGGCCATCGGGCAGAGCTTCCACATTACATCGGACGAGCTGCTAAGCTGGAACCAGATCTATAACATCGTTGCCGAGGCGGCAGGTGTTGAACCACAACTGGTGCACGTCCCATCCGAGCTGATAGCCAGGTATGATCCGGAATGGGGTGACTCGCTTTTGGGTGATAAGGCCCATAGCGTGATCTTCGACAATCACAAGATCCGCCAGCTCGTGCCGCAATTTCAACCCTCTATACCCTTCCGGCAAGGGGCACAGGAGATCATCGCCTGGTACGACGAGGATGCGTCACGCCAGGTGGTGTTTGCGCAGAATGATGAAGTTCAAGACCGGCTGATTACCGCAATGAAGAGAGCTTTACCTGAATAGTCATCGACGATTTGCATCTCAAGCAATGAAGTAATTTTATGGAATTTGATTTGTATATCCGATCCTATTGGTCAAAGATCTGCACGAAAAGAGGATTTTCGTCCCACCGAGGAATTATCCTCTCTTGAGAAGGAATACCGGCGCATCATTGACGCCTCGAACCGAGCAGGAATTTTGACCGTGCTTCCAGGAGCGGGAAACACGGGAGTGATTGGAATTGACGGCAAAGAGTATCCTGTACCAACACTGGAACAACTGCAAGAACTATTTACACACAATAAGGAAATCGTTGACCGGAAAATAGCCCAAGGATTTACCCAGCTGCAATTAACTCCGTTCGCAGCGCCAATTTCACGACTGATTGACCTGGGAAAAAGAGCACTCCTTCAACAGGCCACAGCCGGCGTAATCCTACAAACAAAACAAGTCCCTGATCAGGTTGATAAACCAACGCGGGTTAATCATGATAAACCGGTGTGGATGTGGGAAAAAATTCGCCAGGTGATGGATACCCCGGATCTGGTTTATTTTCCACATGCCTATACTGAACGTGACCAGCAAGGATTAACCAAAGAAGACGTGGTGCGATCAACCAGCCTATGCGCCGTTCCGGGTTGGAGTGTAGGTCTGGTCGAGTCGGTGCCGATCATGCCGCAACCTGGCCACGGTCAAATACTGGCAGGAAGAAAACAGTTAGAGGCGAGCTCGATCCCCGAGGATTATTTACAAACCTTAAGTACGGCAGCCTATCAGGGAGAAACAGGTTGGACGCCCGAAGATTTTCTCACTCACTTTATTACCCGGCTTGAGACGACCCATCAGGTAAGCCATGACCGGTATGACGGCAATGCTTTGTGGCTGCTTGGTGCTTATGTGCCAAGTTTGGGTGCCGGACTTGCCAAACTTGTGCTGGTTGGCTATTGGACGCGCGTCCCTGGGAGGGTGGAGGTGGGCGCGCATCGCTCCTGAAACCGGCTTAACGGCTGGGTGGCGCGCAGCATGGTGAGACTTGGCGCATAGTACTTATACATTCTGCGACTTGCAGAGGGGGGTTGAAGGATAACTTGCAACCTTGAGACGGACAAGGATAGGATCACCAGGGTAAGCCACTGGTTACTTTTTTATGTTTCCCCCAGGCCTAAGGCAGGCGGGATGGGTTTAATTTGACGAAAATCTTGTCAGTTACCCGCGAACCAAGCGTGTAGGAACTATCCTTTCCAGCAATCTTCAAACCAGTATTGCCGTCAAACGGGGAGACATCCATTACCATGACCCTGCTCTGGAGAGAAAGACCAATCGAAGCGAGATAACGGAGCAGGTCAGGGTTGTCGGTGTTGATGCGCACCACGGTTGCCTGATCGCCAGGATGCAACTCTGCCAGGCTGGTGCTGGATTGTTTAGGAAGGTGAAATTCGCGGTTGGGAATTGGGTCGCCATGCGGATCATAATGAGGGTTACCCAGGGTTTGGGCAATACGCTCTTCCAGCTCTTCCGAGATGACGTGTTCCAACCGGTCGGCCTCCGCATGCACCTCATCCCAGGTGTAGCCGAGTTTTTCCTGCAGGAAGGTCTCTAATAACCTGTGGTGACGGATTATCTCAAGGGCGATATGCTCGCCTGCCTGGGTCAGGGCTGCCCCGCGGTGCTTCTCGTAATTAAGGAGTGGCGGCTGTTCACCAGCCAGCTTTTGGATCATCCCGGTTGCCGAAGCCGGAGTTACCTCCATCAGCTCGGCGATCGCATTGGTGGAGGCCCTTTCTACCCCGCGGGTGAGTTTATAAATCGCTTTAAGGTAATCTTCAGCTGCCTGGCTTGTTTTCGTTTGCATATTAAATCCTCACTTGATCAATAACCCGGTGACCCACAGCATGAGCATACCGGCCATGATCCCTGAAAAGACGGTCAAAGGTACAGCTTCACGGGCTGTGTCTCTGTGGATCAGCCTGGCGATTTCGTAAACCACCTCGAAGACCGCACCCGTGCCAACTGCCAGGAACAGCACAGCCAGCGTGGGAGAAGGAGAGAAGCCACCGATCCATGCCCCGATGATCGCCGGTGCACCTCCAACCAGACCCATGAGAGTCAGATTGGCAACCCTGGGTCGATCACGCAACACGGGAGCGATGATACCCAGTCCTTCGGTGATATTTTGAATGATGAAACCAACCACCAGGAACGCACCCAGAGAGATCTCACCAACATTGAAGGCCGCCCCAATCGCCAACCCTTCGCCAAGGTTGTGCAAGCCGATACCAACTGCGATCATATACGCCAGCGTAAGTCGTTGAGATGCTTCACTGCGACCCACAGCTTTCTGGCGCCGGGAGATGGCATCCAGCAGGAGAAAGGTCCCTACAGCACCGATCCCGATCAAACCGATGCCCTGGAAGGAACCCGGTACAGCGGCAGCCTGCTCAATCGCCTCAGCCAGGGTATCCAACCCGAGGAAGGCGAGCAACCCGGCAGTGACGGCAAGCAGGAAAGTCATCGCCCGCCGGCTGAGCTGGCGGAGGGCAGGGAACCAGAACAGACCCAGGTAGACGGGGATGACACCCACGTAAAGCCCAATCAGGGTAAAAGCCAGGAATGTCCGGCGGTCCGGTATAGGTGTTTCAAACGCCACCGGGATTTCAACATCGAAGGGGATTGAATTGGTGGTGAACAAACGGATGGCATAAGCTTCGCCATAAGACCAAACGTAATCCAGGTGGATAACTGCGGTACGCAAGCGGGGGATAGCCGAACTGGAGGAGCTGGTGAAAGGCCAGACGGCGTCGTTAATGACCACCTGGGCGATCTGCAGCTCTTCCCGCCCTGCGTTCCGTACGGTGATGTCGATTTGACCGGGTTTTAATACCGTGCGCTCGATAGATAAAGCTTCGACAGGTATGGGTGAGGTTAGTCTAAGGCCGCCTCCGGTGGTCAGGAACAGCCAGATCACGCCACCCAGGACGACCAATGGCAAGATAACCTGCACTATGGTGACCAGGTTGATATGCCGTTCTTTGGTAGGGGAAACAGAGTTTTCAGCCATAGATTGACTCCTTATGGGATGACCTCAAAGTTCCCAGTCCATCCCAGCTCGGCGAACTCTGTATTGTGGGCGTGAAACATATACAGCCCCGGGTACTTGTAGGAGAATTCCAGGATGCCACGTTGCGCCTGAGTTTGCATAATCGTATCGGTGAACTCACTAGGGGCCAGGCTCGTCCCGGTGGGGTAGTAGTGGAAGAAATTGGCGTGCATGTGGAAGGAATTGATCAGGTCGAACTCCAGGATATTTACCAGGTACACGCGCACCATCTCACCCACTTTTATCTGGATGGGATGTTGCTGGTAGTGGAAGGGGATGGCATTCACGGCGTAGAAATCATTCGTATCGTCAAAATCCACGTCAAACCCGCTCATCACCATCACCATCTCCCGGTCGACTGGTGGGCGGCCAGCTTTAGGGTCGATGATAAAGGCCCCGTACAACCCTTTGGCGATATGCCTGGCGAGGGGAAAGGCGTGGCAGTGATACAGGTGCATACCGAATGGCTCGGCATCAAACTCATAAGTAAAATTCCCGCCTGGCTCGACCATACTTGGCATTCCAGGCACACCATCCATCGCTGCAGTGTGAACTCCATGGAAATGCATTGAATGCGGGTGCCCCGTGCCATTGAGGAAATGGATGCGGAGCAGGTCGCCTTCGGTGGCGCGGATGGTTGGGCCTGGGATACGCCCGTTGTAGGTCCAGGCTGGATAAACGACCCCCGGCACGACCTCAACATCCTGGTTCGCAACGAGAATTTCGTATTCGCGCAGTGTGCGGCCGTCTGGGAGTGTGGAAACTGTGCCGTAATCAAAATCGGTCAAGATGTCTGTTGGGTTGAATCCGTTCTGTTCGTGATCCACTTCACCGACTGGCATTGCCATCGCGTCGGCGTGGCCATGGTCCATCTGCATAAAGGGGGCGGCTTTTGTGGGCTGACCCCGACCTAAAACTGCCGCGCCGGCCGTGCCCAGGAGGGTTAATCCACCTGCTTTAAGAAATTCACGCCTTGATAATTGTAGTTTCATAACGCCTCCCTAATGATCCTTCCAGCATACCTCACCAGGATTAGCTCTTGTAAATATAACATTTAGGATAAACTAAATCCTATTTTAGACGATAAATGAGAAGAAGTCAAGAGGGAATTTGGACAATATTGGTCGAATAAGCAATCAACGCGGTTTTCGACACGGCGATCTAAAAGCAAGAACTCAACCTTGACTTACCCCGTTTAAACTCTTATAATTAGACAATACAGACTATAATAGTATAGTAATGTGTGGGAAAGAAATTAAAAATGAACCGATATCTAATTGAAACACCACATACAGCCCGCGATTGCCAGTTGCTAGTGGACCAGGTTTATGCCATGGGTTATCTGCATCATTTTGAATGGGGATGCGAATCTGGGGTCCACAGCGGATGGGCAATCATCGAAGCGGAAAACGAAGCCCAGGCGCAGTTAGCTGTGCCTTCCATAGTCCGCAAAAAAGCACGGGTAATCAAACTAATTAAATTTGAAGGCAGAACTGACCCTTTTCACGAGGCTCGTAAAGGGCAAGGCTAAGGCGACAAATCACGGGTGAAGTCAATCATTTTCCGTATTGAATAGTGAAAGCCTACCCAGCGCTCGACATTGGGGATGTGAAGCGCTCTGGCCTGATTGAAAGGCGAAGCTTTGTGCATAACATGGTTCCTGGATAGTCCCGCTCGAGGAAGGCTGCCTTATCCGGGTCAGCAGGAACCTCGACAATTTCCTTGCCAACCAATATAACAAGATTATTAATGAGACCTCTCAGGTTCCGGAAACTTGTGAGGTCTATGATGTTGAGTGAAAAATGGCTCTAGATTGACTGGACTGCTTGACGAATCCGGTCAAGCGCCAGGGCGATATTTTCGAGCGAGTTGGAATATACCAGGCGAAGGTAACCCTCTCCATACTCCCCAAATGAAGTCCCGGGCAAGACGGCTACACCGACCCGGTCCAGGAACAGGTCAGCTAATTCTGATGAAGTGAGCCCGAACGATTTAAAGTTGGGGAATACGTAAAAGGCGCCCTGGGGGCGCTGGCAGGTCACCCCGGGGATGGCATTTAGCCCGGCGACGATGGCGTCCCGCCGGTTTTGGTATTCTGCCACCACCCGATCGACTTGTTCCTGGGGACCCATAAGCGCTTCGACCCCGGCGACCTGTACGAAATGAGCGCTGCAGCCCACCGAGTGGGTCAACAATAACTGGACTTTATCGGCAAGCTCTTTGGGCATGATACCAAAACCCAGGCGCCAGCCGGTCATGGCATAGGTCTTGGAGAACCCATCCACAATGATCGTGCGCTCCAGCATTCCGGGCAGGGCAGCAATCGAAGGAACGCTGAGGTTATCATACACAATGCGGGAATAGATCTCATCAGACATCACCCAACAGTTGTGAAGATGAGCAGCCGCGGCAATCTGCTCGAGATCAGCCCTGGGAATCACCCCACCCGTGGGATTACTGGGGGAATTCAGGATGATCAGCCTAGTGTGGTCATTGACCAGGTGATTAAAGACCGCCAAATCGAATGAAAAACCCTTTTCTTCCAGCAGCGGCACTGGCACCGGGATACCCCCTGCCACTCGGATCATGGCCTCGTAGGTCGGAAAGCCAGGATTGGGGTAGATCACCTTATCGCCAGGCTCGACCAAGGCTAGAGCGGGGAAGAACAGGTTGGGTTTGGCACCCGGGCTGACAACCACCTGGTCGGGATGGATCTCCAATCCACGTCGCCGACCGGCATCTTCGGCAATCACTTCACGCAGGGATGTCATCCCAATGGGAGGGGTATAACGCGTCAGACCATCCTTGATGGCCTGGATCCCAGCCAGTTTTATATTGTCGAAGGTCTCAAAGTCCGGCTGACCGATTTCGAGGTGAATGATTTTGCGCCCACTCGTTTCCTGAGATTGAGCGCGCGCCAGCACCTGGTAAGCCCCTTCGGGTTTTAAGTGGTGAGTCCGACTGGCATAGCTCATAACATGCCCATTAGCTCATCGTATTCTTCATCTTTCATGGTGAACCAATGCTCCGGCTGGGGAAAGGATTTATCGGAGACTTCGGATACATATTGCACGAGGCCATTCAGGATCACCTCGCCGGCATTTCCGAACACCTTGGCCATGCGCGGTTTGAAACGCGGATATAAGCCGAACATGTCGTGGTAGATCAATAACTGACCGTGGGCGTGCGGACCGGAGCCCAGGCTCATGATGATGCAATTCTCAGCACGTTCGGTGATGATTTTACAGATACGATCGGGGACCATTTCCAGAAGAATGGCGAAAGCACCAGCCTGCTCGAGCGCCGTGGCAGAATCGATGATCTTTTTGGCTGATTTGGCTGCCCGCCCCTGCACCTTATGACCGCCCAATGCAGCCGCACTTTGGGGGGTTAACCCCAAATGACCTATGGCGGGGATACCTGCATTGATAATCCCATGAATACGATCCGCCATTTCCACCCCACCCTCAAGCTTGATAGAATCACAGCCAGCTTCGGCCATAAAACGCCCCGCATTGCGGATGGCGCTTTCCACGCTGGGTTGGTAGCTCATGTAAGGCATATCACCGACGATGAAGGTGTTCGGCGTTCCCCGGCGGACGGCGGCTGAATGGCGGATCATGTCATCCATGGTGGCGGGTAGGGTAGTCTCATACCCGAGCATGGTCATTGCCAGGCTGTCTCCGACCAGGATCATATCGAGGCCGGCTTGCTCCATCAGATAGGCGGTGGGATAGTCATAGCAGGTGAGCCAGGTGATGGGCTCGTTATTCTGGACTTTGCTGAATAAGTAAGGTATGGTAATTTTTTTACGATCTGTCATTTAATCCTCCTACTCCTTCGCATACTATTTATTGAAAATCTAATTGGGATGATATTCCCAGGTATATTCTATCGCATGTGTGGGATCAGAACGGCAGATATCTACAGACCCGGGCATAGTGAAAGCCGATGAAGGTAATCCATAATGGGTGGGATGGGTAGTTTCACTATAGCCGCAATTAATTGGATAATTAAGATTATAATAACCTTGTAAATTGGACCGTTGAGCATAACTTGACGTCAATGAACGGCAATGTTTCATGGAGGAACAACATGGCAGCAACTCACCCACTTGTTTTGCAGCTGAAATTTACCCGCAGTGAGTTCAAGCGGGCACTCAAAGGGTTATCGGAGGAGGACGCAGGCAAGCGCCTGCTGCCGATGAACTGCATCAGCTGGAACGTGGGTCACCTGGCGTGGCAGGAACAGAGGTATTTTCTACACTACGGGCAAGGACAAATGCCATATCCGGAGGTGCAGGAGTTATTTGCTTATGGCGCACCGGCAAGCACACCTTCACTGCATGAGATGCTTTCCGTGTGGGGAAAGATAACCAAAGCAGCCAACCCGTGGTTGGAAAGCGTAACCAGCGAAAAACTGCAGGGGTATATCGTTAAGAAAGATGGCACGCCTGGGGGGGCGATATTTGGTTCGCTATTGCAGCGGACAATCTACCACTACTGGTACCATACCGGTGAAAACCTAGCGATCCGGCAAATGCTAGGTCACACCCATTTACCGCAGTTCGTCGGCAATATTGATGATAAAGCTCCCTACATTCCAGAATAAGTGCATATGAAAGAGAATTTTCCATGAATGAATTAGCCCAACTGCATTGTAGTGCGATTACTTCAAACTCAGCACGACTGAATGTGCGTGAGATCGAGCAAACCTTAGAAAAACTTCCAGGCTGGCGGGTTTACGAAAAAGAGGGCGAGCCGCGTCTGGAAAAAGCTTTCCAGCTCAAGGATTTTAATCGGGCGTTGGACTTCACCAACCGGGTGGCGCAAATAGCTAATGAAGAAAACCACCATCCCGCCATCCTGACAGAGTGGGGGAAGGTGACCATCACCTGGTGGACGCATAGAATCAAAAACCTGCATCAGAACGACTTCATCATGGCCGCGAAGACTGAGCAACTCTATGAGCAGCTATCTTAAGATGGGCTGTGCTTAAGCTTCCATTAAATTCCTCGATCTCGATCAGATCCTTTCACACCTAAGAAATATATCCTGAGGTAGCATGCATGAATCCTCAATCCACCCCCTCTTATTTGAAGATCAATCGTTCCATGCCGCCGGGCATCATCATCCCAGAACTGGTTTACGAAGACCTGGATAAGGCGGTTGCCTGGTTGTCTCAGGCATTTGGATTCAAAGAACGGTTGCATTTCAGGTACCATCGTTGCCAGCTTGTCTTAGGCGATGCTTCATTCATCGCAAAAACAAACCCCGACCTAACTGAACCGCCCAATAATCATCTCAATCGTATGCAACCACACCCAAAGAAAACAGACCATTCAGTCATGGTGCGTATTGAAGATGTGGACCAGCACTTCGAGCAAGCTGTAAAGTTTGGAGCGAAGGTCATCAGCCCTCCCACAGATTACCCCTATGGGGAGCGTCAATATTCTGTGGAAGATATCGGGGGTCACATTTGGACATTTACGCAATCCATTGCGGACGTCGACCTGAGCGAGTGGAGTGGCAAGCTGCCAGATACCCCTGAAGATGTGAAGTAACATCCTAACGGGCGATTTTTGTCCGGGATTGCTTTCTAACCGTGTGTAAGTGAAAATCTGCTTAATTCTGCGATAGGTAACCTGTGTTTACCCACCTGCTTGGCAAGACGATGGGGAATTATGATATAATTTATCATAATAATCATAATAATTCATTCGGGAGGGTAAAATGAGCAGCGCGTTCCTATCGCGTGGTTTTTTGGGTAAACACAGGCAGGATGGACCGCCTGACCGGGTCCCACCAGGTCAATACATCACCCATGATTTTCCTGTGCTTTCAGCCGGACCCACCCCACGTACACCCCTGGAGCGGTGGAGTTTTGAGATCAATGGTTTGGTCAGGCAACCCGTACGCTGGTCGTGGGCTGATTTTCTGCGCCTGCCTTCCCGACATTACACCGTAGACATCCATTGCGTCACCAAGTGGTCGAAGCTGGATACCCAATGGGAAGGTGTAAGCGTGGATACCCTGCTGGAGTCTGTGGAGGTCGACCCCAATGCGCACTTCGTAATCGCTTTCTGCGATGGAGGCTATACCACCAATATGCCTTTGAAAGAGATCGTAGAAGGAAATGCATTTGTGGGTTATCAATACAATGACGCCCCTCTGGCGCCCGAGCATGGTGGTCCAGCGCGCCTGGTGGTACCTGCCCTGTACTTTTGGAAAAGCGCCAAATGGGTGCGAGGCCTGACAGTGATTGAAAAAGATAAATCTGGTTTTTGGGAATCACTGGGTTACAACAACCATGGAGACCCGTGGAAAGAGGAGCGTTATCATGGAGACTGAATTGATTAAGGAAGTGGTGCCACGTATACTGGAGTGGCAGATCTCCACTGTGGTCAAAGTCAGGCAGGAGACGGAGAGGGTCAAGACTTATACCCTGGCATTGCCCAAATGGATACCTCACCGGGCAGGTCAGCATTACGACGTCCGCCTGACCGCCCCGGACGGTTACCAGACTCAACGTAGCTACTCGATCGCTTCCAGCCCCGAGAAGAAGGGCGAGATTGATCTCACCGTTGAGCGGTTGGAAGAAGGGGAAGTTTCCACTTATCTACATGATGTCCTTATTGTTGGTGATCAGGTTGAGCTGCGCGGACCGATAGGAGGGTACTTCGTTTGGGAAGCTAGCATGGGTGGACCGCTACTGCTGGTGGCAGGTGGCTCAGGGATTGTCCCGCTCATGGCGATGATCCGTCACCGGATTATGGTGGACTCTAAAATACCGATACGGTTGCTATACTCATCACGGACATATGAAGATATTATCTACCGAGAAGAATTGGAGCAATTGAGCAATGATAGCTCGGGTCTGGAAGTATTCCATACCCTGACACGGCTGCAACCGCAGAGCTGGGCTGGCTATCAGCGCAGAATCGATTTGAAGATGCTGGAAGAGGTGGCATTACCCCTTGGCAACGAACTCAAAGCTTATATCTGCGGCCCGACGGCACTCGTTGAAGATGTCGCAAACGGGTTGGTGGCGCTTGGCATCCCGGCAAGTCAGATCCGCACGGAACGCTTCGGTCCGACGGGAGTACCATAGAGAGAGGTGAGCCATGGAAAGCAGTCAAATCGAGGAAAGCACATCATTGATGTTGGATGGCAATGCCCTGGCAGGCTTGTTCCATGAGCTATTCGATGTGGAAATGACCATCGCCCTGCTGGAATGTGCCTCCTGTGGGCGCATCGGAGAGTTAGGCAGCCTATGGGCATTTGCTGAAAGCCCGGGTTACGTATTGCGCTGCCCGGGCTGTCAGAATATCGTCATGCGGATGACCGTCACTCCCGACCAGATCTATCTGGATGCACGTGGGGCGGCCTACCTGCGTATACCCAAGCGGAATCTGACCTAATCGATAGGCGAGGATTTCAACGCAGTTTGGCGTACCAACAAGCCATCGATGGCGAGCAGGATGACGCCTAGCAGGAAAGCCTCAATCCCAGACGAGATTGCCAGGTTCTTCATGCCACCAGCCATGATAATACCAGGCAGGAATGTCAGGAGTATTACGAAACGTTAGAAACGCGGGGAGAACTATGCTAGACAGCCTGTTAGCGAGCAAAAGGGCTGCAATCAAGACCCAACCAGCGAAGTAAGCCGTGAGCAACCCGACAAGAAGGAGGAGTGCCCGGCTTACTTCGCTTAGTACGATGTGAATCATGCACTTTGTGCCCAACCTTACGGTTCTTGCAACCGACCCAAAAACTGCGCACTCACCACATGGGCTGTTTCCTGGACGCTGACCTCTACCCGGTCACCCACGAAGTGGAATTGAAACAGAACGTGGTCGTTGTTGGTGATGCCATCATATTCCAGGAAAAAGGTTTGTGCGTCGGTCCAGGTACCGCGAAACGCCTGTGGTCGGCCATCAAGCCCTGAGGAGAAGCGGTAAACGCTGTCAAGCCCTACTAAAAAAGAGACCAACGGGAGGCCATTCGCTTCCGAAAAGGCGGTGGCTTCGGATGAGCCGTCGAACTCGATAGCGAAAGTTTGTAGCTTTGCCGGATTTGGCTCAAGGACGTACGTTTTACCCGAAATCAACTTGGCCACTTCGGGAAGCGGTGCAACCGGCGTACGCGCCGGAGGTTGGGCGACGGCTGTAACAGCCGCCTCAAGCTGGGCAAAGCCTTTAGGATTGGCGGGCAGAGACTCCTCAAAGTCAGAGAAACTCGCCCGGAGCAGCTCGGTGATTTCATCCATCTCAAAGCCACCGCCGGTGGTGACCAGGATCATGTCCCACTCTGGGAGGACGTAGATATACTGCCCGCCGCGCCCATCAGCGCGGTATCCGCCTTCGACTGCTGGATCCATCCACCAGCCATAGCCATATGAGTCATCATTAACAGACGTCACTATCTGCGTCTTGGTGGCCTCCTCCACCCATTGGCGCGAGACGATTTGCTCGCCCTCCCACTGACCCTTATGCAGAAATTAAAAGCCCACCTTGGCCATCTCGTGCGGAACTAAGGAAAGGTTGGACCAACCATCATAATAACCTTGAGGGTCTCTAAGCCACATGGCTTCCTGAATACCCAGCGGCTCAAAGAGATACTGGCGGGCGAAATCGAGCGCCGTCGTGCCCGTCGCCTGCTGCAAGATTGGGGAGAGAAGATGGATGGCCGGGCTGCAATAGACAAAATGCTCACCCGGTGCCCAGGCGGCTTTACGGTCCAGCACGAACTGGACATAGTCAGAGCTGGACTCCATCTCCTGGAGGGTTAATTCGTCAGCCTCGGCGGTGCAATTCAGTCCAGAAGACATACTGGCCAGGTGTCGAACAGTGATTTCATCCTTACGCTCGTCGGGGTTAGCAATGGAGCGGTTGGGAAAGAACGAAACCATCTTGTCATCCAGGTTAAGTATGCCTTGATCTACGGCGATGCCGATCAGGGTGGTCATCACGCTCTTGGTCACCGAGGCAACGTTGTGGACGGTCTGGCCGTCGTAGGGGTAGAACGTGGCATCAGCCACAACGTAACCATTGCGGATCATCAGCAGGCTGTGAATCTGGACGTTCTGCTCACGCATGGCCAGCAGTGCGTCTGCCAGCTTGTCCGAATAAATCCCTTGTTCCTCAGGTGTGTTGGTCTGCCAACCCGTAGTTGGCCAGTAATCTGGGGAAGGTACTCTACCCGAAGTAGTTATGCCCGAAGGTATCCTGCATCCCATCACACCAAGGATGATCAGTGCGATTGCTGCGACAACCAACGAACTTATCATGACGATCCGTTTTTTGTTCATTTCTGTGCTCCTACTTTCTGTAACATGCGGATGGTCTGGAAGATTGCCCCACCGATCCAGCCACCAATGATCCCGAAGGTCACGTTGAACGATACGTCCACTTGTTATCTCCGGGTTAATTTTGATGGATTGATGAAAGTTCGGTTGGTTGCGATGCCTTGGCATATTCGTCACCAGGCTTAGCGCGCAACTTCATTCCGAACAGGAAGCGCGGCAGGTTGAACCGGCGGACCAGGAACTCATACAGCCCGAGGCTGACGACAAACGTTGAGATGAGGATAGAAGCCCACTTCAACAGGTCCGGGATTGCCCACTTCACCATGAAATAAGCCAGGCTGAAGAGTACAGACTGGTGCAGAATGTAGAAGGGCAGCACGGCTTCATTGGCATACTTCAAGAATGGTGTGCTGATACTGAGGCGCTTCATCCCGAACCCAACAACCGTCAGGAGCCAGCACCAGGCGCTCAGGCAGTACGGGATGGTACCTAAGGCGCGCTGCCAGGTACCGAAAGTGGGATTGCCCAACGCCTCCCACAGGATGTCGATGATTGGCTCCAAGAGGATGCCACCCGCCAGGGAGACCCAACGCCAACGTTTAATACTGTTTTGGAGTCGCTCATTGGAGAAAATCACATAACCTGACACGAAGAAAAATGGATAAATGAGTATGCTCCAGCCACCCAATGCAGTAGTACCCCAACTATCGGGATCCAGCAGGTTGATCAGGATATACGCTGGTAGGGCGAACAAATAAGCAGCTCCCGGTTTTGCCAGGAAGTTTCCCAGGCCTTGCAACACACGCTGCCCACTGGAGCTGTTCTTGAACCACAGGAAGGTCGGGAGACATACCATGGAGAAGATGAACAACGCCTCCAGATACCACAGGTGCATACCCATCCAGGCGAAGTTGCCCCCAAAACCATACATACCGTCGAAGTAGTGCGGGTAGAATTCGATGAACGAGCCGCTAAACGTGCCCTTGTGAAGATTCTCAAGATAAATCTGGAAGGCGACGTGGGTGAAGATGCCGACGACTAGGGGTAAGAGCAAGCGCGCCACGATCCCTTTGATGTACTTTCCTGGACCGACCTTTCCCAGGGCGTAGAATGCGCTGGCGCCCGAGATGAGTAAAATCAGGGGCATACCCCACTTGCCAACGAATTCGCCCCAGTCATCGATAAATTGGTAGGTAATCGCGTTCTTGATCGACGAGGGATCGGGGGCGAATATCAAAGAGCAGTGATAGATGAAGACGGCCACTATCGCCAGCACCCGCAGCCAGTCCAGCTCGTATCTTCGGGGGATATTTGTTGATTGAGTGTTCATTTTGATCCTTCATTTCCTTTATCACAACTATATTTATTTCAATTTTCTTGATATAGATAGCCATTGGGAGGCGATTATGACGAAGGTTGAGCTGCCAGGCTGGCTGCCGGAAAGACCGGTTTACGTGGTTTAAGCCCAAACAGCCGTCGCACCAGATTCACCCGCCGGACGCCATATTCATACAATCCAATGGTAATTGCGAAAGCCAGCGGGGCGATAATCAAATACTTGGCCAGGATGGCCAACGGCAGAGGGATAATGAAGTATCCGAGGATCAGGATCACCGGCTGGTGCAGGATGTAAAACGGCAGCACCGCTTCATTGGCGTACGAGAGCAGAGGTTTGCTGGCGGTCAGATAGCGCATCCCATAGCCAAAAGCAGCCAGGATATAACTCCAAATCAGCAGGCTGGCCAGTAACATCAAGAGTGTATAGGTTGGCAAGCTGAATTTCCAACCCCATTCCGTAAACCCCATGGCGATGATGGGCGGGATGATAGAGCCAACCAGCGCGAGGATCAGGGAGAAGCGCCTCTGGCGGATGATTGCCTGTTGGATGCCGTCATCTGCGAAGATGAGGTAGCCATAGACCAGAATAAGGGGGAACATGACCAGGCGTAGGAATGCTTCAGATGGGGCAGGCTTCATCACGCCAAACGGATCTATCATAATGGACATAAAGGCGGAGGGTATTGCCCAAAGGAAGATGGCACCTGTACGCTTCGAGAACCGGCTTAGATATCCGAGGAGGCGCTGACCGGATGGTCGCTTCAGCCAGATGAAAAGAGGCATCAGCACCAGGGTAAAC
>Ga0214473_10005165_pt1 | contig 15664 bp, 13 predicted proteins | sample RVTome_7_FD_203509 | JGI IMG/M metagenome (GOLD analysis project Ga0214473, IMG submission 203509) | Soil microbial communities from uranium-contaminated site in the Upper Colorado River Basin, Wyoming, United States - RVT98D197 | ecosystem: Environmental > Terrestrial > Soil > Contaminated >... | reverse complement strand
GCGCCGCCCACCGCGACCACGGCGAAATCGCGGCCGGCTTCGAGGCCGCGTTCCTTTAGCAAAAAACGTATGACGCTGTCTTCCTGCGAGCCGATGGTCGTTACCCCGAGTTTTTTGCCTTTGAGGTCGGCGATGGTTTTTACGTCGGGCGTCGTAAAGAAGCGCCAGTAGAGCGTGTTGATGCCGCAAGCGAGATAAACCGTATCGGCACCGCCGACGGCGGAGGCGACGATCGCCGCGCCGCCGATAAAGCTCAGGGGCACCTGTCCGGACATCATCGCCGCGGTCAGGATCGGGCTGCCTTGAATGTAGACGAGATCGACGTCGAGGCCGTTCTTCTTGAACAGTCCGCCCTTGCGCATCACCTCGATGATGCCCAGCGAGGCCACCGGCGCGGGGTAGCCGATGATCAGTTTCTCCAGTTTTTGCGCGTAAACGGGCCGAGGCGGATTCGCCCAGGTGACTGCGCAAAACAAAATCAACAGAATTGTGCGGCGAAGTTTCATTTGTTCAGGCTCCTAACGACCGGCCTTCTTAAGCTCCTCATTGAGGGCGCGCAGGATGGTGAAGTCGTAAACGTTCTCCGGCGCGATTTCCTTTTCGACCTTGAGCTGCTTGCGCTGGAAGCCGATGATCTTCTCCTGGTGCTCCCGCGAAATCGTGCCATCGAGCGTATAGCTCTTTAACGTCGCCTTATAAATTTCTAGCGCATCGTCGCGCGAAATCTTGAAGCCCTCGGCCATGCGCGCCACCGACTCTTTTTCGTTGGCCCGGAACCACAGCAAGGCTCTCAGCGTGCCGCGGAGAAAACGACGGACGAGATCCGGCCTTTCCTTGAGCGTTCGATCCGTCAGCGCGGCGCCGCCGGAAACGATGTTCAGATCGTAATCGCCGTAAAAGAACAGCTCGTTCAGCCCTTGTTTGCGCGCTATAAGGCTTTCGGTGGGATTGACGATGGCGGCGTCGAGACTGCCGCCGATCAGTGCCGCCAGACGGACGGCTCCTGTTCCCGTCCCTTGAATGACCACGTCGCGGCGCGGGTCGATGCCGTGCATCGCCAGAATCTCGCGCGTCATCTGATCGGTGTTGGCGCCGATGCTAGAGACGCCGATGAGCTTGCCGCCCTTGAGATCCTGCACTCTCTTGATCTTCTTGCTGCCGAAAAACCAGAAGAGCGGCCGCGTGTCGAAGGCCATGACGTTCTTGAGCGGCGCGCCGTGCAATATCGCCGCGGAAGTCTGGCCGAGAATCTGGCTGAAGTCGAAACTGCCGCCGACCAATCCTTGAATTCCCGCTTGCGAAGTCGCGGTGATCGCCAGGACGTTGAGATTCTCTTCCCGGTAGTAGCCCTTTTCCTGGCCGATCTTGTAGACCAGGACATTGGCGCTGGTGCTGCCGGAGGTGTGCAGTTTTACCTCGTCGACCGCGTGGGCGATTCCGACACCGGCCACAAGCAGCGCGAGGTCGAACAAGACAAAAACGATGGCCCGTTCGATATTCATTTCTTCGTCTCCTCCGGTTCCCGGCCGGCGACCACGGCCGCCGCGGCTTGGCGCAGCTCATCGGGCCAGTGGCCGAGTTCGTAGCCATGCCAGGGAAATCTGGGTTTCAGAGGCGGTAGGCCGATCTCTTGCCAAATGGCACGCGCTTTCTCCATGTATTCTTTTCCGGGCAACGCGACTGGCGGGTAGTTCCATTTTTTTACCGCGTTGATGAGCAGCGCCGAGGAGCCATGGGGCTCGGGATAGTGATGATGCCAGCCCGGCTGCGCCGGCGATACCGCGGAAGGGTCCATCATCGGCCGCCTACCGGTGATCGTTTGAATGTCGCGATGCGGCTGGACGCGAAAGACCAGCGCCCACATGACGGCGTCCAGATCATGGGGATCGATGTCCTCGTCGACGACGATGAATATTTTTCCTATGCCCGGGGTCAAGCTCGCGGCCGAGCTGAGCGCCTGCCAGGCGTGGGCGGGTTGGCGGGTTTTCAACTGAATGACGAATAAACCCCAACCTCCGCTCTCTTCGTGAATCGCCACCTGCTTGATGCCGCTGATGCCGATATTTTCTTTGAGTCCGTGGTAAAAAATCGCTTCGGTGGCGATTTGCTTCAGCTTGCTGCCTTCGCAGGGAGGGTGCGCCGCGACCAGATCGAGCAAGATCGGATTTTTGCGCTGGGTGATATGCTTGACGACGAAGCGGGGATATTTGCCGCGCCCCGCCATGTAACCGGAAAATTCGCCGAACGGCCAGTTGTGATCCATCGCGTCCGGCAAGACTTCTCCCTCCAGGATCATTTCAGCCTGCGCCGGCACGTACAGATCCGCAGTCCGGCAGCGCACCAGCTCCAACGGCTTACCGGCGATGGCGCCGGCAACGCCATACTCGTCGACGCCATAGGGAAAAGTAGAAGCCGCCGCGTAGATAAGATTGGGGGTTGGACCGATCACCACGGCGGCTTTGAGCGGAATTCCCTTCTCGCGGCATTTATCCAGGTGTATCCGTGAATCTTTGCCGGCGCCCAGGCCGACGGAGATCTTTCCGCCATTGCGAATATAGCCGCTGTAAATGCCGACGTTGCGTTGTCCGGTTTCCGGGTCGGCGGTGACCCAAAGCGCCGCCGTCAAGCGTAGCGAACTGTCGAACCCCGGATTGGACAGCGGTACAGGAATATCATCCACCGCGTCCTCCAGGCCGCGGGAAATTTCCACTTCTTGGACCGGACCCGCGGCAACGACGACCGGATCGATGGGGTTTTTCTGGGCGTCGAGCCAGCGGTCGAAAATCTCGTCCTCTTTGCACCCCATGCCCAGGGCGTAGATGGCGCGCGAAGAGGCGCAGGCGCCGGCGAGTACGGACATGCCGTACCTGTGGCCGGTGACGCCGGCGACGTTCTCGAAGAGAAACGCGCGCCGTTCGCTTTCCGGCAGGCCGCGGAATTGCCAGCGCACCAGCGGATGCAGCTCGGTCTCGCGGCAGACTTCACGTCGGATGCGAAACAACTTTTCGTGGCTTTCCAGTATTTCGATGTACTCTCTGAGGCTGCGATAGTTGCCCACGCGGGATCTCCTAGAATTATTCACCGTTAACCGCGATTGAGGCGCGAGCCCTCCGGAGCGAAGGCAATACACCTGTACCTTGGAGCGGCCCGCAAACTAATTTTCTAGAGCGTGAACCTGGAAAAAGTGCGGGTGCCCCGGTGAGTGCGAACCACGCCATTGAAACTTTTCGGCTGGGTGCCTTCGCTCCTCCATGCTCGCCCCTCAATCGACACCGGGTAATGACTTTGCTTCGAAGCATGAATAATCCAGGCTAGTTCTTGTAGAGCTGATCGACGAATCCGGAGCGGCGTATTTCTTCGACAAGGCTCGAATCCCAGAAATCTTTTTCGGACAACTTTGCGGCGCGCGGATCGTCCAACGCGGCCATGTCGAGGTGAAAGCGGATCGAATCGGGACTTGCGCGCAGATCCTTCTCGATCCGGCGCGCAGTCTCGTCATAGAGATAGCTCATGGTGGCCTCGTTGGAATTTTGAAAATAGCGATAGAAAACCTTCAGTGACTCGTCTTTGTGGCCAATCATGTAATGGATTCCATCCATGTAGCCTTTGAGAAAATTGAGCACCAGTTTGCGGTTTTGTTTCAATATCGCCGTCGTCGTATTGATGCCGCCGGCAGGAGTTGCCACGTCGAATCTAGCGAGCACCTTCAGCCCCTCGTTTCTGCCGATCAAGTCCAACGGGGGAAAAAGCATCGTGCCGTGAATGATGCCGGCCTTGAGCGCCGACAAGCGCCCGCTTTCACCGCCGCCGATTTGTAAAAACTTCACGTCCTTGTCGGGGTTGAGGCCGTGATCGCGCAGCAGCTTGGCAAGGCGCGCGTAGCTGGCGTCCCGTCCACGGGAAATCCCGAGCGTCTTGCCTTTCAATTCCTGAACCGTCTGGACCGCCGGCTGCGTTAGCAGGGAAGAACCGAGCGTGTTCATGGTCACGCCCACTCTGACCACCGGTAATCCCTGAAGCAGCGCCGTGGTCACGCCCGAGTCCGAACCCAGGAGAAACTGCACACTGTCGCTGATCAGCGCCGGAACCGCGCGGGCGCCGCCGCTGACGAGAATGGTCTCGACGTCGAGGCCGTACTTTTGCCAGATTCTTTTTTCCGCGGTGACCCAAGACGGGGTCAAGCCGGGTGCCACCGCCGGGTAGGCCGCTCTGATTTTCTCCGCAGAAAGCGCCGCCTTGTCAATTATTAGGAGGACAACGGCGGCGGTGAATAATAGAACGAGCCGCATCAAAACCACCTGCCGGTAAGAAAATGATTGATGTTTCTTTGCACCATGCGCGTCTTAGCCAACGATGCGTAGGGCCCGCTCATCATGTGTTTGGCCGCCTCTTCGGCGCTCTCGCGGCCCGCTTTGACCTCCACGGCGTGGCCGTAAAAATCTTCGAGGTAGTCGTACATCTTTTTAAAATAGGCGCGGCCCGCTTTTTCGCCCTCCACCGCCGGTCCATGCCCGGGCACGAGCTGCTTGTAGTGAGATTCGAAGAGCGGTTTGAGCGCCGTGAGCCAGTTGGGGATATCGCCGAAGAAGGTCACAGGATGGACTTCGGTGTACAGCAGATCGCCCGCGATTAGAATCTCTTCTTCTTCGAAGTAAATCGTCGTATCGCCCTTGCTGTGGCTATGGCCGTTCTCGGCGCAATATTTGAGGTGCAAAGTCACGCCCGGCAGCGTGAGCTTGGTCGCATCGGCGAAAACAACGTCGGGCAAAGTCAGGCAAAGGCTCGGGAAGCGCTCGTACAACTCCGGGGCGGGCTTCATCATGCGCTCGAAGTCCGGCCCGCCTTGATCGCGCATCGCGCCGAGGCAGCCCGCGCTCCCGACGATGGGAACGCCGCGTTGGCGGAAATAAAAATTCGCCGAGGTGTGATCGAAGTGCTCGTGGGTGTCGATTAGATATTTAACTGCCGCGCAGCCGGTGAGCTTCAACGCCTCTTCGACTTCGTCGATGCGGCGAATGTCGGCGTCGATGAGCACGGCGCTGCCGTCGCTGCCCTTGATGATACCGAAGTTTGTGGCGCCCTCCGGGCCGATGACGGCGTAGGAGGATCGGCTGATCCGGCGGATGGTCGATTCCATGTGCTTCCGAATATCCGATTGACGTTGTTCTTGCAAGAACGGCGACCATCATCCAGTAGATGAGCGAGAAGAATATTCACCACGAAGGACACGAAGAACACGAAGGAAAGAACATTTAACCGCAAAGAGCGCAAAAAACACAAAGAATTCTCCTGTCGGTTTTGTAGGGGCAACCCTCCGCGGTTGCCCGTTCGAATGCGCAGCACGCAATGTCTTCAACGACCTATCTCCGAACCCTTCGTGCCCTTCGAACTACTATAGTTGATAGTTTGCGCAAGTTGCGCAAATTTTCCAGTCGCTATGCTGATCGTATCGAGTCAAAAGAGATCTCACCGCGGAGGCGCGGAGGGCGCGGAGTCAAGAGTTTTTGATTAAGAAATACTCCGAACTCTGCGAACTCTGTGCCTCTGTGGTGAAATAAGGATTGCTGCCTTGGTTGCGGCTCTGCCGCGCTTGGCTCTTAGTGGTAAAGAATGAAAATGATAGCTTACCTCACTCCCTACTGAGAACAGACTTTGGGTCCGGTTGACCGGATGCTGTGGCGGTGTTATTCGGCTAGAGATAGCCGATAACAGCGAAAGGATTCGACCATGATCAAAGAGGGCAAGTTCACAATACTCGAGACCCGCGGCGCGGTAGCGAAGATTACCATCAACCGGCCGGAGAAAAGAAATGCGCTGAGCCGCGATGCGATTCGTGAGATACTCGCGGTTTTCGAGGAGCTGCGCAACGACGATTCCATTGCCGTTGTTTTGACCACGGGTGCGGGCGACGTCGCTTACTGTGCCGGGCGCGACTTGTCCGAGTTTCCGACCGAGGGCGGCCAAAATCGAGGAACCGATCGGCGAAAGGAACCGCGCGCCTATCACGTGGCGGAAGTGATTCGGACCTTTCCGAAGGTCACCATCGCCGTCGTCAACGGCTACTGTCTCGGCGGCGGCATCACGCTGTTGCTGCCGCACGACCTTGCCATTGCCTCCGACAAAGCGCAGTTCGGTCTGCCGGAGATCATGCGCGGTTTTTTGCCCTATCCAATCATCGCGACGATGTTCAAGACTCTCATTCCGACCAAGCTCGCCTTCGAGATGATTCTCACGGGCAAAAACTGGGATGCGAAGAAATCGATGGATGCGGGATTGATCAATCGCGTGGTGCCGCACGCTCAGCTGCAAGACGAGGCGTGGAAGTGGGGCGAGGAGATCGGCAAGTTCGACAAAGTGACGCTCAAGTTCTGCAAGATGGCGGCGCATGCGTCGATGGAAGCGGCGAGCGTGCCGGCGGCCGCGGAAATCGCATGGCTCATGCAGGAGGAGCACGCGCTGGTCAACCCGCGGGCGTATGCGGGGACGAGGGAGTTCCACAAGTAGTGGTTGGTGACTTGGTGACTAGTGAGTTAGTGAGTCGGCCTGCGTTATTCATTAGACAGAGGCCGAGGGGTAAACCCCATCCGGGAGAAGGCAATGGACCTGTGCCTTGAATCGGCTCGCGAACTGCTCATTCCAGGCAAACAGCAGTAAATCAAGTAACCGAGCAACCGAGCACGACCTAAGTCAATGCCATTACACGTCTAGGTGCCTTCTCCCTCCAGGCTTCACCCCTCGACCTGCAGCGTGTTGTCGCTTTTACCCGGGAGCACGAATAATCCAGGCTAGTTCTGTGTAAGAGGAGAGATTACGCATGAAAAGACTATCGCTGTTTTTCCTTTTGCTTATATTTTCCACCGCCGCGAATAGCCTCGCCCAGGAACGGAGAAAAATCAGAATCTCCAACGCCACCTTGAGTTATTCGGCGCTACCATTGATCGCGGCGCGCGAGTGGAAACTTTTCCAGGAGCAGGGTTTGGACGTTGAAATCATTCTCATGCGCTCGGCGGCCGCCGTGGCGGCGCTGGTCTCCGGCGATCTCGATTACCAGTCCGGCATCGGACCGGCGAGCGTCAGCGCGACTTTGAGCGGTGTCGATTCCCGCGCGCTCTGGTCTTCGACAAACCGGATCACCCGTTGGTTGATGGCCAAACCGGAATACAAGACCATTCAGGAGCTCAAGCGGAAAAAGATCGGCGTCTCCGGCTTGGGCGGCACGAGCCATGTCGCTTTAAACTTGGCGTTGGAAAAGCGGGGTATGACTTCAAAGGATTACGCCGCGGTTTCCGTGCCCGGTGGGAATCTCGTGCATTCGTTGGAGTCCGGTTTCGTCGACGCGGCCTCGCTCAACCCGCCGACCATGTTTTTTGCTCAGCGCCGTGGTTTTATCCGGCTGCTGGACATCGGTTCATTGGTTGAAATGGCGTCAGGTGGGCTGAGCGCGATGACCAAGACGATCAAAAGCCGGCCCGATGAGGTCAAACGCATCATCCGCGCCCTACAACTCGGGAAACAAGCGATGTTCAAGTCGCGGGACCGGACTCTCGACTTGATTACCGGCGTGCTCAAAATGGACAAGGAGACCGCGGCGGATACTTACAAGGTGGTCGAGGCGAGCTTCAACGACACCGGTATCCCGACCCGGGAGGCGATGGGCAACATCATCAAAGCGATCAAGGCCGAAGGCCGTTTCGCTGATAGAAACATCGCCTTCGAAGAAGTCGCCGATCCAAGATTTGCCATCGAGGTGGCGAAGGAACTGGGATATAAGGTGTAGTGATGATTGGTGGTCGGTAGATTTAGCCGGACTCCCACTAGAATGTGGCGTTTTTTCTCCCTCGCCCACGAAGTGGGAGAGGGCTGGGGTGAGGGTATAACCGGGGTCAATCCACCCTCCCTTGTCCTCTCCCTCGCGAGAGGGAGAGGAAATGAAGATCGAGATGGCGGGACGTTTTTCTTCTAGGTTCGCTGCAACAGTGTTAGTTCCCCACGGGCGCGAAGAGTTCGCTTAGCCGCGGGCGATAGGGGATATACCCTTGCTCCTCTGCGTACTGGACAAATTTTTCCAGAACCATCCGATTCTCCGGGATTAAGCCGTGATCCCAGGGGTTTGCGCCGAAGATTTCTACCTCTTCTTCAAGAATTAAGACAGCAGTCGGGAAAGCGAGCCGCTTGGCGTAGTCGTAGGATTTCCGGCAGAGCTTCTCCGCTTCCGTGAAGGCGTTCAGGAGACTTGAGACCAGCCAGGGATGCTGATCGAAGAGCGACTGGCGCACGACCAGCGCGTGCGTGACCGGAAAGATTTTGGTTTTGCGAAAATATTCGTTGACCGTGGCGCGCAAGTCTTTGAAGACACGCCGAATACGCGGGTCCTTGGCGCGAAACGAAGGTACGACGTTCGGCGGAATAATCGCGTCGATCTCGCCGCGAAGCAGCAGCGCCTCGGTCGGCTCGTTCTGCACGGTGATTTTCACGTCCGCCGGCAGTTGGAAACCGGCCCCTTCAGGCTCGGATGTGACCCAATGGCAATCTCCGGGGCGCACACCGTAGTACTCCTGCAGAATTCCCCGCGCCCACAGGCCGACGGTGAGCCGGTACTGATCCATGCCGATCCTTTTTCCTTTCAGATCCTCCGGGCGCTCGATGCCCGACGAGGAAGAGCAAAAGATGTAGGGGTGGATTTGCATCCGCAGCGGAAAAATCGGCAGAGCAATGACCGGTTCTTTGCGGCAGCGGGCCATCATATACCAGGACATGGACATCTCGGCGATGTCGAATTCTTCGTACACCGGGCGCAGGCAGGCTTCGCCGGGAATCGCTCGCTGCGGTTTTAGTTTGATGCCTTCGGCCGTGACTTCACCGGACAATAGCGGGCGGGTGCGGTGATAGTCGGCGAGCATGAGGGTTAATTCTAAATCTCTTGCCATAACGGTTCCTCCCAGAGTTAGCGGTTTTGGCTAAGAGCCTTGGTCAATACGGTTCCGGCGAAAAATTTCTCTGCGCCGCCGAACTTTTTCGCTTCCGCCTCGATGTGCGCGGCGCCGATGACGGCGTCGATATCTTCTTTGGTGATGGAAATCGAGTAAAGCTCGGAGAACTGGTAAACGGTCTTGCGCACCGTCGCTGGATCGCCGAACTGGTTTTTCTTGATAATTGCCGCGGCGACCTTTTCTTTGTCGCGCCTGAGAAAATCGAGGCCGCGCTTCATTCCTTTTAGTAGAGCGGTTACACTCTCCGGATCGGCTTCCACCTTGCGTTTGCTGGAGATGATCACGACGAACGGAAACCCCGGCAGCACCTTGCCGATTTCGAAGAGCACGGGAAATCCCTTTTGCTCCAGTTCGAGCCGTTCGAGAAACGAGAACGGCGAGGCATGAATCCGTCCCGCCTCCAAGGACTGCGCGCGCGCCGGACTGTTGCCTACGCCGTAAAGGATCTTGTAGTCGCGGTCGCGCACCAATCCTTTTTTCGCGAGGCCTTCGACGGCGGCGTATTCGGCGATGCCGCCGGCGCCGGTGACGCCGACGATCTTACCCTTGAGGTCATTGAGCTGGGTAATACCTTTGGCGCCGATCAACGTGTAGTCCATATACGGTTGCATGCCGCTGACGATGGTAACCGGTGCGCCCTGGACGATGGCGCGCACGGCCGGCACGCCCGCGACGATCGTGTAGTCGACGTCGCCGCCAACCAGGGCGGCGATGGCGGTCGGCCCGCCGCGGATGAAAACGGTTTTGACCTCCAATCCTTCTGCGGCGAAGAAGCCGAAATCGATACCGACGATCAACGGAAGGGTGCTGTTCAAGGTGGGAGTTTGGTAGGCGAAGGTTACGGGCTTGGCCGCGGCCGGCGCGGGGCCAACCGCGGCGCTCAACGCTAAAACCAACGCCATTCGTGTAAGGACTCGCCGCATTCTTTTCCCGTCCTACAGCGCGAGAGTACTCTCGGCGAACAGTTCCTCGACCTTCATCTTTTTCGTCGTAAGCCCTTGCTCGTGGGAGAAGTCGATGAGCGTCTCGATCATCTTTCGGTTGCCTTTGACGCCGTACGGATAGGGGTCGTTACCGAACATGTCTTGGGTCATGGCTAGATACTCGCGGCCGAAGAAGAGCGCCGTGGGAATGTTGTCGGCCAGCTTGGCGTTGAAGTGCTGCTTCGCCTTGACGAAGCCGGTGTAGAGGTTGAAGGCGACCCAAGGGTATTTTTTGTAGATATCGCCACGGATCGTGTAGGCGTGGTTCACCGGGAGAAATCCCCACTTCTTGAAGAAACGCCGCCCTTCTGCCATGCGGTCGGTAAAGAGAAGTTTAACTTTGCTCCAATCGCCGCCCCCGCCGGGAACGCCATGGGACCGGCCGATAATGCTTGGCGTGCTCATCCACGGGCTGTTGATCGCTGCGGCATCCAACTCATGATTGACCAGCATTGAAAGCATGCTCTTTTCCGGAGGAATACGCTGAAACGAAATCCCGGCCGGCGGCGCAAAGCCGGTGGCGCCGCCGTGGCTCAATTCCTCGGTGCGCTCCATGTACCAGTGGACTTTGTACTGCGACACGCCGAAATCGTGTTCGAGAATGCCGCGCTGCCAGAGCGCCGCGGTCTGCTGGTACTCGCCCACGCCGAGCCGTTTGCCGATGAGATCCTCCGGTTTCTTAATGCCGGAATCGGCGTGATAGGAAATCTCGGTGTGGAAGAGCCGCCGGCTCGGGAAAACCGGCAGGGCGATCATGTCGAAGCCGCGCTCGCGGGCGATTAGATATGAGGACATCGACATCTCGCCAATGTCGAACTCTTGATATCGAAGCTGCCGCCAGAAAGTTTCCGACGGTGGCGAATAGGTCGGTACCAGATCGATGCCCTCCACCTGGACCGTTCCGGTCATCAACGGATCGACCCGTTCATTGAATGCCGAAATGAAGCTCAATCGCAATTTTCCCATTCTCTTCTCCTCCTCAGTTTACAACCGGTCATATTTCGTCGTGATCGCCGCTAGAGGTCGAGGGTGCTTTCAGCGAACAACTCCTCGACTTTCATCTTGCGCGGCGTCAGCCCCTGCTCGTGGGAGTAGCCGATGATCGTTTCAAGCAGCGCTTTATTGGCATTGATGCCATAGGGAAAAGGGTCGTCGCCGATCATTTCCCGCGTCATGGCGAGGTATTCCGGCCCGAAGAAAAGTGCCGTGGGGATGCGTTCGAGCAATTTCTCGCGGGCCAGCGCCTTGGCTTTGACGAAACCGGTGTAGAGATTGAACGCGACCCAGGGGTACTTTTTGTGGATGTCGCTGCGAATGACGTAGGCGTGGTTGACGGGCAGGAACCCATGCTGGTTAAAAAAGCGCGCGCCTTCAGACATGCGATCGGGAAACAGCGGCTTGATTTTGCCCCAATCGCCCCGGCCGGCGATGCGGGCGGAACGATCCAGAGCGTTAGCCTGGAGCACCCAGGGGCTGGCGATATGGGCGACGTCCAATTCATTTTCCAGGAGCGTCGACGCCAGGCTTTTGTTAGCTGCGATGCGGTTAAATGAGATTCCCGGCGGCGGCTGGAAACCGGTGGCGCTGCCGTGGCTCATTTCTTCGCTGCGCTCCATGTACCAGTGAATCTTGTATTGCGACACGCCGAAGTCGTGTTCCAAGATGCCGCGTATCCAGAGCGCGGCTGTTTGTTGATACTCGGCCACTCCCAGCCGTTTGCCGGCGAGGTCTTCCGGTTTGGCGATGCTAGAATCCGCGTGGTACGAAAGCTCGGTTTGAAACAAACGGCGGCTGGGAAAGACCGGCAGGGCGATCATGTCGGCGCTCTGGGAGCGGGCGATCAGGTACGACGACATCGACATCTCCGCGACTTCGAACTCGCCAAACTTCAGTTGACGCCAAAAAGTCTCGGCGGGGTGCGAGTAGGTAGGGATCAATTCGATCCCTTCCGCTTCGATCGTTCCATTCATCAGCGGTTCGACGCGCTCGTTGAACGCGGAGATGAATCCGAGAGTCAGTTTTCCCATTGCGGCGTCACGCGAACTTAAGATCTGTCAATCGACCAAATGGACGCGGCACTCTAGACGCCCACTAGCGCCGATCCTTCAATCGGCTCACGTAATACTCCCAGCCGCGCATCGGGAAGCGCTGGTCGGCGTTGTAGACCTCGAGTTCCTGCGCGGTCAAGTATCTTGGCTCGCCGTGGAGCAGCGCCAAGTGATTCCACTCGCCGAGCATGGCGAGCCGCGTCGTGCGTTCGATGACCTGCTCGATGCTCGCGCCAACCACCGCGTCGCCGTGGGCGCGCATCAAGACCGCCGGCCCGTTACCTAAAGCTTTCGCCAAATCGTTGCCGCGCTCCACCGTGCGCACCAGTCCGATGCCTTCATAGATCGGCGGTCCGTCGGCGGAGAGGAATTTGCCGTAGTGGTGCATCGGCTTGAGCTTGATCGGCAGCACGCTAAAAATTGTACTCCACTTCGAGTGCGTGTGGGAAATGCTCTCGACATCGGGCCGAGCCTTGAAAATGCACGCGTGAATAGGCCATTCATTGGGCGGGGTCTTCGCGCCGTGGATGTAATTGCCGTCGAAATCCTGCATGATCAACCGGTCCATCGTAACGCAGCCGGGGCTGACGTTGGAGATGGTAATGAACGCGTCCGCGCCGGGCACGCGCACGCTCACGTGACCGTAGCCATCGGTGACGCCCTCGTGATCGAGGATGTGACATGCGGTAATCAACTTTTCCGTCAACTCTTTCAGATCAGACGAATCGATTGCTGGCAGATTCTTGCGGTTGGCGGCCATAAAAACTCCTCGGTGATTGGGATCAACGAACAGAATGCCTGTCTCGGCGAATCTATTCGTCGGTTACGAGGCTGTCAAGGAGCGTGGCGCTCGCGCACCCGGCTCAAGTAATACTCCCACGGGCGCGCGGGAAACGCCGGCTCGGTGGAAAATGTCGCCAATTCCTCTTCGCTCATGTAAAGCGGCTCGCCGTGGGCGACGGCCATGTGGGCAAGCGCGCCGAGAAAGGCGATTTGAATGGTGCGCAGGACCGCTTGTTCGAGACTGGCCCCGACCACCGCGTCGCCGTGGGCGCGCAGCAAGACCGCCGCACTATCTTTCAAGGCCGATGCCAGCGCCATACCGCGTTCGACGGTGCCGATGAGGCCGGACGCCGGGTAGATCGGCGGACCCGCGGCGGGGAGAAACTTTGCATACATGTGCAGCGGGCGCAGGCCGCCTTTCACGATGCTGAAAAGCGAGCTCCACTTCGAGTGAGTATGGCAGACGCTCATCACCTCGGGTCGCACGCGCATGACGCAGGCGTGAATCGGCCACTCGTAGGGCGGCGACTTTTCGCCGCCGAGATAGCGGCCGTCGAAGTCGAGCATGATGAGCCGCTTCAGCGTCGCGCATCCGGGGCTCACGCCGGCGATCGTCAGAAACGCTTCGCTTCCAGGCACGCGCACGCTCACATGACCGAAGCCGTCAGTGATGCCTTCCCGATCGAGAATGTGGCAGCCGTCGACCAATTTCTGTTTCAGTTCCTTAAGGTCGCTCGAATCGAAAGCGGGAATATCGGATGTGGCTGCAGACATGTGTACTCCTTGGGCCGAGGCTGCGGGTTCACTTGGTTCTATTGGCCGGCAATCGGGCTGTCAAGGCGCACGCTTTTCTTGACATCGTACTACAAAGCTCCTAATCTCGAGTTCACATGACCTACGTCCAAATACCAGAAGAGCACGACGCCAAAGGGTTTCTTCCGTTAGCGAAGAGCGAGGTTCCGATCAGTTGTCTGCCCGACAATATATATGGAGTGATCCCGGACCATAGGAAATCCTCAAACGGAACCGAATTCCCTTTAAAAAACTCGCTGCCAAGAGCGTGCCCCTGCCCAAGAGCGGCTCCTCAAACAGATTGATATTTTGATCACCGCACAGACTATCCGCACGATTTGACTTGTATCGCCGGGCCGTGCCTCATACCGCCACACTTGCTTGCCATCCTCAGACAGGGGCCTATGCCGTTCAAGGGATCGATGCGCATGTGATCTGGGCGGAGAACGCGGCGCTTGCGCTCACGTATGCCCTCAAGGGAGACCTCACCGGTTTACGTATTCCGCCCGCGGGTCCGCCGCGCATAGCGGATAGGCTATGGCAACACACATGCTTCGAGGTATTCATCGTTGTAAAGGGACAGCCGACTTACTACGAGTTTAACTTTTCGCCGTCGGGTGAGTGGGCGGCGTATGCGTTCCGAGGTTATCGCGATGGTGAATGGATCGAGGACGATGGTCTGCATCCAGAGATTGTTGTGCGCAGCGCGGCGAGTATTTTTGAGCTTGAGGCTCTTGTCCGCTTAGATCGTTTTCTCGCTATTAAGCCGCAGGTGGCATTGGGGCTGGGACTGTCTGCCGTGATCGAAGAGAACGACGGGACGATTTCCTATTGGGCGCTCAAGCACCCGCCGGGCAAGCCGGACTTTCATCATCCTGATTCCTTCGCTTTGGAACTCGCACTTCCCGACAAGAGCGCTTAGAATAGACAGACGATGCAATTCGGAATCGACCGATTGATCGATGAGCCGGCGTTACGCAAGCCGTTGGCGGGGAAGCGCGTGGCGTTGCTCGCTCATCCTGCCTCAGCGACGCGCGAGTTGGTGCACTCGCTCGACGCGGTGGCGGCGTTAAAGGACATCAAGTTGGTCGCGGCCTTTGGCCCGCAGCATGGCTTGCGCGGCGACAAGCAGGACAACATGATCGAGTCGCCGGAGTTCCACGACCCGGTTCACGGAATTCCGGTTTACAGTCTCTACGGCGAAGTGCGCAGGCCCACTGGGGCGATGATGGACGGCTTTGACGTTCTAATCGTCGATCTGCAGGATGTGGGCTGTCGCGTCTACACGTTCATCACGACGCTCCGTTACGTTCTCGAAGCGGCCGCCGAGTACGACAAGACAGTCTGGGTGCTCGACCGACCCAATCCAGTCGGACGTCCAGTCGAAGGATTGTGCTTGCGCTCCGGTTGGGAGAGTTTCGTTGGCGCGGGGCCGCTCCCGATGCGCCACGGGCTTACGCTGGGCGAGCTTGCGAAGTGGTTTGTGAAGACGCTGCGTCTCGATGTCGAATTAGTTGTCGTAACGATGAACGGCTGGAATCCCGCGAGCGCGCCGGGATTCGGCTGGCCGCTCGGGGAGCGCGCTTGGGTCAATCCGAGCCCGAACGCGGCCAATTTATGGATGGCACGCTGCTACCCCGGAACCGTCATGCTGGAAGGCACGACGCTCTCGGAAGGGCGTGGCACCACACGTTCTATAGAGCTGTTCGGCGCGCCTGATCTCGAACCGCGTGCCTTACTGGCAAAGATGCACGCGCTGGCACCCGTGTGGCTCAGCGGCTGCCGGCTGCGCGAATGTTGGTTCGAACCGACCTTTAACAAGCATGCCGGCAAACTCTGCGCGGGAATACAGATCCATGTCGAAGACGTGGCATACGATCATAACGTCTTCAAACCCTGGCGCCTTATCGCCCTTGCGCTCAAGTCTTTGCGAACTCTCCGACCTGACTACGATCTCTGGCGCGACTTCCCGTACGAGTACGAGCGCGACCGCCTCGCCGTCGATCTCATCAATGGCAGCGAGCTGCTGCGCCGGTGGGTTGATGATTCGAACGCCACACCGGCCGAT
>Ga0214473_10005164_pt1 | contig 15665 bp, 11 predicted proteins | sample RVTome_7_FD_203509 | JGI IMG/M metagenome (GOLD analysis project Ga0214473, IMG submission 203509) | Soil microbial communities from uranium-contaminated site in the Upper Colorado River Basin, Wyoming, United States - RVT98D197 | ecosystem: Environmental > Terrestrial > Soil > Contaminated >... | reverse complement strand
ATGGACATAGATAAGCTGGCCCACATTCTCGGGTCACGTCACCCTGAGCGGACCTTTCCTGAGCGAAGTCGAAGGAGTCGAAGGGTGACCCTTATTGATCCACCAGCGGCGTCTCTGTTCTCAAGAACGACTTTTCTAAGAACCCTATAAATATGAGCCATCCTCACAAAAAATACGAAACTCCTCCAAAACTCTATATAGCATTTTTTCTAACGGCGCTGGTGGCCCTGCCGGGAGCTCTGATAGGCATGATGCACATTGCGCATTCTCCGGTATTTGGGGCTGTTATATTTGGCGTTTCCATTTTTGCCGCCGCCACTATTTTGGCCTGGGCCGCCGAAGTGGCCCAGATGGATATGTCACAGGCGCTGGCAGTGACAATTTTGGCGTTGGTGGCCGTTCTTCCTGAATATGCCGTTGATATTGTCTTCACTTGGAAAGCCGGCTTGGGCGATGAACCTTCGCACCATTATGCTATCGCCAACATGACCGGCGCCAACCGCCTTTTGGTCGGCCTGGGCTGGCCGGTTATTCTGCTTTTGTTCATCTGGGCCAAAAAGAAGAAAGAAGTGGTGCTCAAAGATGACCAGCGCGTTGAGATTATTTATATCGGCCTGGCCGCTCTGTATGCTTTTATCGTCATGCTCAAGGGGAGCTTGACAATTTTCGACACGCTCATCCTGATGACCATTTACGGATTTTATGCCAAACGTTCGGCCGGCATGGAATCAGCGGAACCGGACTTGGTCGGTCCTGTTAAAATTGTGGCTAATTTGAAAAAGCTCCCTCGCCGGAATGCTACGGCACTGATGTTCGGCTATGCCGGGCTTGTAATCTTTTTCGTGGCAGAGCCTTTTGCCGAGTCACTGGTGCAAACCGGGGAAGTGCTGGGAATCGACAAATTCCTACTGGTGCAGTGGCTGGCGCCGATTGCTTCGGAAATGCCTGAATTCATAATTGCCGCTACCTGGACTCTTCGGGGCGAAGCCGCCGCTTCCATAAAAGCCCTTAGTTCCTCGTTAGTGAATCAATTCACTTTGCTAGTTGGCTCCATACCGCTGGTTTATTCTCTTGCCGCTGGCTCAGTTTCCACTTTTGAACTGGACACGTTTCAAAAGCACGAAATTTTTCTTACTGCCGCACAGGCCCTGTTTGGACTAGCGGTGCTGATAAATCTTCGCCTAAGCAGAACCAGCGGGATATTATTAATCTTACTGTTTTTCGCGCAATTCATTGTCAGAGAAATCAGAGTCGAGGTGGGCGTGGTCTATCTGGTATTTGCAGTTATCTATCTCTTCCGCCGAAAAAGCTCCTTATTGCCCGCAATAAAGACGGCTTTTGGCATAAAATAGGTTTTTTTCCGTCCTAAATTCTTTTCCTAACTCCATTTTTTGAACAATTTAGCTCCGCCTATTTCAAAGCAGACAGAAATAATTTGACGATTCCAACAGTTTTGTTATATTCAGCGCTGATGTTAAACAGAAGAATCAAAAAACCGGCCATCGGGAAAAATGCTTCAATACCATTTATCCTTTTTTTGTGCGGCTTTATTCTTTCCGCCAATGAGAAGCCAGAAAAAATTGAGCCTAATTGCAAAGCCGTCATTTCCCAGAGTCCCCAAGCCGAAAAAGATTCCAAAGACGTAAATCCCCACAGCAGTACGCCAAATTGTACCGCCGTTTGGATGGTAGCAGTTGATCTCGGACATTCTTCGGTAAAGCAGACCAATCAGAAATATGAAAAAACGAACGGCTTGGCCCGGCTTTATCATTCCAAACAGGAATTTAATTTCACCAATTCCGAAAACACCATTGCCCAAGTTCATTCAGATTTAGCTCGGCAGTTCACTCTGCTCGGCGAAAAGCCCTCCGGCACCAGTTAGTAACGAAGTTACTTTTATCCTAATTAATTAAGTTGCCATTCTGAGCGGCAATTTCTGCAAATTAGAAAATTGTTCATTACCTGAAAGGATTTCACATGGGTTTAAAAAATTGGAGAGTATGGCTGACACTGATTTTCATAGTCGTGTCGGTGATTGCTTTCTGGGACACATTCAAGCTGTGGACGATGAGTCCCCAAGAAAAACAGGCCATGTCCGAAACAGACCCCGGCGGTTTGGTGGCCTTGCAACAGAAAGCCATCCGGCTGGGTTTGGATTTGCAGGGCGGCATTCACGTCGTTTTGAGAGTCAAACTGGAAGAGCTCGATGACGCCGCCCGCCAGGATGCGGTGGAACGCGCCATCCAGATTATTCGCAATCGCGTGGACGGGCTCGGCGTGACCGAACCCCAGATTCAAAAGCAGGGGAATGACCGCATAATCGTGGACCTGCCGGGCTACACCGACGTCAGTCGGGCCGAAGAACTTATCGGCCAGACGGCTCTTTTGGAATTCAAACTGTTGGAAACTCCCGAAAACGCCAATCTGGTTTTGGCCAGAATTGATTCGATCGTGTCCAAATACCGCGCCGACAACAAAGAGACTGAAGCGGACAAAACAGACGCCGCTGACACCACCAAGACCAAAAATGACACTACTGATATCATGTCCGAACTAATGGGGGATACTAACAAGGATACCGCCGATGACTTTGCTTTTGATTCTACCGCATTGTCCGATGACGAAAATCCTTTCACTACCCGCCTCGACCCGATTTTGTTTAACAACAGTACCGGCGTCAGCTGGCCCGGCTTTTCAATAAGCAGAAACGACAAGCCCCTTTTGGAGAAATGGCTGGCTCTGCCCGAAGTAAGAGCGCAAATTCCGATTGATGTGCAGTTCGGCTGGTCAACGCGTTCAGAGATTAGAAATCAGCGCGAAGTCTTCTTCCTTTATTTGCTAAAACGAAAAGTACAGTTTGTCGGAAAGTATCTTGAGGGAATTAATACCAGCACCGACAGCTACGGCGCGCCGGTAGTCAATTTCAAACTTTCCGGCGACGGTGCGGCGCTTTTTTCCCAGTTAACTGGCTCTAATATTAATAAACCGCTGGCTATTACTTTGGATGACAAAGTGCAATCGGCGCCTTTCATTAATTCCAAGATTCGCAATGACGGTCAAATCACTCTGGGCAGTTCCGCAACTTTCGAAAACGCCCGCGACCTGGAGATTGTTCTTAAAGCCGGCGCGCTTCCGGCTCCGGTCGAAATTATCGAGAAATTTGTGGTCGGCGCCACTCTGGGTGCGGACTCCATCAAAAAAGGAATGTGGTCCTCCGTCATTGGATTGATTTTAGTGCTGGTTTATATTGGTATCTATTACCGGCTATCAGGAGTCATCGCCGATATCGGCCTGCTCTTTAACATTTTCTTTCTGCTGGCCGTGCTGGCCGCATTCGGAGCCACTCTCACCATGCCCGGCATTGCCGGAATCATTCTCACCATAGGTATGTCGCTGGACTCCAACATTCTTATTTTCGAGCGCATCCGCGAGGAACTCCGCACCGGCAAAACGGTACACGCCGCTATTGACGCCGGCTATGACCGCGCTTTTGCGGCCATTTTCGACACGCACGTTACTACCTTGATAACAGCCGGCGCATTGTTCTTACTAGGCTCCGGACCCATCAAGGGCTTTGCGGTTTCGCTCTTTTGGGGCGTGACGATTTCACTTTACACGGCGTATATCATTACCAAACAGATTTTTGACATACGCAAGACATACAAAACTCTTAGCATATAAGACTGGATAGGTAAAACATGTTTCGATTAATAGGTGAAACTCACATAAACTTTCTGGCCATTCGTAAAGTGGCCTATGCCGTTTCGTCGGTGTTCGTGGCCGTTGGCCTGTTCGGTCTGGTCATGATCTGGACGGGTAAAGCCAATCTGGGCATTGATTTTGCCGGCGGCGTTATGATTACCGGACATTTTGAACAGCCCGTCTCTATCGAACAACTTCGCGGCGCTGTTAATGCGGAATTTCCCGACGTGCAAATTACCGACCTGAAAGATTTTGAAAAACCCTATGCCTTTATTATCAAGACCAAGCGGCCGGAAAGCGAAGCCGATGCCGCCCGGCGCGTCAAACGCCTCTATGAAATCATCGGCGAAAAATTTGCGGGGAATAATTTTACCCGTGAATCGGAGCATATTATCGGACCCTCGGTGGGCGAGACCCTGCGCGGCGATGCTCAAAAAGCCATTCTTTTATCGCTGCTGGGAATAGTGGCCTACCTCTGGATAAGGTTTGATTTCCGCTCAGGAGTAGTCGCCGCGATGGCCACCCTGCACGATGTTTTTGTAGTAATTGGCATTATTTACATTCTTGGAATGGAATTTGATCTTTTGATTGTGACGGCGCTGTTGACTCTGGCCGGTTATTCACTTAACGATAAAGTCGTTATTTATGACCGTATTCGCGAAAACCTCAAACGCTTCCGTACCAGAGGAGAATTTGCCGCTACCGTCAACGCTTCCATCAATGAAGTGTTGTCTCGAACCATCAACACCGGTATGACGGTACTTTTGGTATTGGGCACTCTTTATTTTCTGGGCGGCGAAGTGCTCAAAGGGTTCGCCTTTTCTCTTCTGATTGGCATCGTCATTGGCACTTATAGTTCCATTTTTGTGGCCAGTCCGATTGTGGTCGAATGGGAATCCCGCAGACCTCTGCGGTTTAAATAGAAGTATTTAGCATAGAACTAAAAAGGCCTGAAAATGCTCAATTCCGGCCTTTTTCTTGCTTAAAATCAGGGCAAAAACCGAATTTGGGTGTATATTATAGTATGAAGCTGGTAGTCTTTAAGACCTGTTCTCAAATCGCTTTAATCTTAATCGTTCTTTCATCAATTTCGTCTGCCCAAAGAGGCCTGAGAATTCCTACGGACGCCAAAGTCACCCAAGACGCCGCCTTCAGCAAGAATCCGTCATCCATAAAAGTCGCCCGACTGCATTATTCCGGCGGAGGCGACTGGTACTGGGGAAGCTCGGCTATTCCCAATTTTCTGAATTATGTCCGCGATAACACCGATTTCCCGGTGGACACAATCGAGAGAGTGGTCAAGATCATGGACCCGGACTTATTCAAATATCCGTTCTTGTTCGCCACCGGCCACGGCGCCGTCAGTTTTAGCGAAGAAGAAAAAGAGCGCTTACGGCAGTATTTGTCTTCCGGCGGCTTTTTGTTCGTAAATGACTCCTATGGCATGGATGAGCATTTCAAAAAAGAGCTTACAACTCTTTTTCCGGAGCGGCAGATAGTGGAACTCCCTTTTGACCACCCCATCTACCACAGTTTTTATGATTTTCCCAACGGCCCCCCCAAAATTCACGAGCACGATAACAACCCTCCGCGGGCTTATGCCGTTGTATTAAATGGCCGGGTGGCTGTATATTTCCTGGTGGAATCGGACATTGGCGACGGCTGGGAAGACCAGCAAGTGCACAATGACCCGGAAAATAAGCGGCTGGAGGCCTTGAAAATGGGCTTGAACATACTTGCCTATGCATTGTTATATTAGTTAAATCGCTTGTGATACCCGCCGCCAGTTAGCTGGAGTTGACGATAAATATATTAGTACTGAGAGTTGTGCTGAATTGACTACAATTGAAGCAACCGAAGATACGAGGATTTTAAAATGGCAGTAATCAAATCCCCCGAATTCCTGACGCAAAAACTCAAAAATGTCCTGCTGAAACAGCGTCTGATTTTGTTTGCATCAGGTCTTTTGGCCACTTCGGCCGCGGTCATTGTTGCCTGGTTTATACTCTCCGCATTCGCTTCGATAATGATTCTGCCGGTCTGGTTTAAGATTTCACTTTTGGCCGTCGCCGGTTTAGTCACTTTTTATTTCTTTGTTCGTTTTGCAGTCAGCCGGCTATTTAACGGGAATCTCGATTCTGTGGCAGTCCATTTGGAAGAAAAGTATCCGGAATTAAAGGGACGGCTCATTGCCGCTATCGAATTTGCCCGAATGAAAAAAAATCCCGGCTACTCCGCTGACCTGGTCAGTTTGACTATTACTCAAGCTCTGACTAAAGCGGGGGATGTTAATTTTGACGAAGTCATTACTTTTAATTCAGCCATTAAGTACGGAAGAAATTTCGCCATCGGGGCAGTTATGGCTCTGGCAGTTCTGTTTATTGCCCCCGGATTTTTCGGTTATTCTTTGGAAGTTTATTCCAATCCCACCACCGAAGTGGCGCCGCCTTTGGGCTACAATCTGACGCCTGTCCCGGGTTCATCGGAATGGGTGAAATACCGCGATATCGAAATTGGCGCTTTTCTCAAAGGCGGCCAGTTCCCTGAAAATGCCGAAATCCATTACCGCTTTGTTGATGGTAATTGGCAGGTATCAGATATAGATCTTAAAAAACTGCGCCGCCTTCCGTCAGCGCTGGGAGATTCGCTTCAATTCGGCGTAACCCTGCGCCAGGTGAACAAGTCATTCGACTTTTATGTCACAGCCGGTCGCACCAAAACCGACATTCAAAAAATTGATGTCGTTGACAAACCCCGCGTGAACGGCATCAAGCTTTCCATCTTCTATCCTAACTACACCGGGCTGGAGCCGACTGTTATCGATGAAAACAATGGCACTTTCTCTGCAGTTGTCGGTAGCCGCGCCAATATCAAAACTGTCGCCAATCTGCCTGTGGCGTCCGCCGAAATGGTTTTCGAAGACGACAGCCGTCTTCCCATGAAAGTATCTGACAAAAGCGCTGAAGTTTCGTTAGTGATCGAGAACACTAAATCGTATCATTTCTATTTAGTTGACCATCTGGGTGAAAAAAACCCCGACCCGATTGAATACTACATCACCGCCGTGCCTGATGAATATCCCTCCATTGACGTTTTGCGTCCTGGTTTTGATGTCAATCTCACCGAAGAAATGCTTCTCCCGCTGAAAGTAAGAATATTCGATGACTACGGTTTTACTTCGTTAGTGCTAAAATTCACCATCGTCAATCGCGGCACTCCCAGCGAAGAGCACGTGGCTGTCATCCATTTCCCCGAACGAATCAAGACTGAGGGGGAAATCAATTTTAATTGGGATATGGATAAACTCAACCTGTTCCCGGGTGATTATGTGAGTTACCTGTTCGAGATAGCCGACAACGATAAGATTTCCGGCCCAAAAATTACAAAATCACGGCAATTCATTGCCCGGCTTCCGTCGCTGGATAAAATCATCACCGACGCCGAAACCGAAACCGCCGGACGTGTCTCCCAAACCGAAAACATGCTTCGCCGCGGTCAAGACCTGGCGCAGAAAATGCAAAACGTGGCGCGCAAGTTAAAGTCCCAACAGCAGAATATCAACGAGAGCGACTGGCAACAGCAAAAAGAGCTTCAGGGTTTGGCGGAAAAGAACGCCGAAGTGCTCGATGAGATCGAAAAAAATGCTCAACAGATGGAAAAAGCCATCGAGAAGTTAAATGAGAATGCGCTGTTGAGCCGCGAAATTATTGAGCGAATGCAGGAAATCCAAAAGCTGTTCGAAGAAGTCGCTACACCGGAAATGAAAGCCGCGCAGAAAAAGCTGATGGAAGCTCTCAAGAACATGGACCAAAACCAATTGCGCGAAGCTATGAATGATTACCAGCTGTCGCAGGAAGAAATGCTGAAACGGCTTGAAAGAACATTGGCGCTTTTGAAAAAAATGCAGGTCATGCAGAAGATGGAAGCGATGATGCGTAAAGCCGAACAGCTGACCGAGCGCCAGGAAGAATCCAATAAAAATACCGAGACATCAGAAAATGAAAAACTGCCCTCATTAAGCAAAGAAGAGAATAAGATTAAGTCAGAATTAGAAGCATTGCAAAAAGAAACGTCCGAGCTTAAACAAATGGCCAAGGATGCTAAAATGGAAGAATCCAAAGAACTCCAGGAGTTTTCCGAGGCCTTAGAGAAAACGGACGCCGCTCAGGATATGCAGGAGATGTCCCAGTCCTTAAATCAACAGCAAAAAGAACAAGCCAAAGAGCAGGGTAAAAAGGCACATTCCAAGCTCGCCGCCATGACCGATCAAATGCAACAGAAATTCTCGCAGATGAAAGGCGGCGATCAGGAGAAAATTCAAAAACAGATGCGCGCCTCCATTGATGACGCCAATTATCTTTCGCGCAATCAAGAAGAACTTTTGAAGAAGGCGGCCACGCTCGATCCACAGTCAACCATGCTCCGTGATTTGGCCGCCGAGCAACAGGATCTGGCCAAATCCTGCAACGGACTAAAAAACAGAATTTCGGAACTGGGGAAAGAGTCGCCGTTTATTGCCGCCGAACTAAATGCGCTGGTGGAGCAGGCCACTAAGAATATGGATCTGGCTATGCAGGGGCTTTCAGAAAAACAGCAGGTACAGGCCAAGCAGTGCCAGCAAGGCGCTATGGTTAAATTGAATGAAGCCTCAATTCGCCTGATGGAATCAATGAACCAACAGAAGCAGTGCAATAATGCCGGCAATTGCAGTAATCCCATGCAGCAATTGGAAAAAATGTGCAATAAGCAGGGCGAACTAAACAAGCAGACACAAGGTATGTGCAATAACCCGGGCGGTAGTAATCCGAAACCCGGCGAACAATCATCACAGCGTGAAGCATTGCAACGGCTGGCCGGGGAGCAAGGGGCAGTTCGTAAATCGATGGAAGACTTAGCCCGCGAATTTGGAAATTCCCGGCAGGTTCTGGGGCGGCTCGATGATATCGCCACGGAAATGAAAGAAGTCGAAGAAGCGATGGCTACCGGCGAAGTCGGTCCCGCCACCACCGAAAAACAACTCAAGATATATTCTCGTATGCTGGAAGCTTCGCGCTCGCTCCAACGGCGTGATTTCACCGAACAGCGCAAGGCCAACACGGCCACGCAAACGGCCACTTACATTCCGCCGGGGCTTACCAATGATATTCTCAACGACCGCGCCAATCTGGAAGACCGCCTTCGCCAGTATCTGGGAAGCGGCTATCCCAAGCAGTACGAAGAGCAGATAAAAGCTTATTTCAAAGCCCTGCTTCAGGTGCAGTCGCAGTCAACCAGTTCTCCAGCTCCTGCCGGAAAGTAATGTTGAGAGTAGTTAGATTCCTGGTCTTTTGCTTGGGTTGTGCGATAGCAGTACCCCAGCCAAACTCCGCCGACGTTATAGATCCGACGGCCAGAGTCAAAATTCCCCAATCTGCGGAATCTGTTCAAACCAGCGCGCAGTTACAGCTGGCCCGGCAGTTGATGGCTTCGCAGGATTTTCAATCAGCCGCTGATATTCTCGAAATTCTGTACGAGTCCGACCCAAGCAACACCATCGTTTCCAATTCTCTTAAAAGCTGTTACGAACACCTCAAGCAATATGCCAAGGGAGAACTGCTTCTCCGCCGGTTGTGCCGGCAATTTCCGGATAACATCAGTTATAAAATTAATCTGGCCGAAAATCTCATTCGACAAGAAAAGCTGGAGGAAGGCAAACAACTTTACAACAATCTCATCGGAAACTTCCAGCCCGAAAATCCGGTGATGTTCACCAATGTCGTCAGAAGCATGATTGAATGCGATTTGGATGAAGATGCCCTGGCTGTCATTGAACGGCTGCGACTACAGTCTGCCAACCCCCGCCTCATGGCCGTTGAACGTGCCGGGATTCTCGAGCAAAAAAGAAATTATGCCGATGCGGCCTTGGAATACTTTGGGGCATTGAGAGATTCAACCGGCGTAGGGAATACAGCCGAAAAAGGTCTGGAAGAGCTTCTGGTTTTTGAAGAGTCTTCGGTTCCTGCGGAAAAGGCGCTGTTAACGAAAATAAATTCCGATTCCACGGGGCGAGCGTTAAAAGTTCTTTCAGCATACTATCTGAAAACCGGCCGCTATGATGATGCTTTTCAATTCGCGGTGCGTCAGGATTCTGCTTCCGGATTCGGCGGCGCCAGTCTGGTACAATATCTGCGCGGTTGCATGGAGCGTAAACTTTATCCGCAGGCCATCCGCATGTCAGAATATGCATTCGTCAATTTCAAAGACAAACCGTTCGTAAATGAGTTCTATTACCGCTATGCCGAATCTCTGGAAGAACTGGGAAATTATCAGAAAGCTATCAGCGTCTATGACAATATTTTTAATATTTTTCCCCGGGAACAGGATAAAGCGGAAGCCGTCTATCGCATCGGCAAGATTTATCTGGACCGGCTCAATAATCCTGAGCTGTCTCTTAAATACTTTGACTCAGTCATTAACCACTATGTTCTGGGCTTCGGCTACAACGGCGCCTGTATGTCAAAACCCCGCGCTTATCTTCAGATGGGCGATCTCCAGCGCGCTCGAACGGAATTTCAAAAACTTTCGGTATCACAGTACACTCCGGAGGTTTCCGAAGAATTAGATTTCAATTTGGCTCTGCTCTTTATGTTTGAACACAAATATGATTCGTGCAATCTGGCTTTAAAAAAACTGATGGTCGATTACTCGCAGGGGTTTTACATTAACGACGCCGTTCAGCTTTCATTCGTCATAGACCAGGCCGGTGAGGCCACCGCCTTGCTGGATAAATTTGCCGAGGCCATGCTATTCCAAAAAATGAAAATGTATGATTCCACGGTTTTTCAACTGGTTTCAATTGCCGACGACGAAAACAAAGCGCTCTCTGATATCGCTCTAATCCGCCTTGTGGAAATTGTTTTCAACCGGGGAGACTCAACCGGCGCCGTGAAATATGTGGACCGGATGGAAACCGAGCATGCTGAATCGTACTATTTGCCGTACGGGCTTAAAACCAAAGCCGACGTTTTGGTGACAAGGCCGGACTCGGTGGCATCAGCCAAGGAAATTTACCGGCGGCTTTTGGAGAATTATCAGAACTATCCGTTTATCAATGAGGTGCGCGAAAAACTACGGAGACTGGAATCGGGCGCCGGTCCGAGTTAGCTAATCGGACAGCTTGCGTCGGCCTTCCTGTAACACTCTGATCTGCTGTTCCAAATTAAAAACCCGATCTTCGTAGGTTTCTTTGGATTTGCTTTTCATTTTAGTGGTAGTGCGGATTAGTAATCCCAATGAAATTAGCATAAAAAAAACCGAGTTCACCTGTCTGAAGATGTCGCCCATATTGAACATCGAATCCAAAAAGGCAAGGACGCCCAATACAAACAATGTGGCACACCAGACAAACATAAATTTACCCTTCCAATTTTAATCTGAACCCTGCTGTGGGCAGTACAACTTTACGGTTGTTAATTCGCAATGAAATCATTTACTTACGCCAACTTTTAGTGACCTGTGATGGCTACTAGAAGTTATCGGTTATTTAAATAAGCGCTTTAGGAGGAATCATTGGCTCAAATACGGCTACCACTACCCGAAAAGTTTGATAAAACCAACGCCTTTGTGGCAGGCCTGGTTTTTATTATTTCATTTATTGTCTATGCCCTGACCGTCCAAAAGTCCATTCCCTTTTGGGACTGCGGGGAATTTGTTGCCTGTGCCTATATACTGGGCGTCCCCCATCCTCCGGGTACTCCCTTGTTTATGTTAATAGGCCGAATATTCTCGATGATTCCCTTTGTCGAAGACGTTTCATACAGAATCAACTACATCTCCGTCATTTCATCGGCCGTGACAGCCATGTTTAGCTATCTTTTAACAGTCAGGATTGTCGGTTATTTCTTCGGCGAAGAAAAAGATCAGCCGCTCAATCGATTGATTGCTTACGTGGGCGGATTTGCCGGCGGCCTGTTTGTGGCTTTCTCGCGCACTAATTGGTCAAACGCCGTTGAAGCCGAAGTCTATGGTCTGGCCCTTGCGACCACCGTCATGATAGTGTGGTTAACTGTCAAGTATTTTGAAGACCGCGGCACTGTCAGGGCTTCCCGTGATATGATATTGGTGTTCTATCTGGCCCTGCTGGGCGTGGGACTGCACATGACCGTTTTCATAATTGTACCGGTCATAGCCATTTTTTATATCATCAAAAAAGAAGCCACGCCGCGCGACTGGGCCATGGTCTGCGGCTTTATCATGGCGGAACTGCTCCTGATATTTTTGTTGGCTGGCCCCGATGTTGATATCAACGAGCGCTCCCGCCTGTTCTTCCTTCTGACTGGAATTCTGGGGTTGGTGCTGGCGGGAATGCTCTATCGTAAAATTAATTGGGCTTTGCTGATTTCCATCGCTTCGGCTTGCTCTGTCATCATCGGGTTCGAATTTTATCTGAGAATTACCGTGATCGCCTTTGCCCTGATGATAATTCTGGGAATTATGTCCCACAAATATAAATGGAATTTGCATTGGAAAACTGGACTGGCCATTCTTTTTGCCGGAGTGTTGGGCATGTCGGTCCATTTGTACATTCCGATTCGCTCAACTCTGAAACCGCGTATTGATGAAAACGGCCCTGCCCGCGGCTGGCCCAAGGACTGGCGCCAGTTCATGAGCTTTCTCGATAGAAAACAATACGGGCAGACTTCGATGATTGACCGCATGTTTGACCGCCGCGGCAAATGGGAAAATCAATTCGGCCGACATGCCAATATGGGTTTCTGGTCCTATTTTGAAGACCAATATTCCCGCCCCGGCTGGGTGTTTGTCGCCATATTCTTTGCGCTGGGACTGTTGGGGATGATTGTGGCCATCCAGAAACGACTGGAAATAGGTCTGCCGTTTTTCACGCTCTTCATAGTTTGCTCAGTGGGGCTGGTCCTGTACATGAATTTTGCCGATGGCACCCAGTACGATTTCCGCACCGGCGATGCCTATCAGGAAGTGCGCAATCGGGATTATTTCTTCACTCCCACCTTTGTCTTTTTTGGCATCGCTATCGGTATGGGCGTTTCCGCATTGATGATGATAATCCGCAATCGTCTTCTGGTCATCTCCGAAAAATTGGCAAATAAATCGGTCTATGCCACTTTATTATTGGGACTCCTGCCGATTGCTTCCCTAGCGCACAGCTACCACGCCAATGACCGCTCCAACAACTTCATTCCCTATAATTACGCGGTCAATATTCTGGACACCTGCGAGCCCAACGCCATCTTGTTCACATCAGGCGATAACGATACCTTTCCACTCTGGGCCGTGCAGGAAGCTTATAACTACCGCAAAGATGTGCGGGTGGTTAATTTGTCACTCCTCAATACGGATTGGTATGTGGAACAGATGAAAAACCGCTACGATGTTCCCATCACTTTGGATGACGACCAAATCTTCTGGAACGAATATGAAGTTCAGCCCGGCGTTACCACTATGCGCCCGGAAAAGAAATTTTTTGACAAGCCCCGCGGCCGACAAACGTACTTGCAGGCCGACCGCTATCAGGGAGGCATAATCAAAGTTCAGGATATGATGGTGGACCATATCGTGCTGGAAAACAAATGGGAAGCCCCCATCTTTTTCAGCTCGCCGCCTTACGGCGAATCACCTCTGAAACTTCGCGACCGCTCCACGGCTCTGGGCGTCATCTACCGCATCGATCGCAATCCGCCCGAAAATCTGGTTGATGTTGAAAGAGGGTACGAGCTTTTCATGAATGAATACAAATACGATGGCTACCAGGACCACACGGTTTACCGCGATGAAAACGCCACCGGCGTATTTGTGACGATGGGCGTCAACGCCACCCGCATTCACGATGAACTGATGAGAGCCGGCGACACCACCCGTGCCATCGGTGTTCTGGAAAAACTGATGAAAGTCTATCCGGAATACTGGCAGTCGGCAATGATTCTGTCCCAGCTATATGACCGAATAGGGGACAGCGCCAAGGGTGAAGCCGTGATGCAAACGACGCACGATACATTGTCGAGCTTTCTGGAATCTAACCCTGAAAATATTTTCTATCGTCAGGATCTGGGGCTGATGAAAGTTGAACTCGGGCGCCGCAAAGCCGATGACGCCATGGTCGAAAAAGGCATTGCCCTCTTGTGGGAAGCATTCGAGGCCAACCCCAACAGCACTTTCTCATTTAGAAAATTGGTGGCGGTGTTACAGCAGAGACGACTGTACCAGGAGATGCAGAGAGCGGCTCTGAAACACGCCGAGTATAAACGCAATCTCGAAGACCCATTTGTGCGGCAGATTCTCGGCGCCACCGGCGTCGAAGTCCAACCGATGACGGGGCAGTAAAGTGTTTGGACAGAAGACGTGCCGTTTCTGTCTTTCCAGCGAAAGCTGGAATCCATCTTGGCGGGAACCCACCTGAAAGGTGGGCCACCCAGCCCAATTCATTTCTGAAATCTATTGTACTGTGTAATTTCTGATATTCATGATTAGATTTCGAGTTCAAAGAACGCCAGTTTTCATACTTTGCAAGTTGTGGATATTTGCCTTGTAGCTCTAAGTAGACTCTTTCTATTTCAATGCTAAAATCCGACCTAAATTGATCAAAAATATATTTACGTTTGCGACGTGATAAAGACGTGAAAAGCGTTGCAAAAAGCTTCGAAAGTGCTTCTCCGACAATTGCATTTCGTTGTTCATGTATTTGCTTTACAAGAAATATGATCCCCAAAAAAGTTCCAATAGCACCTATTGCTTGTATTGCTTCAGAATAATCCGGGCATCTCAATACGAGAAAAACCCCTGCAAAAGTGAACAAAATTATGAAAACCAATGGAAAAAATGTCTGCTTATCCATATTCTAATAAAGAAAAATTACAGAGTTCTGAAACAATTCCAAATATTTAAAACGGTAACCAATATTAACCCACCTGCTTGCCCAATTTTTCTAACTCAATCTGAATGTCTTCCATTGAAAAAACGCGCACTGGGTATTTGATTGTTGAATTTTTCAATCCCTCACCTAGAGCTTTTTTATCACCTTCGCTTGTTACTATTACCCAGAACTCAACCTTTGAAACTAATTTATCCGCCATTTTTGCTTGCTTGGCTGTGCCAAAACCAGCATTGACACGAGCTTTAATACTTTTACGACGACCGTCGATAATATCCCTTAACGTCTCCAGACGCCAAAGTATAATTTCTGGACGAAACGCTGCAAAATTTCCAAGAAACATATATTGCATCGCTGAAAAGTCATTTAGCAGGTTGAAACCAAGCGGAACTCCAAGGTTAAAGAAATTCTTTTCGCCGTCACTTTCTAAAGGCGAAATTAGAGCTTTTTGCGTCAATAGAAATGCCCCTAGTAATTGGTCTGGTTCTAATGGCGAATGTCTATCTTGCTGCGTTTCTCTTATCGCTTGTTCGATGGCAGGTATAGCCAAAGTTTTGAAATTTGAATTCGTGTACTTAATAGTATCTAATCCTGCCACATTGAAAGGAAGCTCTTGAGATTCGCGCTGGAATGGAATTATATACTTGTTAAAGCCTAGCATAAGACCATATTCCATGTTCACGTTCGCGTTGGGTACTTCTTGACCATTTTTGGATTCATTGTTTAAAAGAATTATGCAAAATTGGGACATAATAATTTTAGAACAAATTTTGGCACAGAATGCATTTTGAGCAGGTGCAAGGGCGCCACTAGCCTCCACTGCCTGGATGCCCCGTTTTTCAAGGAGCTCAAGAAGTATGTTCATCTCCATGGTGCTGTTTTCAAATCCATATGCGATGAAGCAGGTTCTAGTTGACGAAAACACAAAGTCGCATCTTGGGAGACCAATGATGCATTTTTCGTTCCTTCTGATAGTTTTGTCCATAGAATCTAAAAGTCCTTTGTGACTGTCTTAAATAACTGAAATTAGTAATGATTTACAATAACTTTAAAGAGGGCGGCGCTGTAATGCTCCCCG
>Ga0214473_10005163_pt1 | contig 15674 bp, 16 predicted proteins | sample RVTome_7_FD_203509 | JGI IMG/M metagenome (GOLD analysis project Ga0214473, IMG submission 203509) | Soil microbial communities from uranium-contaminated site in the Upper Colorado River Basin, Wyoming, United States - RVT98D197 | ecosystem: Environmental > Terrestrial > Soil > Contaminated >... | reverse complement strand
ATGTACTCCCCGACCTTCTGCACGCGATCCGCCACCTCCGGGCTGCGCAGGAGCGCGTTGAACGGTCCCCGGGCGCCCTTGCGGGGCCCCGAGACGATCGCCTGGTAGCTCTCGCGCTGGCGGGGCGTCATGGTGGCTTCGGTAAGGAGCGCGAAGCGGGGGCTGGCCGGGGTCTCGGAGCGGCTCATGGGTGTCCTCCTCGTGAGGGTAGCGCCCACCCACTCAGGGTGCGGCGGCGCCCCAGCATAACGCGGTCACCCGTGATCTCGCCGGTCGGCTATCGTACTGCTCGCTCCACCCGTAAAGACTAGATCCTGCCAGTTGTAGGCACGCACGAGGTCGTCGATGTTCCAGTAGTTATTGGAGGTGCCAGGCCAGCACCGGCCCAGGTTCACGTAGTCGTGCATGACGTCGCCCATGGCGCATGGCGTCCCGGCCGCGCAGGCGCTCGGGATCGTGCGCGATCTCCTCGATCTGGTGCGCCGGGACCCCGTCGCCGCGCATCGCTTTCCGCACGAGGTCTCCGGCGGCCAGCGCCAGGGGATCGGCATCGCACGCGCTCGGGCCCGACGCGTTGATCGCCGACGAGGCGGTCTCGGCGTTCGACGTGTCCGTGCAGGCCGCAGGTGCTTCAGCTGCTCGTCGACATCCGCGATCGGCTCGAGCTCACGATCATGTTCATCACGCATGACCTGCGGGTCGCCGCGCAGGTGTGCGACGAGATCGCGGTTACGCGTCACGGCGAGATCGTCGAGCTCGGCGCGGCCGCGGACGTCTTCGCCAATCCGAAGCACGACTACACGCGCGAGCTGCTGGCCGCGGTCCCCGGCCGCGGCTGGGTCCCGACCCGGTTCGGCGCCGCGCCGGCCGCCGGAACGAGGGCGATGGCCGTCGGCGGCGGGAGCGGCGGCCCCTCATCGGTCGTCGAGGACGGCGCACCATCTAGTGCGAACGCCCCCCATTATTTTAGAGCGAACGGCTCATTGACTTGCCCGAGGCACTGAGTATAGTGACGAGTGATTCATATGTCACTTCAGCGCCGGCGCACGGAAGCGACGAACAGCCGGGGACGAGCGAGCGCGGAGCCCGCGACGGAACGCGGGCGCCAGTCGCGCCAGCGCATCCTCGAGGCGGCCGAGCGCGTGTTCGGCGAGAAGGGCTACTTCCCGGCGTCGATCACGGAGATCACGCGCGAAGCGGGTGTCGCCCAGGGCACCTTCTACGTGCACTTCAAGTCTAAGCGGGAGGCGTTCAACGAGCTCCTCGAGGCGCTGGGCCAGCGCGTCCGCCATACCGCGGGTGCCGCCGTGGTCGGCGCCACGAACCGGGTGGAAGCCGAGGAGCGCGGGATGAAGGCCTATTTCGACTTCGTGAACGAGCATCCGAACTGGTACCGCATCGTCCGGCAAGCCGAGTTCGTGGACGCCGCAGCCTTCCGGAATTACTACCGGAAGCTGCTCTCCGGATACCAGCGTGGCCTGCGGGCGGCGATGGCGCGCGGCGAGATCCGGTCGACCGACCCGGAAACGCTCGCGTTCTGTCTGATGGGCGTCGCCGACCTGATCGGCATGCGATGGCCGTACTGGACGGGCCAGCCCATCCCGCGCCACGCCTTCGACGCGATGATGCGCTTCATCCAGCACGGCATCGTTCCCGCTGGTCGACAGGCATCCACCGAGCCACCGCCAGACGCGAACGCATAGGGGACCTGATGGACTTCACGTTTACCGCCGACCAGGAGGAACTGATCCGCACGCTTCGCGTCTTCGCGAAGCGCCACATCGCTCCGCATTCGCGACAGTGGGACCGGACGTCGGAGTTCCCGCGGGACGTGTGCCGGAAGATGGCCGAGCTCGGCCTGTTCGGGTTCCGGGTTCCCGAGGAATTCGGCGGGCAGCCGACCGATCTGCTCACTATGGGCATCGCGGTGCAGGAGATCGCCCGCGCCGACTTCAGTCTCACCGGCGTGATGGACAACGCGATGCTGGCGGGCGAGCTCCTCGGCGCCGGCAGCCCCCGCGAGATCAAGAAGCAGTGGCTTCCCGCGGTCGTGCGCGGGGAGACGGTGTTCTCGCTCGCGCTCACGGAGCCGAGCGTCGGCTCGGACGCGGCGAAGCTCGCGTGCAAGGCCGCACGCGACGGCGACGACTACGTCATCACCGGGGAGAAGTCGGGCATCACGTTCGCCATGGCCGCCGATGTGGCCATCGTGTACGCGCGCACCGACTCGCGGAGTGGCGCGCGCGGGGTGTCCGCCTTCCTCGTCCCGCTGGATCGGCCCGGTGTCTCGCGCAGCCCGTTGCGCGACCTCGGATGCCGCCTGATGCAGCGCGCGGTTCTGTCCTTCGATCACGTGCGGATCCCGGTATCGCACCGCGTCGGCCAGGAGGGAACGGGCTTCTCCCAGGTCATGCGTGTCTTCGACGTCAACCGGATCATGCTCGCCCTCGGATGTCTCGGGGTGGCGGAGGTGACGCTCGACGAGACCATGGCGTACGTGAAGGAGCGCCGTGCGTTCGGACGAACGCTCGCCCAGTTCGAGGGGCTGTCGTTCCCGATCGCTGAGGCGGCCACCTACCTCGATGCGGCGAAGTGGCTGTGCTACCGGGGCCTCTGGCTCGCGGACCGGGGCGAGACCCAGACGAAGGAGGCGGCGATGGCGAAATGGTGGGTGCCGAAGATCGCCGTCCAGACGATTCACCAGTGCCTCCTAACCCATGGCCATTACGGCTACACCGAGGAGCTTCCGTTCGAGCAGCGGCTCCGCGACGTCATGGGATTCGAGATCGGCGACGGCACGGCCGAGATCTCGAAGATCGTCGTCGCGCGAGAGTTGATGGGTCGCGAGACGCTGCCGTACTGAGGCGGGTGACCATGGCGCCGAGGGAACTGATACGGGAGGACGGGCTCCGGATCTACGGGATGATGCACCTCATCCGGATGTTCGAGGAGCGCGCGGCGGAGTGCTTCGCCGCCGGCGAGATCCCGGGATTCATCCACCTGGCGGTCGGACAGGAATCGGTCGCCGCGACCGTCTGTTCGCTGCTCGAGCCTGCGGACCTCGTGAGCGGCACGCATCGGGGCCACGGGCACTGCCTGGCCAAAGGGGCCGAGCCCCGGCGGGTCATGGCCGAGCTCTTCGGGCGCGCGACGGGCCAGTGCCGCGGCAAGGGCGGCTCGATGCATCTCTGTGACATGCCGCGTGGTGTGCTCGGCACGAACGGCGTCGTCGGCGCCAATCTTCCGATCGCGGTGGGCACAGCGCTCGCGGCCCGGGTGCGCGGGACGCAACAAGTCACGGTCGCGTTCTTCGGCGACGGCGCGGCGAACACCGGGGCGGCCCACGAAGCGCTCAACCTCGCGTGCGTCTGGGACCTGCCCATCGTCTTCGTATGCGAGAACAACCTCTATGCCGAGTACACGCCGCAATCGGTTCACACCAAAGGCGCCTCGATCGCGGCGCGCGCCTCCGGCTACGGGATGCGAGGCGTGCGCGTGGACGGCAACGACGTACCGGCCGTGTTCGCGGCCGCGGCCGGCGCGATCGACTCCGCGCGCCGCGGCGAAGGGCCGACGCTGCTCGAGGCGATGACCTACCGCTGGCGGGGCCACAACGAGGGCGACCGGATGGCCTATCGCACCAGGGACGAGGTGACGGCGTGGCGCGAGAAGGACGCGATTCCGCGGTTCCGCGCTTGGCTCGAGGCGGTCGGATACCTCGATGCGCAGGGGGACGAGCGGCTGGTGGCCGGGGTGCGGGCCAAGGTCGAGGCGGCGACGGAATTCGCACGGCAGAGCCCGTGGCCGGCGCCGGGGGCGGCGCTGGACGACGTGTAAGCGTGAGATACGGTCCACGAAGCTGGTGACGGCCGTGCCGGAGGTGCTCGTCCGATGCGGGTGAAGGTGAAGATGCCGAAGCTCGGCCTCACGATGACCGAGGCGACGATCCTGGAGTGGAAGAAGGCCGTCGGCGACGTCGTCGCCGCGGGAGACGCCCTTCTCGTGATCGAGACCGAGAAGGCGGACGTGGAGATCGAGGCCCCGGCGAGCGGAAGACTCGTCGAGATCCTCGGCGAGGTCAAGGCCGTGTACCCCATCGGCGAGGTGCTCGCGGTCATCGAGATGAAGGGAGGCTGAGACGACGATGGAAGCGAGCGAACCGACGCGCGCGCAGGGGCTGGCGATCTACCGGGCGATGCACCGCATCCGCGCATTCGAGCAGCGCGTGGCGGAGTGCTTCGCCGCCGGCGAGATCCCGGGATTCATTCACCTGGCGATCGGAGAGGAATCGGTCGCCGCGACCGTCTGTTCGCTGCTCGAGCCTGCGGACCTCGTGAGCGCGACGCATCGGGGCCACGGGCAGTGCCTCGCGAAGGGAGCCGAGCCCGGCCGCATGATGGCCGAGCTCTTCGGCCGCGCGACCGGGTACTGCGGGGGCCGGGGAGGCTCGATGCATCTCGCCGACATGCCGCACGGGGTGCTGGGGACGAACGGCATCGTCGGCGGCAACCTCCCGATCGCGGTCGGGACGGCGCTGGCCGCCCAGGTGCGCGGGACGCGGCAAGTGACGGTCGCGTTCTTCGGCGACGGCGCGGCGAACTCCGGGGCGGCCCACGAGGCGCTCAACCTCGCGTGCGTCTGGGATCTGCCCATCGTCTTCGTGTGCGAGAACAACCTCTACGCGGCGTTGACGCCGCAGTCCGTTCACACGAAGGGGATGGCCATCGCGGAACGCGCGGCCGGGTACGGGATGCGGGGCGTGCGCATCGACGGCAACGACGTGCTGGCCGTCTTCCGGACCGCGGGTGCGGCGATCGACGCCGCGCGCCGGGGCGAGGGGCCGACGCTCATCGAGGCGATGACGTACCGATGGCACGGCCATCACGAGGGCGATCGGATGACGTACCGCACCAAGGAAGAGATGGCCGCGTGGCGCGAGAAGGATGCGATCCCGCGCTTCCGCGTGTGGCTCGGATCGCGCGGGTACCTCGACCGGGCCGAGGACGAGCGGCTGGTGGCCGAGGTGCGCGCCGAGGTCGATCGGGCGACGGAGTTCGCGCGGAAGAGCCCATGGCCAGCGCCGGAGGCGGCGCTCGAGGACGTGTATGCCTGAGATCCGGTACGTGAAGGCGGTAACAGACGCGCTCGCAGAGGAGATGCTCCGGGACGAGCGGGTGATCATCTTCGGGGAAGACATCGGGGCGTCGGGCGGCACCTTCGGGGCGACGCGGGGCCTCTACGAGAAGTTCGGCAAGGAGCGCGTGCGGGACACGCCGATCAGCGAAAGCGCGATCGTGGGCGCGGCGATTGGGGCCGCGGCGAACGGGCTGCGCCCGGTGATCGAGATCATGTTCATGGATTTCATCGCCACCTGCTGGGACCAGGTCGTGAACCAGATGGCGAAGATGCGGTACATGTTCGGCGGCCAGCTGACGCTACCGGTCGTGCTCCGGACCCACATCGGCGCCGGGCTCAATGCCGGGGCGCAGCACTCGGGCAGCCTCGAGGCGTGGGCGGTCCACGTGCCGGGCCTGAAGGTCGTCATGCCGGCGACGCCGGCGGACGCCAAGGGGCTGCTGAAGACGGCGATCCGGGACGACAGCCCGGTCATCTTCATCGAGAACAAGACGCTCTACGCGATGAAGGGCGACGTGCCCGACGGCGAGCACCTAGTGCCGCTCGGCGTGGCTGCGGTCGCGCGCGAAGGACGCGACGTCACCGTCGTCGGGGTATCGCGGATGGTGCACGAGGCGCTCGCGGCGGCGACCGTGCTGGCGGAGGAGGGAATCGCCGTGGAGGTGATCGACCCGCGAACGCTGTCGCCGCTGGACCGCGCGACCATCCTCGGCTCCGTGAAGAAGACGGGGCGCCTCGTCGTGGTGCACGAGGCGTGGAGCCCGTGCGGGATCGGGGCGGAGATCGCGGCCATCGTGGCCGAGGACGGGTTCGACACGCTGCGGGCGCCGGTGCGTCGGGTGACGCCGCCATTCACCCCGGTCCCGTTCAGCCCACCGATGGAGAAGCTCTGGGTGCCCGACGCCGGGCGGATCGCCACCGCCGTGCGGGAGGTGGTGGGGCTCGCCACCGCCGCCGCGCCGGCCGGCGGCAACAGCGCACAAAGGAGAGGGTGATGGAATCGCTTGCCACGGGCTACGGTCTCGTCGAGGGGCCGGTGTGGGAGCCGGGCCGGGGACTCTACTACAGCGACGTGACGAACGGCGGGGTGTACCGGCTGTCGCCGTCGGGCGACGTCTCGCTCGCCATTCCGCACCGTCGAGGCATCGGCGGCATGGCGCTGCACGCCGCCGGCGGTCTCGTCGTCACCGGCCGCAACGTCTCCTTCAAGAGTCTCCACGACGGCGGCGCCGCCGTCCTGCTCGACAACGACGTCACGCCGGACGCGATCGGCTTCAACGACCTGACCACCGACGCCGCCGGCCGCATCTACGTCGGCTCGCTGGCCTTCCACGTCGTGGCCGGCGCTCCGCCGAAGCCCGGGCATCTGCACGTCATCGATCTCGACGGCAGCGTGCGGACGATCTCCGACGGGGTCGTGGTGACGAACGGGCTCGCCTTCTCGCCCGATGGCGGCCGTCTCTACCACTGCGATTCCCACGCCGACCTCATCCGCGTGTACGACGTGCATGCCGATGGGTCGGTCGGCGCCTGGCGCGTGTTCGCGCGCCTCAACAGCGGCACGCCCGACGGTATGACCGTCGCCGCCGATGGATCCGTGTGGGTCGCCCTGGCGCACGCCGGCTGTGTCACCGTCTTCGAACCCGATGGGTCGCCGCGCCTGCGGCTGCCGGTGCCGCTGCCGATGGTGACGAACCTCTGCTTCGGCGGCGACGATCTGCACGATCTGTACGTCGTCACCGGCTCGGAGCGCGGTCCGAAGGAGAACTGCGGGACCGTCTTCCGCACTCGCGTCGACGTGCCCGGACGGCTCCGCCCGCCCGCCCGCGTCGCGCTCACCCGGCTGGCGGCCAAGTGAGGCCGCCCGGTCTCGTCACGACTGCCGTACATCGACCGAAGGAGGACCATATGCAACGCCGCATGATCCTGGGTGCGCTGCTGTTGACGCTGACGCTGGCCGTGCCGTTCACCTCGGATGCGCAGAAGCCGATCAAGGTCGGCGTCCTGACGATCCTGTCCGGCCCCGGTGCCCTCTTCGGCGAGCCGGTGTCGAAAGGCGCGCTGATGTTCGCCGAGGAGATCAACGCCGAGGGCGGCATCCTCGGCCGGAAGTTCCAGCTGATCGTCCGCGACACCAAGGGGCTGCCGGACGAGGCTGTCCGCGTCGCGCGCGAGCTGATCCTCAAGGAGAACGTCGACTTCCTCCAGGGCACGTTCACGTCGAACGAGAGCCCGGCGGTGTCCGTTGTCGCGAAGGCGAACAAGATCGTCTTCATCGCGACGATCCCGGCGACCGACCGGCTCACGGCGCCCGATCAGCTGCACCCTTACATCTTCCGGGTGGCGAAGAACACGACGATCGAAGGGCGGGCCGCGGCCGAGATCGTCGCCAAGTGGCGCGTCAAGCGGATTGCCACGATCAGCCCCGACTACTCGTACGGGCAGGACGTCACGAAGGCTTTCGTCGACCATCTAAAGAAGATCGCTCCGGCCATGGAGATCGTCGACCAGCAGTGGCCGAAGATCGGCGAGGCGGACTACACGCCGTTCATCACCGCGCAGCTCGCGAAGAAGCCCGACGCCGCGTTCTCCTCGCTCTTCGCGGGGAATTTCGTGACATTCGCGAAGCAGGCGAAGGCGCTCGGCTACTTCGAGGCCATCAACTACAACTTCATGATGGGCGCCGAGGGCGGCGCGCAGGAGACGACGGGCGCGTTGGGCGCCGACTACCCGGTCGGGATCTGGAGCAGCGCCTATGACGCGTTCTACTGGCCCGACGGGCCCCCGGCGCACAAGCCGTACATCGCGCGCCTCTCCAAGTTCATGAAGACCGAGCATCCGTCGTCGTTCCCGATCCAGGGGTACATCGGGATGCAGTTCCTGGCCGAGGCCATCAAGAAGGCGAACAGCGCCGACTCCGACAAGGTGGCCAAGGCGCTGCTCGGCCTCTCCGTTGACACGCCGATCGGGACGCTGACCATCCGCGCGAAGGACCACCAGGCCAACCGCGGGAACCTGTGGGGCCGGATGGTCAACGACCCGAAGTACCCGTTCGCGATCCTGAAGCCGATCACCTACGTGGACCCCGCCAAGTTCATGGACTAGTGCCGATGCAACGTAATGTGGCCAGAATACTGAGGGTCCCCGCCTACGCTGTCGCAGAGAGGGGACAGCCTGGCCAACTCCGCGCAGCTCCGAGCGGTGACGCGGGGGGAACGCGGAATGTTGCAGGCGAAGATCAAGGGTCGGCGCCTGGCGCTCCGCCTCCCAACGGACCTGCCCGCCGCGGGCGGCGATGCTTCGACGAGTGGGGGCCCTCGGAACTCAAGCCCTTGGGGGGCGTGACCTGAGGCCGGCGCCGCCCGCCGGGTCGGCCAGGAGGATCACCCATTGACTCGCATCCGTTCAGTTCGGCCGTGAAGTTGGATCGGCACTGGGGGCGGGATGCCTGACGCGTCGTTCCTCTTCGCCCAGGTTTTGAGCGGGCTCACGGCCGCGATGTTCCTGTTCCTCATCGCGGCCGGGCTCTCGCTCATCTTCGGCGTGCTCGGGGTGCTGAACTTCGCCCATGGCTCCTTTTACATGCTCGGCGCGTACCTGGCCTTCCAGTTCGTCCAGTGGTTCGGGCACGATCCGGCGAGCTTCTGGTGGGCCGTCGTCGCCGCGGCGGCCGGAATCGCGGTGCTCGGCGGATTCGTCGAGCGCTTCCTCCTGCGCCACCTGTACGGCAAGGACGCGCTCTACCAGCTGCTGTTCACCTACGCGCTCGTGCTCGTCCTGTCCGACGCGGCGAAGCTGCTCTGGGGCACGCAGCAACTGTCGGTGTCCCGGCCGGCTGCGCTGGCCGGCTCGTTCTCGCTGTTCGGGGCGGTGTTCCCGTACTACAGCCTCTTCATCGTCCTGCTCGGCCCCGCGATTGCGCTCGCGTTCTGGCTCGTCCTGACCCGTACGCAAGCCGGCCGGCTCATCCGCGCCGGCGCTCTCGACCGCGAGATGCTCGGCGCCCTCGGCGTCAACGTGAGCGGGCTGTACACGGGCGTGTTCGTCCTCGGCTCGTTCCTCGCCGGGCTCAGCGGCGCGCTCACCACGCCGGTGAGAGCGATCGTGCCCGGCATGGACGTCGAGATCATCGTGGAGGCGTTCATCGTCGTCGTGATCGGCGGGCTCGGCTCCTTCTGGGGGACGTTCCTCGGCGCCCTCATCTACGGTCAGGTCCTGTCCTTCGGGATCCTGATGTTCCCGAGGTTTTCCATCTTCTCGGTGTTCGCGCTGATGGCGGTCGTGCTGATCCTCCGGCCCTGGGGCCTGCTGGGCCGCCCGACGGCGACATGAGCGTGCTGCGGCGCATTCCGTGGGCGCTCGTCGTCGTCGCCGCCGCGCTCCTCGTCCCGCTGGCCGGCTCGCGCTTCTATACGTTCGTCGCGACGGAAGGCGCCATCCTCGCACTCTTCGCGGTCAGCCTGAACCTGCTGCTCGGGTACACCGGTCTCGTCTCCTTCGGTCACGCCGCGTACTTCGGGATCGGGGCCTACACCACCGGCCTCCTCATGAAGCAGGCGGGCGTCCCCTTCGTGCTCGCGTTCCCGGCCGCCGGCGTGCTCGCCGCCGTCGGCGCGCTGGTCTTCGGCTTCTTCTGTGTGCGCCTGACGACGATCTACTTCGCGATGCTCACGCTGGCCTTCGCGCAGATCGTCTGGGCGATCTGCTTCAAGTGGAATGCCGTGACCGGAGGCGAGCAGGGCACGCCGGACATCCCGTATCCGGACCTCGGCTGGATGGCGCGCTTGCCGATCGCGGGCGATCTCGGCACGAGCGATCACTTCTACCTGCTGACCGTCGTCCTGGTCGCGGGGTGTCTCTGGGTGCTCCGGCGGATCGTCGGGTCGCCGTTCGGCCGCATCCTCACGACCATTCGCGAGAATCCCGAGCGCGCCGAGTTCATCGGGGTCAACGTGCGGCGCTGGCAGCTGCTCGCGTTCGTCATCGCGGGCGCCTTCGCCGGCCTCGCGGGCGGGCTCTTCGGCATCTTCAGCAGCGGCGTGTTCCCCGACTTCGCGTACTGGCCGAAGTCGTCCGAGGTCCTCATCATGACGATCCTCGGCGGCATCGGGTACTTCTACGGCCCGGCGGTCGGTGCCGTGGTCCTCCTCGTCCTGAACCAGCAGGTGACCTCGCACACCGAGTACTGGCCGCTCATCCTCGGCACTATCCTGATCGTGCTGCTGTTCGCTTTCCCGGGCGGGATCGTCGGCGCGCTCGACGCTGCCGTGCGCCGGGCAAGGTTCCGGCGTGCTTGAGGTCCGGGAGCTGCGGCGGGCGTTCGGCGGCTTCCAGGCGGTCGCTGGCGTCACCCTGCGCGTCTCGCGTGGCCAAGTCGCTGCCATCATCGGGCCGAACGGTGCTGGCAAGACCACGTTCTTCAACCTGATCACGGGCCACCTGCGCCCGGACGCGGGAGTCGTGTTCCTGGACGGCCGGGACATCACGGGGTTGCCGCCCCACGAGGTGTGCCGGCGCGGGATGGGGCGCTCGTTTCAGCGGACGAACATCTTCCCGAACCTTACCGTGTTCCAGAACGTGCAGGCGGCGTTGATCTCGCACCGGCGGCGCGGCCTCGACCTGTTCAGCCGCGTCGACGGCCTGTACCGCGACGAGACGGAAGCGCTCCTCGTCTCGCTCGGTCTCGTCGACCGCGCCGGGGAGACGAGCCGGTTTCTGTCGCACGGCGCGCAGAAGCAGCTCGAGCTCGGCATCGCGCTCGCCAGCCAGCCGCGGCTCCTGCTGCTCGACGAGCCGACCGCCGGGATGTCCGCATCGGAGACGCGCGAGACGATCATGCTCATCAGCCGCATCGCGCGCGACCGCGCACTGACGCTCCTGTTCACGGAGCACGACATGGAGGTCGTGTTCTCAATCGCCGAGAAGATCACGGTGCTCCACCAGGGGCGCGTCATCGCCGACGGCACGCCGCACGAAGTCCGGAACGACGCCGACGTGCGCCGCGTGTACCTCGGAGAGCGCCGTTGAACGGAGCGGGGCCGGTCCTCGAGGTTCGCGACATCGAGACGGCCTACGGCCTGTCCCGAGTCCTCTTCGGCGTGTCGATCGACGTCGGTGCCGGCGAGTGCGTCTGCCTGCTGGGACGCAACGGCGTCGGGAAGACGACGACGATGCGCTCGATCATGGGTCTGACGCCGCCATCCTCGGGTTGCGTCGTCTGGAAGGGCGCCGACATCACCGGCTGGCCGCCGTACCGCGTCGCCCGCGCCGGCATCGGCTTCGTACCCGAGGACCGCCGGATCTTCGCCGACCTGACCGTGTGGGAAAACCTCGCCGTCGCAAGTCGCGCGGCGCGCAGGACGAGCGCGGCAGCGGCGGGTGGGCCACTGCCCTGGTCCGTCGAGCGCGTGTTCGGCGTCTTTCCGCAGCTGCGCGAGCTGAGCGCCCGCCCGGGAGGATTCCTCTCCGGAGGAGAGCAGCAAATGCTCACGATCTCCCGCACGCTCATGGGCAGCCCGGAGCTGTTGCTCCTCGATGAGCCATCGGAAGGGCTCGCGCCGCTGATCGTGGATCGTCTGCAGGAGCAGATCGGCCGCCTAAAGCTCGAAGGCCTCACCATGCTCCTCGCGGAGCAGAACGTCGACTTCTCGCTCGCGCTGGCGGACCGCGTCTACGTGCTCGAGAAGGGCGCGATCCGGTTCAGCGGACCGGCCGCGCGACTCCGCGACGACGAGGCGCTTCGCCACGAGCTGCTCGCCCTGTGACGCACCATGCCGATACCGTGCCGAATACGAGGGTCGAATGACCGCGCATCACGATCCGCGCGTACCGCCCGGGGAGCTCTGCGTCCTCCGGCCGCTGCTGGACCGGTGGGCGCGCGAGACTCCGGACCGCGTCTACGTGATCACACCGGAGGGTCGCGAGTGGTCGTTCGCGGCGGTGCGGGACGTGGTCATCCGAACCGCACACGCGCTGCGCAAGCTCGGCGTCCAGCAAGGCGACCACGTCCTGACGTGGTTGCCCAACGGGATGGACGCCTTGCGGGTCTGGTTCGCGCTGAATTACCTCGGCGCCGTCTACGTTCCGATCAACACCGCGTACCGGGGGAGGATCCTGGAGCACGTCGTCCGGAACTCCGACGCGAAGCTGATGATCCTCCACGCCGGTCTCGTGCCCAGACTTGGAGAGATCGACCGGGCGAAGCTCGAGCAAGCCGTGATCATCGGGCGTTCCGACGCGTCCGTGCCGGGCGTGGCCGTGCACTCCGCGGACGCGCTCGAAAGCGACGGCACCGACCCCCCGGTGCTCGAGCGGCCGATCGAGCCCTGGGATTCGTACGCCATCATCTACACGTCGGGAACGACCGGCCCCTCGAAGGGCGTGATGTCGTCGTACATGCACCTCTATGCGTCGATGGCCAGTCAGGAGCTCTTCCCGTACCTGACGCGGGACGACCGGTGGATCATCAACCTCCCGCTCTTCCACGTCGGTGCGACGCTGTTCGTGTACGCAATGCTCATGCGCGGCGGGTCCATCGTGATCATCGAGCGGTTCGAATCCGACCGATTCTGGGACGTCGTGCGACGCACCCGGGTCACGGTCGGTCAGCTCCTGGGCGTGATGGCGCAGTTCCTCCTCAAGCGCCCGCCGGCGGCGGACGATCGCGACCACACGCTCCGGCACATGCTCATGGTGCCGCTTCCCGATGATGCCACGGTGTTCGCCGAACGGTTCGGCGTCACGTACTACACGTTGTTCAACATGACCGAGACGAGCATTCCCGTCGCCTCCGGCCCCAACCCCCGCGGAACCGGGACGTGCGGGAAGGCGCGAGGGGGAGCACAGCTGCGGCTGGTGGACGAGCACGACTGTGAGGTGCCCGTCGGGAGCGTCGGCGAGATGGTCGTTCGCACCGATGCCCCCTGGTCCATGAGTCATGGCTACTACAAGAACCCGGAAGCCACGGCGGCCGCCTGGCGCAACGGGTGGTTTCACACGGGCGATGCCTTCCGCGCCGACGGGGACGGCAACTACATCTTCGTCGACCGCATCAAGGACGCGATCCGGCGCCGGGGCGAGAACGTGTCGTCCTTCGAGGTCGAGAAGGAAATCTGCGCATTCCCGCCGGTGAAGGAGGCGGCGGTCATCGCCGTCCGCAGCGAGCTGACCGAGGACGAGGTGATGGCCGTCGTCGCGCCGGTGCCGGGGCAATCCGTCGATCCGCTGGAGCTCACGCGCTTCTTGAAGGGCCGTCTTCCGTACTTCATGGTTCCGCGGTACGTGCGCGTCGTGCCGGAGCTCCCGAAGACGCCGACGGCGAAGATCCAGAAGACGGAGCTGCGCCAGGACGGTGTCACCGCCGATACCTGGGACCGGGAGACCGAGCCGTCCATCGTCCTCAAGGGCGAGCGACTGGACGCCACGTCCAGCGAGCGCGCGACGTGAGCGACTGTCTTGGGAGTCAAGTGGGTTGCCATGGGCGTCGATCGCGGAGGATGGCGTTGAGGATCACGAGCAGTGTCCGCATGGCGGCGGTGAGGGCCGGCTTCCCGGGCCGGCTGGGGGTGACAAAGCGCTGGTAGAGGGCGGCGATGACGGGGTTGTGGCGGATGGCGGCGAGCGTGGCCATGCACAGCACGTGGCGGACGGGCGCGCGGCCGCCGGCGAACATGCGGCAATGGCCTGCGCGTCGAGGGCATCGGTCTTGGCCAGGCGGCCCGCGGCGCGCGCGAAGTCGCGAATCTGGCGGGAATTGATGACGGCCACGAGGAAGGCGGCGGTGGCCAGGGTCGCGGCCACGACGATCTCATATTCCGCGGTGGCCTCCAACGCAATGAGGGTGAAGCCGAGCGGCTGCAGTCGGCGAACGAGCTCCGCGAGGCCGACGTGGTCGCGGGGGACGCTGAAGACCTCTCCGGCAGGCTGGACGTGGACGTCGAAGGGGTCCTTGGCGACATCGATACCGACGAAGATCGGTTCCATGACCCGTCCTTGCGCATGCGGGCTCGCGGCGCGGCCCAAGCGACTATTCGGGTTCGATGAAGGAACAGTGGGCGGGGCACCGAGCTCAGTTACGGTCTTCGGGGACCCAGGAGACCACGGGCTCCCGCCCACCTTCACCCGGGTCAGCTTGGCGCTGGGCCCGTTCTGAAAGACACAAGGAGACGATCGCATCGTCGAGGAGACCGCGATGACCGAGAAGCTGTTACTGGAGAAAGACGGGCCGATCGGCTGGATCGTCTTCAATCAGCCGGAGAAGCACAACGCCGTGAGCCACGCGATGTGGCAGCGCATGCCGGAGTACGTCGACGACCTGGCGGCGGACGACTCGATTCGCGTCGTCGTGCTGCGCGGGGCCGGCGAGCGGGCGTTCGTCGCTGGCGCCGACATCTCCGAGTTCAAGGATCGCCGGCGCAACATGGCCGACGAGGAGGAGTACGGGCGCATCGCGGCGCGCGGGACCGAGGCGCTCGCGACGCTCGGGAAGCCCCTGCTCGCGATGATTCACGGCTACTGCGTGGGGGGCGGCGTCAGCATCGCGCTCACCTGCGACATCCGCATCGCGGCCGACGACGCCCGCTTCGGCATCCCCGCGGCGAGACTCGGCCTCGGCTACGACCACGCGGGGATACGGAAGCTGATGAATCTCATCGGCCCGGCCTACACGAAGGAGATCTTCTTCACCGCCCGAACCGACTTCAGCCCCCCCGAGGCGCTCCGCATGGGGCTCGTGAACCAGGTGGTGCCGAAGGCCGACCTGGAGCGCTTCACGCGACACTACGCGGTCACGATCGCCGGCAACGCGCCTCTCACGGTGCGGTCGGTCAAGTGCACCGTCTCGCAGCTCCTCCGGCCCGAGGGCGAGCGCGATCTCGCGTCGCTCGACAAGCTGATGGTCGAGTGCTTCAACAGCCAGGACTACCAGGAAGGGGTGCGCGCGTTCTCGGAGAAGCGCCGTCCGCAGTTCCAGGGCCGCTGACGTGCGCGGCAGGGCACGGCAACGATCGTCGCTCACACGGGGCGGACCCTGCTCCTGACTCGCCTGCTTGTGCCGGCGTCGCACCCGCCGGTGTCGGGAGAACGGTCTGAAGCTGTTACCAACCCTCCGCTTGGTAATGGCCGCTACCGGGTTGGTACACGGAGTTGGGCAAGACCCAAAGGTCATATGCTCCCGTTCTGCTCCCATACCATCCTGAAGCATCCTCAACTAAGGGATCCGAGGAAGCACGAGGCAAGAATTTAGAAGTGCTCGCCGTTTCTCATGTTCTTCGCGAGATCAGAGGGTTACCGACAGAGCCTCAAGACAACTCATAACCCAAAGGTCGCGGGCTCAGGGAATGCCGCGGTCTGTGGTCTGCCTAGGGGGCTAGCTGGGCCTGGTCGGAAAGGTCCGCGGATATGCTTGCTCTCGCCACCGCCAGCCGACAACGCGGTAAGCTCCCGCCATGGACCCACGACTCGAGATCATGGTGGAGGCGGCCCGCGCGGGGGGCGCGGTGGCGCTCGCGCACTACCGGCGGGAGTTCGCGGTCTCGCTC
>Ga0214473_10005162_pt1 | contig 15675 bp, 16 predicted proteins | sample RVTome_7_FD_203509 | JGI IMG/M metagenome (GOLD analysis project Ga0214473, IMG submission 203509) | Soil microbial communities from uranium-contaminated site in the Upper Colorado River Basin, Wyoming, United States - RVT98D197 | ecosystem: Environmental > Terrestrial > Soil > Contaminated >... | reverse complement strand
GGGCGCCGATCGACTTCGCGAGCTTGCAGGTGGCCGCGATGTCGTGCTGGTTCCTCTTGGTGAAGGAGGAGTTGACGATGAACTGCATCCCGTTGCGGTTAAAGATCTCCGCCGCCCGCAGCGTCGCCTCGAACGCTCCCGGCTGCTTGCGGAAATCGTCGTGGACCGCAGCGGTGGAGCCGTCCAGCGACAGGGAGCAGATCCGGATCCCCGACGCCTTCATCTTTCCCACAATCTCGTCCGTGACGAGCACGCCGTTCGTGGCGATGCACATCCGGAACCCCTTCTCCGTCCCGTACGCCGCGATCTCGAAGAGGTCCTTCCGCAGGAGCGGCTCACCGCCCGAGAGGACCAGGACCGGCTTGGAGACCTCCGCGATGTCGTCGATCAGCCGCTTCGCCTCTTCGAGGGAAAAATCCGAGTCGTGGGAGATCATCGAGGACGAGGCGCGGCAATGGATGCAGTTCAGGTTGCATCGGCCGGTCACTTCCCAGGCGATCCACTTCGGGATGAACTCTTCCTTGGCCAAGGTGTATCCTTTCCGGTATCCGTAATCGCATATTATAACCCGCCGGGCACCAGGAGGCGACCGATGGCGAGAAAACGCAGGAAGCGGTACCACCCGCCGGGGACGCAGCCAGGGACCCTCGCGGCGCATGCCGAGGCGGGGGACGCGCCGGTCCGGATCACGGCTTTCCTGTACGATGCGAACCGGTGCGAGGAGCGGACGGTTACTCCCTCCGAGGTCTCCTCCCTCTCCACGCCCGATTCGGGGGTGCTCTGGATCGACGTGGAGGGGCTGTCCGACCCTGCCGTCGTCCGGGTGATCGGGGAACGGTTCGGATTCCATACCCTCGCGCTGGAGGACGTGCTGAACGTCCCGCAGCGCCCGAAGGTCGAGTGGTACGACGAGCACCTTCTGGTCGTGCTGCGCGAGATCCGCCACCCGGAACCCGTCGAACAGGTCTCGTTTTTCCTTGGGGACCGCGTGGTGGTCTCTTTCCAGGAGCGCCCCGGGGACTGCTTCGATCCTGTCCGGGACCGTCTGCGCCTGGGGAAGGGGCGGATCCGCACCGAGGGGGCCGACTTCCTCCTCTATGCCCTGTGCGACCTGGTGCTGGACGCGTTCTTTCCCACGCTCGAAAAGCTGGGCGACGCGGTGGAGGAGCTGGAGGAGCGGGTGCTCGTCTCCCCCGTGCCGGAGACGTTCCTCGCCATCCGGCGCCTGAAGCGGGAACTGCTGGAGGTGCGCCACGCCGTGTGGCCCGCCCGCGACGCGCTGAACCTGCTGCTGATCGAGGAACACGACCTGATCCGCCCCGGAACCAAGGTGTTCTTCCGCGACTGCTACGACCACACGATCCAGCTGATGGACATGGTGGAGACGTTCCGCGAGATGGCGTCCGGGCTCGTGGACGAATACATGTCGGCCGTGTCGAACCGGATGAACGAGATCATGAAGGTGCTCACGGTCATGGCGACCATTTTCATCCCGTTGACCTTCATCGTGGGGATCTACGGGATGAACTTCGACACGAAGGCGTCGCCGTACAACATGCCGGAGCTGACCTGGGCGTACGGCTATCCAGCCCTCCTGCTCCTGATGGCGGCGGTCGCGGGCGGGATGCTGTACTACTTCCGGCGGAAGCGGTGGATCTGATCCGGGGGCGCGGACCCGCATCGTCCATCGCCGCCGCCGCATCCTAATCGAATCCCGAAGCGGCCGATGGAGGAGAGATGGGGAGTTCGTTTTCCGAACGCCTGAAGAACGGAGAGATCAAGCCGCCGGCGGCGGAGCTGGTCGGATTCAGGATGCTCTCCTTCGCGAATGGGGAGTCGCGCTTCGAGATGGACGCGGGGCGGCGCCACCACAACCCGATGGGAACGGTCCACGGCGGGATCCTGTGCACGCTGGCGGACTCGGCGATGGGGATGGCGTTCGCCTCCACCCTCGGGGAGGGAGAGACGTTCACCACCCTCGAGATCAAGGTCAACTACCTCCGGCCCGTCTTCGAGGAGAAGCTTTTCGCCAGCGCGAGGGTCGTCCACCGCGGCCGCACGGTGGGGCTGGTGGAGTGCGATGTCACCACGGAAGAAGGGAAGCTTGTCGCCCGGGCCGTCTCCACCTGCTCGGTACTACGGGGGGAGAAAGCGGAGGGGAGGTAGGCGATGGACGACTTCGCCGGCCTCGTCGCCCGGTACGGCCTCGCGGCGATCTTTCTCTTCACCTTCCTGGAGAACGTCGGTCTCCCGATCCCGGCGTTCCCGGTGCTGATGCTCGCGGGGGCCTACGCCTCCGCGCGGCACACCGCGGTACCGCTCGTTGTGGGGGTCGCGGTCGCCGGGGCGCTCCTGGCGGACGGGATCTGGTATTACGTCGGGCGATGGCGTGGAAAACCGGTACTCGATCACCTTTGCCGGATTTCGTTCAATCCGGACGCGTGCCTGGAGCGGGCCGTGGACGGGTTCCACCGGCGGAAGAGCGCCACCATCCTGTTCGCGAAGTTCCTCCCCGGGGTGAACACCATCATGCCGCCGCTGGCCGGCGTCGCGGCGATGCCCTTCCTCCTTTTCCTGCTCCTGGACTTCGCGGGGGCCCTGCTGTGGGCCGGTGCGGCCGTCGCCCTGGGATTCGCCTTCGGGGAGCGGATCGCCGAGACGGCGCGCGGCGTGCAGGGGATGATGGGGCAACTTCTCCTGGCCGGTATCGCCGTTACGATCGCCTGGAGGGCCGGGTACCGGTTCTGGCTGGTGAAGCGGTACGGCGGCAACCGGGTCGACCCGGACGAGGTGCTCCGTCGGATGCGGGAAGGGGAAGATCTCCTCGTCATCGACCTGCGACGCGACGACGATTTCGACGTCTCGGACCGGATGATCGCCGGGGCGGCACGGTTGCGGCCCGCGTCGTTCCACCGGCACGCCATGCACCTCCCGCGGGATCGCGACCTGGTGTTCTACTGCACCTGACCGGGCGAGGCCACCAGCGCCAGTCTGGCGCGGATCCTCATCAAGCGGGGGTACGACCGGGTGGGAGTGCTCCACGGCGGGTTCGACGAATGGATCCGGCGGGACTTTCCCACGCAGGCGAAGACGGAGGAACTCCGCCTGCACCCGGAGGCGGCTCCTCCGGAGAAGTCGCTCGGCTCAAACAGTTCCGCTTGACGGAACCATGGGCCGGGACTATATTTTCTGGTCTGCCGTATCACGTTCCCTGGTAGCTCAACCGGCAGAGCGGGTGGCTGTTAACCACTAGGTTGCAGGTTCGAGTCCTGCCCAGGGAGCCAGCACTTTTCCAGGCCCGTGGATGGGGTTTGACCCCACCCACGGGCTTTTCCTTTCCCTTTCCTGTGACTCTCCTTTTCCCGAACCTTCCATTACGTCCCTTGCGTGAGCCCGATGTTCGTGGCAGGATAAAGCTTGGTGTGAAATGTTCACACCGGTATCCTGACGTGCAGGGAGGGCTTCGGACATGGGCGATGCGGTGAAGAAGACCATCTCCCTTCCCCCGGATCTCGCCGAGGACGCCGAGCGGGTCGCAAAAGAGGAAGGGAAGAGCCTGAGCGCGGTCATCCAGGACGCCCTTCGGCTCTCGAGGCGTCAGCGGCTCAGCGGCGAGTGGAAGGAGATGCAGGGGTACTGGAGCGCCCGGGCGCGGGAGAAGGGACTCCTCAAGGAGAGCGATCTCGACCGGCTCCTGCGTCGCCGATGAGGGTCGTCTTCGATTCCAACGTGCTGCTGGCGGCATTGCTCTTTCCGGAAGGGCGTGCAGCCGCAGCGGTGGAGAACATTCTTGACGGGAAGGACGAACTGGTCCTGTCGCCTCCCATTCTCCGCGAGATCCTCTCGGTGTTGGCGAGGAAGTTCTCCCGCGACAGGGAGGAACTCAGCCGCGTGGCGGTCGTTCTCGGGGAGATGGGAGAGATCGTGGTCCCATCCCGCCGCGTGGAGGTCTTCCGGGACGAACCGGACAACAGGATCCTGGAGTGTGCGGTCGAAGGGAAGGCAGTTGTAATCGTGACCGGCGACAAGGCGATGCTGACTCTCGGTGAATACCAGGGAATCCGTCTGATTACGCTGGCCGAGTACCTGGATCGGCGTGGAAGGAAACCGAAGTGACGGTCGGCCGGACCGATCCCTGCCCCTGTGGTCGCATGCACTCTCCTTTCAGATGCTTACTACCTTCGTAGCCTCCTCCAGCGCAGCGACGATGTCGGTCATTTTCCCCACCGATCCAACCGCCACCTTGTCCATGAGCCCGAAATAGTCGAGGCACGTGCGGCATAAGATCAACCGGGTCCCCTTTTTCTCCAGGGCACGAAGGCTTTCGACGACGGCGGATCCCTCGCAGGCCAGCTTTACCCCATCGGCGTAGAAGAGGATGGTTTCCGGGGAGTGTTCCGAATTCGCGGACAACCCGAAGAAGTTTACGGCCAGAATCCGATGGAGATCCTCCGGTGCATCCCCCAGCCCATTGCGCGAAACCACGTAGACGGTTCCTTTCCTCATGCAGACACTCCTTCCGGTCCTTCCACTCCGCGTACAGTTAGGGAAGCCAAAGGCGGACGTTTTTCGCCTCCGCCGGCGCATTCAGGTTGACCGAATAGGTGACCTCGGCACGCCGCTCTTTCGCGATGGCGGTGGAGGCGGGAATGACGGAAGAGGCGATCAGAAGGAGAGCAAGGAACCAGGCGGGTCGTACGGAATAAGGAGCACAGGCGTGTTTCGATCCATCCATGAAAGGTTTGACGACTATGGATAGGCACTTTCTTCACCCGCCGGTGGAGGGGGTGCTTTTTTATTGGGCCCTTCGGCCATGAATTTTTCGAAGTGGTTCATGAGGGACGTGCGCATCTCCCGGTCGATGGCCCCCTGGGTCTTGGCCTCCCGCCTCCCGATCCTGGCGATCTCCTTCTCCAGGGGAGACACAAGAATAAACCCCTTGACGAATGGATCTTCACGGAGAAAACTGAACTCAATTGAACCCAACCCAACTCAACTCATCACATCCGAACTCAACTCAAGACCTGTTCCGGCCGACCCGAGGCGGGGATACTGGAAGTGAGTGGAAAGCCATCCCGAAAGGGCATTTCGCGGACAAGGCTCTTTCGGACGGGACCACGATGAAAAAGAAAAATGATAACAACGAAGTCTGGAGAGCCAAGGAAGCGGCCGACTTTCTGAAGGTCCACGTGGAGACGATCCGGCGATTGGCACGGCGCGGGTCGGGAGGGCAGCGCGAACGGTAGTGGCGGTGAATTGGAGGGTTGCGACCACGAATACCGGGAAAAAAGCCGACGATTTCCATAACTCACCCGATACCGGGCGCCTGATTCTGGCCTCCCTGATTCCGCTGGCGGCCTTCGCTCTGCAATGGTTTTTTTGGGAAGCCATTCAGCCTTTTGTATGGTTTCTTTTCTATCCCGCCGTTTTTTTCAGTTCATGGATAGGCGGCTTTCGGGCCGGGTTGGTGGCGACAGCCACCTCCACGGTGATTGTCTGGTGGTTTTTTCTTCCCACCAGGTTTTCGTTCGCCCTGGAGCGGCCTGCGTCAGCCCTCTCGATGGGGATATTTACGATCTTGGGCGTCCTTTTTTCCCTCACCCACGAGCGCCTGAGGAAAGCCAACCAACAGGCGACATCGTCGCTTGCGGCCGTCAACGCCGCCAAGGACCACTTGGAGGAGCGGATCAGCGAGCGAACGGCCGATCTGGCGCGGAAATCAGAATCCCTGCGGGAAAGCGAAGAGAAATACAGGACTCTCGTTGCGAATATTCCACAGAAGATTTTCACCAAAGACAGGCGTTCGGTCTACGTGTCCTGCAATGAGAAATTTGCCCATGATCTGGGTATCACACCGGAAGGAATTGCCGGAAAAACCGACTACGACTTCTTCCCAAATGAATTAGCCGATCAGTACAGGTCCGACGACATGCGGATTATGAAGTCGGGAGAGACGGAAGGCATCGAAGAGGAATATATACGGGGCGGCGAGAGAGCATGGATCTATACAATCAAGACTCCGATTCGAGATAAAGTGGGGCATACTGTAGGGATACTGGGAATTTTCATCGACATCACCGAGCGCAAGCGGCTTGATTCAGCATTGCGCGAAAGTGAACGTCGTCTGCGTGCGACTTTGGACAATATGATGGAAGGGTGCCAAATAATCGGCAACGATTGGCGCTATATCTATATCAACGATGCGGCAGAAATACATAACCGTCGTCCAAAAGAAGAACTGTTGGGAAAGAGATACATGGATCTGTGGCCCGGTATTGAAGCCGCGGAAGTGTTCTCTGTAATCCGGCGTTGCATGGAAGAACGGATTGCTCAACACATGGACAACGAGTTTGCTTTTCCCGATGGACATAAAGGCTGGTTCGATCTCAGCATTCAACCCGTGCCCGAAGGGGTATTTATTCTGTCGGTAGACATCACCGAGCGCAAGAAGGCGGAGGAAGCCCTGCGCACGCTCAACGCCGAACTGGAACAGCGCGTCCGGGAACGCACCGACCAACTCGAAGCGGCCAATGCCGAACTCGAGAGCCTCTTCGAGTCGCTGCCCGGCCTTTATTTGGTCCTCACACCCGACCTCAAGATCGTCGCAGCCAGTGACGCCTACCTGAAGGCCACCCAGACCACGCGCGAGGGCATCCTCGGTCGTAATCTTTTTGAAGTGTTTCCGGACAACCCGGACGACCCCGGCACAAAGGCTGTAGCAAACATGCAGGCTTCCATTGACCGTGTACTCCGGAACGCCGCGTCCGACACCATGGCCATATCGAAACATGATATCCGCGGGCCCGACGGTGCTTTCGTGGAACGGTACTGGAGTCCCATCAACTCGCCCATGTTCGGACCGGATCGCCAGATCAGGTATATCGTCCATCGCGTGGAGGAAGTAACCGAATTTGTGAGGCAAAAGTCGTTGCCGGCCGGCGACACCGCCGAGTTGCGCATCCGTATGGAGAAAATGGAGGCCGAAGTTTTCCAAAGCTCACAAAAGGTGCGAGTGGCCAACCAGCAACTCGAAACCGCGAACAAGGAACTGGAAGCCTTCTCCTATTCCGTGTCCCACGATTTACGCGCGCCGCTCCGTGCCATAGACGGCTACAGTCACATTCTGCTCGAGGACCATGCGTCTCGGCTGGATGCCGAGGGGAAGCGCGTCTGCTCCGTCATCAGCGAGAGCGCCCGGAACATGGGAAAGCTCATCGACGACCTGTTGGCCTTCTCGCGTGTCGGGCGGACGGCCATTCAATCTTCGGCCATTGACATGGCGGCGATGGCCAGGTCGATCTTCTTTGAATTGACGACCCCCGAGGGGCGGGAGCGCGTTGATTTTCAGGTCGGCCCCCTGCCGTCCGCCGTCGGAGACCCGACCCTTATCCGTCAGGTGTGGAGGAACCTGCTCTCGAATGCCGTCAAGTTTTCCTCCAAAAAAGAACGGTCCGTGATCGATGTCGGCGCAAGCCGGCAGGGCGACGAGATGGTCTTTTCCATACGGGACAACGGGGCGGGCTTCGACATGATGTACGCCGATAAACTCTTCGGCGTGTTCCAGCGCCTGCACAGCATGAAGGAGTTCGAGGGTACGGGCGTCGGCCTGGCCATCGTCCAGCGCATCCTCCACCGCCACGGCGGCCGGGTGTGGGCCGAAGGGGATCCGGGAAAGGGCGCGTCTCTCCATTTCACGATGGGAAAAGGGGGCGGATCATGACCCATACGGAGTTGGTGGACATTTTGCTGGTGGAGGACGATCCGCGGGACGCGGAGATGATCGTCCGGGCGATCCGGAAGCGAAACATCGTCAATCCGCTCTCCGTATTGGAGGACGGTGCGGAGGCCCTGGACTTCATCTTCTGCCGCGGCGCGTACGCGGGGCGGGACGTTTCAAGGCCTCCGAAGGTGATCCTTCTCGATCTCAAACTGCCGAAAGTGAACGGCCTGGAGGTGCTGAAGGCGATCAAAACGGAAGAATGGTCGCGTTCCATCCCGGTGGTGATCGTGACCTCCTCGCGGGAGGACCCGGACATCAAGACAGCCTATGCGCTCGGTGCGAACAGTTACGTGGTGAAGCCCGTGGATTCCAATGAATTCATCGACGCCATGAGCAACCTGGGCCTCTACTGGCTGCTGGTGAACCAGCCGCCAAGTTGACGGATGTGCGGTGAAGATCATGATTCGGGGATGCGGACATGAATGAAACGACACGGATCCTGGTCGTCGAAGACCTTCCAACGGATGCGGAGCTCGGCGAGCGGGAGGTAAGACTGGTTCTGCCCAAGAGCGAGTTCCTGCGCGTCGAGTCGCGGGAGGATTTTCTCGCATCGCTGGATTCATTCCGACCCGATATCATCCTGTCCGACTTTAAGCTTCCCAACTTCGATGGACTGACGGCGTTGAGGCTGGCGCAGGAATTCGCTCCGGAGATTCCCTTTATCATGATTACCGGTTCCATGAACGAGGATACTGCCGTGGATTGCATGAAGGCCGGCGCCTGGGACTATGTCATCAAGGAGCACATCAAGCGACTCGGTACGGCCGTCCTGAACGCGCTGGAGCAGAAACGATTGCGTCTCGAGAAAAAACGTGCAGCGGAAAAATCAAGGCGATGGGAGCGTGTCTTCGAGGAGGCGCAATTCGGCCTCGCCCATGCCGACACGGGCACGGACACGTTCATCGAGGTCAATGCCACGTTCGCGCGCGAGCGGGGGTATACGCCCGAAGAGCTGAAGGGCCGCCCGGTCCTGGACGTATATGCGCCCGAAGAGCGCGACGCCGTGAAGCGGCGCTTTGGCGATATCGATGGGCTTGGGCACATCGTATTCGAGTCGGTTCACCTGCGCAAAGACGGGAGCCGCTTCCCGGTTCTGGTAGAGGTAACCGCCATCAGAGATGACCGGGCCCAGCTGGTGTCGCGGGTTGCCTACTCCATCAACATCACCGAGCGTAAGCGTGCTGAGGAGCACATCCGAAAAGGGTTGAATCTGGAGGGGGCACTGCGGCGGATCGACGAGAAGATCCTGGGGGGGGCGAATTTCCAGGAGGCGCTGGATATCGCCTGCGAGGCGGTCGTGGAGATGGGGTATCGCATGTGCTGGATCGGTCAGGCAATGCCCGATTATACCGTTCGGCCGGCCGCATACAGAGGATTCAATCCGGGATACCTGGAGAAGATCGATTTTCGGTGGGATGACTCCCCCGAAGGAAAGGGGCCCTCGGGGATTTCCATCCGGACGGGTCAATCCTGCGTGATCCAGAATATCGGCGAGAGTTCCTTCTATGCCCCATGGCGCGAAATTGCTCTTGGGCATGGGTATCTCTCTTCGGCATCGTTTCCCCTGATATCCGGGGAGGAGGAAGTTGTGGGAGTTCTGCATGTCTACGGTGACCGTGTAGGCGCTTTCGGCGACGAGGAAGTCATCCGGTTGGGAATGTTTGCCCAGCAATGCTCGATCGCCCTCATGAACGCCCGCCGGATCGAAACGCTCTGTGACGCCAACCAGCGCCTGGCGTTTTACGTGGACCGGATGCCGCTTGCCTACATCGTGTGGGACCTTGGATTCGGCATCGTGGAGTGGAACCCGGCGGCGGAGCAGATCTTCGGGTGGAAGGCGAACGAGGCGATCGGGAAGAATGCCTACGAACTCCTCATTCGCAAGGAGGAGCGGCCTCAATTCGAACACGGGTGGTCGAAGCTGCTCAAGGGTGACGAGTCGAGTTACTCCCTGAACGCCAACGTCCGGAAAGACGGAAAGATCATCACCTGCGAATGGTTCAATGCGTTGTTGCGTGACGCGTCGGGAAACGTCAGCAGGGTTCTGTCGATGGCCCATGACGTGACGGAAAAGGCGGAATTGGAAAGACAGCTCCAGACCGCCCAGAAGATGGAGGCGGTGGGCACCCTCGCGGGGGGCATCGCTCACGATTTCAACAATTCCCTGACGGGGATCGTCGGATTCGGGGAACTCTTGCGCATGAGGATGGCGGGAGACAGGCAGGCGTTGCATGATCTGGACGAAATCCTGCGTTGCGCGGAACGGGCGACCACGTTGACGCGGCAGCTGCTGACCTTCGCCCGCCGCCAGGTCATCGAGCCTGTCAATTTGAACTTGAGCACCCTGGTTGCGGATTTGATGAAGCTGATCGGCAAAGTGGTGGGCGAACATATCGAGGTAAAAACATCTCTCGAAAAGAATGTTCCGACCATTTGTGCCGATCGCGGACAGATCGAACAGGTGGTCATGAACCTTTGCCTGAACGCCAGGGATGCGATGCCGGAAGGCGGGCGGCTCGTGGTCGAAACCGGGGACGTGGTTCTGGAGAAGGAGTATGTCCGCCAGAACCTGTACATGAAGACAGGGAGATACGCTCTGCTTACGGTTTCCGACACGGGGGTCGGGATGGATGAGAAGACCTGCAAGCGGGTGTTTGAACCGTTTTTCACCACGAAGGGGCCGTACAAGGGGACGGGCCTGGGACTTGCGATGGTGTACGGGATCGTCAAGCAGCACGGTGGATTCATCCACCTCTACAGCGAACCGGGGAAGGGAACGGCATTCAAGGTGTATTTCCCCGCCATCGAGGCGCAACCGGACGCCGTCCCTGCGGTACGCAGGGAAGAAATTGTGCGTGGCGGGACGGAGACGATCCTTCTGGCGGAGGACGAGGAAGCCATCCGTGCACTTGCCGAGCGGATTCTCACGGAGCTTGGATACACGGTCCTGGTGGCGCGGAACGGGGAGGAGGCGATCGAGATGTTCCGGCAGCATAAAGAGATCGCTCTTGCCGTACTGGACGTGGTCATGCCGCGGAAGGGGGGCAAGGAAGCGTACGAAGAGATGCATAAGCAAAACCCGCGGCTGAAAGTGATCTTCATGAGCGGTTACAGCTCTAACGCGATCCACGATTCCTTCGTGTTGACCGCCGGCACGCCGTTTTTGCAGAAGCCGTTCGGCCCGACGATCCTGGCGAGGAAGGTAAGAGATGTGCTGGATGCGCAATGATTTGTGGAGGGGACACGGAAAAGGAGCTTGAAAAAAACTACACCGGTACGCTTGATAAAACCGTGGAAGACAGGACCAGGGACCTGACGGATGCGCGGCGCTGGTGAAATCCGCCAGCAAGGAGATCGTCGAGCGCCTCGCGGGGGTCGCCGAGTACAGGGATACGGATACGGGGAAACAGATCAAGCGAATCGTATTGTACTCGCAAAGGATCTCCGTGGTCCTGAACATGCCGGCGGAGTTTGTCGAAGAGATTACGTTTGCAAGCCTTCTCCACGACATAGGAAAGGTCGGCGTATCGGACAACATTCTTCTTAAGCGGGGTCCTCTCACGCCGGAAGAGTTCGATCTCATGAAGACCCATACGGTGATCGGCGAGAAGATGCTCGCGGGATCTTCCTATCCTGGGATGGCAATGGCGGCTTCGGTCGCCCTGAATCACCATGAAAGGTGGGACGGTCGCGGGTATTCCCGGGGGCTGAAAGGGGAAAAGATACCGAACCACTTCCGGTCGATGACCGCATTAAGTCCGTTACAGTTCCAAAAACAGCTACGCTTGCGAGAAGCCAGGCGTTTAATGCTGACAGAACACCTGGATGCCGCGACCGCAGCGTTTCAAGTTGGCTACGAAAGCCCTTCGCAGTTCAGCCGTGAATACAACCGCCTATTTGGGGCACCACCGATACGGGACATCTCGAATTTGCGTCAAATGACTGCCCAATAGCTTGTGAAACTCCCGAATCCGATCTTTGTGGTCGGTGATGGTTGCGATCGGGTGGAGCACTCGTTCTGTCGCAAGGCGTTGCAGGCCCAAGACTTGTGTCACCCGGGCGCGGGTGATCCCCTCCTGGCAAGCGATATCCGATGGAGTGGCGACCTTGCCGGATTTCAGGAGGGCCTGCCACTCGGTGGTCTTGCGGAGGAGTTCGGGATTGGCGGGCAGACCGCCCGCCCGATTCATGGGGGTCAACATCCGGTATCCCGATCCGCCTCAAGGAACGCGTGTTCCAGAAACGAATTCAACGCATACAGCCAGCCGGTGGGGCCGTCGCTCTCCGCCGGGTCCGGGCGCGCGTTCGGGGTCTGTTTCGGATCGGAGCTGTCGCTTTCGTCTCTGTAGTTCATGGACTCTCCGCCGTCAGGACCATGCCTGCTCGAATCGCCTGATTCCGCAAAGGAACCCATACGTCCTTAGGATACGCGTCCGGAGGGCTTGGATTCCCGTTTCGGACGGTCAAAGCATTAACCCGGCATCTTCGCACATCGCCGCTTGACCGGCCTTGCGGATGCCACTATATTCCCATATGGGAATTGCCGGCCCCGGTCCACGCCGGGAGAGCGTTCGCTTCGATCCCAACCCCGAGCACCGCACCATAGGAGACGTCGATGAAAGGAAATGAAAAGCTCTTGAAAACGTTGAACTCGCTGCTGTCGGACGAACTGACCGCCATCAACCAGTACATGGTCCATTCGGAAATGAGCGCCAACTGGGGATACGAGAAGCTGCACAAGCATTTCGAGAAACAGGCCATCGATGAAATGAAACACGCCGAGAAGCTGATCGGCCGGATCCTCTTCCTTGAGGGGATACCGATCGTCAGCAAGCTCGGGCAGATATCCATCGGCGCGGATGCATCCAAGCAACTCGCCAATGATCACGCGCTCGAGATGGCGGCCATCAAGGCATACAACGACGCCATCCAGCTCGCCGGAGAGGTCGGCGACTTCGCCACCAGGGAGATCCTGGAACATATTCTCCAGGATGAGGACGCGCATATCGATCGGATCGAGGAGTTGCGGGACCAGATAGGACACATGACGCTTCCCATCTTCCTCACCACCCAGGTCGGATAGGAGGATCGAGCGCTGCCGAGCCGGTCCCCTGGCCGGAAGCCGGCTCTTTCGTGCAGGTCCGATTTGACGACTATTCCCATGCACCTTCTTCGCCCGCCGGTGGAGAAGGTGCATCTTTTTCCTGTCCGGTCTCCCACAGCTACGGAGGGCAAGCGGCGGATCGCCGGGGCAAAGTTTTCTTGCGCAGGTGACAGACCATGCGCTTACACGTGATAAAATTTACAATTAATAGCCAAATGATTCCGGAGAAGACATGCGGATTCCGAACTCGAACCGGAGGCGGTTGAAGTTCTCCCGAAAGACCGCGATCCTTCTTCTGGTCGCCTATTTCGCGATGGGGGCCGGACTCGTCGATTCGTCCGTCCTTTGCATCGGCGAGGACGGGCACCTCGCCATCGAATCCGCGGCGTCCTGCGCGTTTTGCGCATCCCGGGTCCTCCTGCCCGTTCCGCCGGAATCCCTGATCCCGGAAGGAAGCACGGCGTCCGGTTGTGGCCCCTGTCAGGATTTTTCGATAGCCTCCGGGAGGGAGTTCCCCGGCATTGCGTTACTCTCCCCCCCGGGATCGGTCAGGAGCGATTTCTCTCTTCCATCCATGGAACCTGCCGAAGGATCCCGGACGATGATCGCATTCGCATCTTCCGTGTCCGGCCCGTTGGAACTGCCTGATCCGATCGCTCTCCACGCCCGCACCGTCGTCCTGCTGATCTAATCCCCGCTTCTCTCCGGTTTCCGTCATCGTTCAGCTTCCGGACGATGACCGTAATTCCCTGTTGCCCATTCCGCGTTCCGCTCCCCGGGATTTTCCGGAAAGCAGACGCGATTCATGTCGGAGGAATCGAATGAAAACGTCACGGTTATCCCTGGCAGTCATCGCGGGAGCAGCGGGTATTCTCTTCGCCGCAATACCGCAGGCCGGGGGAGCGAACCCGGATCCGAAGAAGTCGATCCCGATGGAGTCATCGGCGGGAGTCCGGGAACCCACGGGAGAACTCACCCTTCGCCAGGCGCTTGCGCTGGGCCTCGCCGGAAATCCCGATCTCATCGCGTTTTCCTGGGAAGTACGGACCGGGGACCCAAGGATCCTGCAGGCGGGTTTGATTCCGAACCCGGAACTTGGGGTCGAACTGGAGAATTTCCTCGGATCGGAGCCGTCCCGCAAGTTTGAGACCCTTGAAACGACGCTCTCGATCACCCAGCTCGTGGAATTGGGTGGCAAAAGGGCCGCTCGCATCGGGCTGGCGTCGTCGGAAAAAGAGGTTTCGATCTGGGAGTACGAGGCGAAGCGCGCCGATGTGGCGGCGGACGTCGCCAAGTCGTTCGTGGAGGTCCTTTCCGCCCAGGACCGGCTGACCCTCGCGGAGGAGTTGGCCCGCCTGGCCAAGGAGGTCTTGAACGCCGTCGCCGCCCGCGTCACGGCCGGGAAGATCTCCCCCGTGGAAGAGACGAGAGCCTCCGTCGCCTCGTCCATCGGCGGGATCGAGCTGGAACGGGCCAGGCTGGCATTGGAGGGCGCCCGGAAGAGGCTGGCCGCGGCGTGGGGAAGCCCAAAACCGATGTTTTCCAAAGCCGTCGGCCAACTGGACCGGTTGCCCCCGATTCCGTCCCAGGAGGTACTCGTCGACCGGATCTCCCGCAATCCCGATGTCGCCCGCTGGGCGGCGGAGATGGAGCAGCGGAAGGCGGCCCTCGCGCTGGAACGAGCGAACCGTATCTCCGACGTTACGCTCAGCGGCGGGGTCCGCCGTGAGAGGGAGGCGAAGGATACCTCGTTCGTCTTCGGAGCCGCGGTTCCGCTTCCCCTCTTCAACCGGAACCAGGGAAAGATCCTTGAATCGCAATACCGGATTTCCAAGGCGGAACGGGAGCGTGAAGCCGCAGGGAACAAGGTTCTCGCCGCTCTTTCCGACGCGTACCAGGCGCTGGCCGCCGGGTATACGGAGGCGACGACCCTGAAGTCCACCGTCCTTCCAGGAGCCCAAAGCGCCTTCGATGCGACAAGCGAAGGGTTCCGCCAGGGGAAGTTCGGCTACCTTGAGGTCCTCGACGCGCAACGGACGCTTTTCGAGGCAAGGGGCAGGTATGTCGAGGCCCTTGGCGCCTACCACAAAGCGGTGGCGGACACGGAACGACTGATCGGCGGCGAGCTCGGCGAGCCGGTGACATCCATCCAGACCGACTGAGGGAGTACGCGATGAAGACCACGATGAACCTGTTCAGAAAGAAGGTACTGTTGGCGTTTTTCATGACGGTCGCGTTGGCGTGGGGGACCGCGTGCACGAGCCAGGCCCCTTCGGGGCCGGCCGGGAAAGGGCACGAGGCGGAGAAGGAGCACGCCGGGGAGGACGACCACAGCGACGAAAAGGCGATCCGCCTGACGGAAGCGCAACGGAAGGAGTTCGGCATCGAGCTCGCCACGGCCGGTTCCGGCCAGCTCAAGGTCCAGATAGAGCTACCCGGAGAGATCGTTCCCAACGCGGACCGGGTCGCACATGTCGTCCCCCGGGTACCGGGGGTGGTCCGGGAGGTCCGGAAGGTCTTGGGGGATCACGTCCGCAAAGGGGAAATCCTTTTGGTCCTGGACAGCAAGGAGCTTGCGGACAACAAGGCGGCGTTCCTCTCCGCGCGCGAGAAGCTGGATCTTGCCCAGTCCAACTTCGACCGGGAAGAGGACCTCTGGAAGAAGAAGATCTCCGCCACCCAGGACTACCTTCAGGCCAAGCAGGCCCTCACCGAGGCGCGCATCGAGCTCCGCTCCGCCGAGCAGAAATTGCACGCCCTCGGGTTTTCGGATGCCTACCTGGCGCAGTTG
>Ga0214473_10005161_pt1 | contig 15675 bp, 11 predicted proteins | sample RVTome_7_FD_203509 | JGI IMG/M metagenome (GOLD analysis project Ga0214473, IMG submission 203509) | Soil microbial communities from uranium-contaminated site in the Upper Colorado River Basin, Wyoming, United States - RVT98D197 | ecosystem: Environmental > Terrestrial > Soil > Contaminated >... | reverse complement strand
TGCACTCTATGGGGTTGCCTTTCGAGACTCCCATTCAGGAAGGCGGCTTCGACGATCCCGGACCCGAGGCGCTCGAAGAGGCCAAGCGCATGGTGGCCGCAATACGTCGTCAGCCTCGTCGGTGAAGCCATGAGCGACGACGCTCCCGCCGCGGACGTGCAAGGCCGCGACAGCGCCCGTGATCACGTCATTGTCGGGGAGCCAGTGCCGGCGTCGTCGTCTCGACCCGGACCACGGTGGTGATCGTGACCTCGCCGTCGGGTCGGTCGAACGCGAGTCGTGAGGCCGTCTCCGCGATGCAGCGCTCGAGGGTCGGGACCGTCCCTGTCCCAGGCTCGCGCTTTGCGTTACCTTCTAGGGACCATGAGCGCTTGCTTTGTCCGCGGAGCGGCGGTCGCAGTCGCCGTATTGCTCCTGTCCTCCTGCGGGAACGATCGATCGCCGCGGTCGGAGGGTCCCCTCGCGCCCCCAGCCATCCCCGACGCCGAGCACGGACCGAGCGTCCCCGGCGATATCGACGGCGACGGAGTGCCCAACGCCGACGACAACTGCCCGTCCGTCGCCAATGCCGACCAACGCCGCGCCTGCGAGTACCCGCCCCGACCCGGAACCACGGGCGACGTGGTGACGGACGGCCTGTCGCGGCTCAACTGGAACAGGCTGATCGTCGGCCTCGAGCCCGTCACGGAAGACCCGGTCTTGAGCCACGGCTGCGAGGTGCACCTGCTCTACCTGCAGCAGCTCGCCGCCGAGCTCCGCGTTCCGCAGCTCTCACACACCGAGGATCTGTCCAAGCCCTACGCCTCCGACGAGGGCAACCGCGCGGGCGTGGACTCGGTGTTGAGCCTCGGTCAGTCGGACATCGCCAGCGCCGTCGACGCGTGGATGAACACGCTCTATCACCGCCTGCCCCTCATTCATCCCGGACTCGAGCGCGTGGGCATCGCCTTCCTCGGCAATCTCGCGTGCGTCCAGTACCGCCCCGGCACCGACGGCTCGGTGCGTGCGCCCTATCCGATTCTGTGGCCACCGCCCGACATCGTCGGGACCGACCGCCGATTCGGCGGAAACGAATCCCCCTGCCCCACCGTGGACAACCCGCTCGGCGGCGGCGACTGTCCTGGGAGCGCCGCCATACCGAGCCTCGGCATCAATCGCTGGGGCCGGCTGGCTGACGTGGCCGGCACTCTGCGAAACCTGGACACGGGCGTGGACGTGCCGCTCTTTCACGTGTGGTACGACGGCGGGCCGAGCGAGCACGAGCAGGCCGGATACGTGGAGGGGACGGTGGCCCTGGTGCCCCAGCCTGGCTCCTCGCTCGAACGCGCGCTCTACGAGGTGACCGTCGATGGGGCCGTGGCAGGTGCGGCCCAGAGCTTCCGGTGGCGATTCCGCACGGCGCGTGACTTGCCCACCGTGGGCTGCGATGACCTGGGAATCCATCGGACCCTTTCCGACGCCTACCCGATCGAGACCGGCATGGTGGAAGGCCGCATCTGCGACTACGCCGACATGTACGAGCTGACGGGCACGGGGACCCGCACCGTGAGGGTGTTGCTGGATCACGCCGAGGGCGATCTCGACCTCGTCGCGCTCGATCCCATGGCCATGGACATCGGCCGGAGCGAGGGAACCAACGACATCGAGCAGCTCACCGTCGAGGCGGGCAACTTCGTGCAGGTCTACGGGTTCAATGGGGCGATGGGCCCCTACGTGCTCGCCGTGGAGTGAGCGTCACCGGCTGCCCTCAGGGCCCGACGTGGGCCAGGGCGGGGTCGTCGTCCACGAGCCTGCGGATCCACTCCGCGAGGGTGGTCCCGCCGACGGTGATACGGCTCGGCGTCTGGCCGAGGAAGGTGTGCGACGTGCCGTCCTGGTAGAAGGTGAAGAAGTTGTCGTAGGGGGCGATCGTGGTGTCGCGAAGGTCGAGGAGCCCGGCGGTGAAGTCGGCCGAGGGCATGCTCGCCGGGGAGTTGCACGAGGCGGAGTATCCGAAACCGAAGAAGCTGCGGATCACGCCATCCGCCGTCGTGGAGAGCAGGCCGAAGCGCCGATCCGGGTACTTCGCGGCGATGTAGGGCGCGAGGTTGACCAGTCCGCCACCATCGGCACCGCGGCACGCCGCACAGTCGGCCGGCAATGTCGTGTCGAGGGCCCACAGATCGCGCCAGAGCTGCTGCAGACAGGGTTTCATGTACTCGTCGCTCATGGGCGGGCCCGCGTCGTCGAGGAGCGTGACGGGCGTACACTGGAATGCGCGTTGAACCCGGTCGTAGTTGAGCGCGGCACCGAAGCCGCCGGCGCTCGAGCCCGTGAGCAGCACGCGGGTGTGATCGCGGAACGTGGGCACGATCCGTTCGAGGTACTCGCCGATGTTGGCGTAGCCGACCTGGACGCGGTGGAGGTACCCGTCGGGGTTGTTGCCGGCGTGCACATCTCCCGTGCAATACGGGATGAAGACGTAGCTCCAGTCCGCGAGCGGGTTATCCGGATCGGTTCGATTGAAGATGCCGCGTCCAGCGTAGCTCGCGGCAACGGCGGCGAGCGAGCTGGCATCAAAGCCGTCCGAGTGCGCGACAGCGAGGCAGGTGCTGAAGTTGAAGCAGGCGCCGCCCCCTTCGAGGTAGATGAGGACGTCGCTCGCGTCGGGGTTGATGTTGACCCCGATGCCTGTCGGCGTGTTGTTCATGCACCGCGAGTCCGGGAACGGGATGAAGGTCCACTCGAGCGGCGGGGCCGTGATCGGCGCGCCCCAGGTGATTCCGGGATCGGCCTCGCAGGGGCCCGCGTCTACACCGATGGGCCCGCTGTCCCCAGCGACGGGCCCGCTGTCCCGATCCGCCGCGTCGAGGGGCAGCTGAGCGTCGGCCGAGCCCCCGTCCATGGCGCAGCCGGCCCCCTCGCAGGGCGCGGAGTCGTCACCTCCACAGGCCGCGAGGAACACCGCCGAGCCCGCCAGCAGGAGCGCGAGGTACTTCATGGACATGACCTCCGATCCATAGGCTAGCAGGGGAAGGGCGTACGTCGCACGCGCCGCCCTTCACGGCCCCTGGGCCGCGTCGATCTGCTCCGCGTCCGGAGCCGCCGGCGCCGGCGTGTCCTCCGCCGCGTCGACGCCGTTGCCACCCCTCGCGTGGGTCGACCGTTCCTCGGCCGGCTGGGCGAGCCGACGCCCCCCGATCAACCACACCGTCCCGATGGCGACGGGTGCGACGAAGGCCGAGAGCAACGCTCCCATCTTGGCCGCGCCCTGCAGCACGGGGTCGGTGAACGCCACGCCCGCCACGAACAGCGCCACTGTGAGCCCCAGCGCCGCCGTGAGCCCCGCCCCGAAGAGGCTCCGATAGGTCATCCCGGTCGGCAGCTCGAAGCCGACGCGGTGCGCGATGGCGGAGAAGCCGAAGATGCCGACGGTCTTGCCGATGACGAGGGCGCCCAACACGCCCCACGTGGCGGGACCCATGTCCGAGAACGCCACGCCCGCGTTCGCGAGCCCGAACCCGAAGAGGCCGATGTCCACGGGGAGCTTGAAGGCGTGCTCGAAGCGGTTGAGCGTGTCGTGGAGCTCGAGCCCGCTGCCCTCCTCTGCGAAGAGGCCGAGGTCACGGCCCGCGCTCGGCATGAAGGGCACGATCGGCACGAGCGCCAGCGCCGGGTGCAGGTGGGCGAGGTAGAGACCCAGCCAGCTCATGACGCCGCTCACGCACAGGTATGGCCAGTAGCTGCGGACGCCTGCCCGGCGCAGCCCATAGGCGATGGCCATGGCCAGCACGACGACGAGCAGGAACAGGGGCTGTACGGGGTTGTGAGGGTCCGGGTAGAACACGGCGATGATCGCCAGGCCGATACCGTCGTCGGCCACGGCCAGCAGCAGCAGGAAGCTGATGGCCGGGTGGCCGGGGCCGAAGGCCATCCGGGCGACGAGCCAGGCGAGGGCGATGTCCGTGGCCGTCGGGATGCCCCAGCCGGGCACGATGGAGGTCTCGCCCGTGATCGCGATGTAGGCGAAGTAGACGCCCACCGGTCCGAGCACGCCGCCGGCCGTCCCGAGGAGCGGGTTGATCGCCTTGCGTATTGGGTTGAGGGCGCCGCCTGGCAGACAGCTCTCCGCGATCTCCTTGGTGGCGATCCCGAAGAACAGGGTCATGAAGAGGTCGTTGATGAGGAAGTGGAAGGTGTAGTGGCTCCCCGCCGAGAAGGGGGTGTAGTGGATCAGCTCCTCGTAGGTTTCGTGATCGAGGTTGGCCCAGACGAGGGCCACCACGACGCCCGAGATGAGCGGCAGCGAGAACTCCTGAAGGATCAGGACCGTTTTCTTCGGGATTTGGACGAGGCTCTGACGATCCATCGGTCACCCGCCGGACGCGAAACGCGACGGTGGATAGCACGCTAGGGCCCTTGTCCCAAACGGCCCAGGCCGCCGCGGTCAGATATTCTGGTCGATGACCATGAGCGCGAGCGCCTCCTCGAGCTCGGGGATTTCCTGGTCGAACTGCACGGCCACCTGATAGCGCCAGATGTCCTCGGCCTGTTTGTGCTTACGCTCGACGCGCACGATCACGCCCTCGACCACGTGCTCGACGGGCTTGGGGCTCGACAGCGTGAACCGGATCTTCACCTCGGCGCCTACTTCCACGCGCGTCGGGGTGGCGAGCAGGATGCCCTTGGGACTCACGTCCTTGCTGATCGCCACATCCCGATCGGTCGTCTCGGACTCGATCTCGATGGGGAACCACACCTCGAAGCGCCGCGCTCCTCTGCGTATCTCGTCCGCCATGGCCGCCATGATAGCCCCGTGGCTGCCGCGCGTCACAGGCGTTGGTGGGGGGACCGACGTCACGGGGCGGCGGCCGTCGGTGGGCTCGTGACGCCGATGCCCAGGCCGGGGTTCGAGCCAGCGTGGACGATGGCGCGCACGTGACCCGCGTGGTCCAGCACCGGCGAGCCGGAGTTGCCAGGCAGAATCGGGCAATCGAGCAGCCATCCCACCTGACTCGCCTCGGGCCCCAGGGCCTGCTCCGCGAGATCGGAAGTCCAAACGCGGCACAGGCGCGTGCTCAAGCGATGCTGGCTGCGGTAGATCGGGTGGGGCGCGATGCTCACCACGGTGACAATGCTGCCCGGCTCTACCGGTTCAGGCACGATCGACAGCGCGGGCCGGTCGACCGAACGGCCCAGCCGGAGGAGCGCCTGATCAGGGCGCAGGACGTGGGCGTCGTCCACTGGTGCTGCGGAGACGACCTCCGCGCACTCGACCCAACGGGCCGGGAAGCTGCCGGTGCGGGCGAAGAGGACCCAAGCGCCGCGGCAGGAAGCCCCGGCGTGCCGAAGGGTGGGGCGCACGCAATGGCTGGCGGTGAGGATCTGGTCGGGACCCACGAGCGACGCGGTGCATCTCTCCGGCTCCGCGTCCGCGGCGAAGACGAGCATGCCCACCGAGGCGGGGCAGTCCTGGGGGTCGGCGCACCTGAGCTCCAGCCCGGCCGGTGCGGACGCGGTCCTGGATGAGGGGCGCGCCTCGGGGCGTTCTGCTGTCGCTCGCGTCGCGGACGGGTGCTCGGGCGTGGGTCGGCCCGACCCGCATGCCGTCGCGAAGACCGTGGCCAAGCACACCACGCCAACGCCCACCGCTCCCATTGCGCGCCTGACCACGCGCCGTGGGTCTGGGTTCCCCCGCTCGCCTCGGCGAATCACTCCGGGCATGCAACCTCGGCCGAGCCGCGCACACATCGCGCGGACAGGACCCGGAGCCGTCGCCCCGCGGACGACGCCAGCGTGAGCACCGCGCCGACGCGCGCGGACGGCGACCGCTGATCGAAGATCAGGTTCCCCAGACCGAAGTGGACCGGTACCGGGTCCCGGAGCAGCGTCCGGACGACGTGTGCGCCTTGCATCACGACCGCGTCCGCGCCCGCCTCGACCACTCGACGAGCGTAGCTCAGATCCGCGGGCTGGGCGTGGGGCCAGCCCTCCCGCCCCGCATGTAGGACCACGACGAGCGGCACGTCGGGGGCGCTGAGCCGCGCGTGACCGACCGCGACGGCGAGGTCCGAAGGGGATGGCACGGGGACAGCGCGGCCCGGCTCATGGGCCCCGAAGGTCAGATTCGCAGCCAGGATGGCGTAGGGGCCGATCCGTTCGGCAGTGGGCCGACCCGTGAGCGCGGCCTCGACGCCCAGGGGCTCGATCGCGTGGCGCCGCAGGAGCCTAGCGGTTTGTTCCAATCCGGAGGTGCCACCGTCGAGCGCGTGGTTATTGGCGAGCACGGCGGCGTCGACGCCCGCTCGCGAGAGGGCCGGGACGGCCGCCGGATCACCGCACAGGCGCGGGTAGGAAACGGTCCCGCCGTCGAGACACGGGCCGACGGGCGATTCGAGGTTGATGACGGACAGATCCGCGCTGCCGAGCCATCGGCGCACCGGATCGAGGACCGCGTCCCAGCCTTCCTCGCGCGCTCGGGCCACAACTCCCCGACCGAGGAGCACGTCGCCACCGAAGGCGAGGGTCGTCTCTCGCGGCGCCTCGGCCATTGGGCGACTGCTCGCGGCCACACACGCGCCCAACGCCATCAGGCAGGCGAGGTGCATGCATGTCCGCGCGATCAGATCTCGAAGGATGCACCCGTCATGGGCCCGCACCGGTCGACTCCTTCCTGCGGGTCGGCGAGCCGTACGGCCTCGACGGGCTCGGCGAAGAGCGGGCGTGCCCACCGCGGCCGGTCCGGTGCGCGGCCCGCCGCGACGAGCGCGCGCCATTGCTCGTCCGTGAGCCGATCCTGCGTCGGATGGAGTGTCTCGCGGTAGCTCATGACCGCGCCACGGGCGACGACGGGCCCTCCGGGTGCCGGAACGAGGGCGTAGACGAGGTCCGGATGGGCGATGCCCACTTCGACCGCTTGCTGGGCCTGTCTGAGCGTGAAGACATCCGCGACGATGGCCATGTCCTGGTCCCGCTCGGAGAGCAGCTCGGTGTTGGCGAGCGAGATCAGCAGCCACTCGATCTCGCCGCCGAGGAGCGTGATGCGTTGCCGGTGCTCCCGGTCCAGGGCTTCGCCGCGGAGCTCGATCTCGGAAGTCTCTCGGAGGAATTCGAGGAGGCCCGCGAGCAACTGGGCCTTCTCGGCCAGGGGCCGCACCCAGAGGCCGCCTTCGCCCATCTGTTCGCGGTCCATCGGCACGCCCGCGGCCGTGAGGCGGTCGCTGAGGGCGCGGACCATGACCGAGAGCCGTTCGTAGACGGTCGGCAGGGGCTCGACCCACCCCCAGGGAGGCTCGGGCTCGGGTGCGTCACACTCGGCACCCATCTGAGCACCGTAGAGAATCGTCGCGTGGCGTAGCTGGGCCCAACCTCCGGCGAAGGAGAAGAGCGCGCGTGTGCGCCAAGCGTCCGTTCGAAGCAGATCCGGTGCGCTCCGAGGTTGGCGCTCCAGTAGAGCGCGCAGCGCATGGAGCGTGGCGTGATACGCGTCCTGACCGAAGCGCTCGGCGGGCAGGGCGGCCATGTCGGCGCGGGCCTGGTCGAGCGCCCCAACGAGCGCAGGTCGGACCGTCTCCGGTGTGGCGCGTGCGATGAGCCCGCTCGCATCGCCAGAGCCGAGGACGGCTGCCGAGCCGAGGGCACCCATCATGGTCACGGCGACGGCCCCATCGGGGGCAGCGCGAAGGGCCTCGACCAGCGGCTCGATCAGACGCTGCATGGCGACGGAATCCTCGAAGGCGCGGCGCCCCGCGACCCGGATCTGTCGGGATCCGCCCTCGACGGCTGCGGTGATGCGCGGCGCGGGCAGCTCTCTCAGGGCCGCGCCGTACCGCTGTAGCAGGGCGGGTTCGAGCAGGGTGTCGGCGGTGGCCGTGGCGGATGCGGGATCGAGGGAGCGCAGTCGTGCCGCCGCCTCGGCGAGGGACGCGGCATCGGGCCCGCCGGCGAAGAAGCTCGTCACCCCGACGATGGAAGCGAGCTTTCGAGCGGACACCTCGTCACCGAGGAGGCAGCGGGCGAGCATGGTCACGGCCTCCACGTCCGCGCTCTCGCCCTCGACCGGGAAGGAGGCCATGCCCAGCCAGCTCATCGCGCGGAAGTAGCGCGCTAGGACGCCCGTGCGCGTGTAGTTGCCGCGAGGTCGCATCTGGGAGAAGTCGAGCGGGGCGAGGAGGGGATCGAGACGCTCCTCGCCGGCGTGCGCGTGGGCACGCGCGACGACGCGCTGGACCACCGTACGCACGGACGCGGGCACGGGGGTTGGCGGGGGAGGGCGTGGGCCCGGCCCGGCGCTCGGCCATTCCTCTGCCCCCATGGGCGGGGCGATCTCGGCGATCTCGGGCGGGTCGCCAGAGGCGGGCTCTTCGAGGAGGCGCAGCGCGATCGCCCAGAACGCCACGGCCCGGGTCGCGTGCCGCCGCGCCTCGGCGGAACGCGCTCCGGCGCGGAGGCGCTCGGCTGTGCCCACGAGTGAACGCAGCGCTTCGCGGAGCAGGGGATCGAGGTGATCGGTCTCCACGTCGCGCAGCACGGCCTCGAAGTAGGCGTGAGTCACGTCGATGGCCACGTCCGCCGTGACGAAGCTCGGCATGGCGATGTAGTCGTTGCGCTCGTAGACGTGAAAGAGGTGCGTCGCGCGGTGCGCCGTTCGCGCTTCTTCGGGCGTCGGGTGCTCGGTCGGCTCGGGCTGGGGTGCGAGGAAGAATCCCTGGCCGATGAGAAGCTCACGTTGCCTCTCGGTGAGGGTGCCCAGGCGGGTGAGGTTGCGCACGGCGTCGAGGGACCACCGCAGCGACCCACTCGTTTCGGACGCCCCGGACACCGGTCGCGTCGGGTCGGCAGCCGCGGTCGGCTCTCCGCCCGTGCCCGGTGACTCTGACGGGTTCGTGCCCGACCGTGTCGCGTCAGGCCCTCCGCAGCATGCCACCGCGAGCACAGACGCCAGCGCGGTCACTCGAACCATGAGTCTCATCGTTCCTCCTCGGATCCGGCATGCAGGGAGTCGAAGTGTCGTCGAAGCGGCGCGGGGGGCGCGCCTTCGCCCTGCCACAGCACGCGCTCGAGCGCGTAGCCGAACGACGACCAACGATAGATGGCCACGCGCCGCGAACCTCCGCCGATGCGCTCCCAGGCGAAGAGCTCACCCCGGTTCGAAGAGCTCACGGCGAGATCGTCGAACCGACCTGCGAGCCGTGTACCCCGCCACAGTGGAACGCATCGTCCCTCCGCGAGCGACAGGACGAGCAAACGGTTCTCGACGGCGGGATCGAAGCGCGCGGGTCGCCGTGAGGCGACAAGAGCCTCGGCCCGGCCGTCCCCATCCACGTCGTCGAGCCACAGCCCCCAAGCTCCGGGCAAGGGACCGCACGCCAACGGCGTGGCGACGTCGTCGACCGCGACGTAGTGCAGGTACCCACGCCCGGTCGCGTCCGCCGAAAGCACCACGGCACCGCTTCGCAGGGCGCGCCGCGCGAGCTCACGCTGCCCGGCGGGCAGGCCGTCCGCGCTCGCCGGCGAGGTGGCAGCGCAAAAGGCGCACAGCACAAGGATGGCGGCGAAGGCTCGCACCGCACCCTTGTAGACCGGTCGCGGCCGCGCGGGAAGGGCGCAGGACCCGAACGCGGAGTTGCCCCGGGCCCCGAATACCGTACGATCGCTGCTTGGCCGACAAGCGACGGGGCGGCGTGACCGTGGTGGTCATGGGCGAGCGGTCCGGCCGCGCGAGGTCCGTGCGGATTCCGCGCTGGCTTCTCTGGGGCGCGGCGCTCGCGCCCCTGTGGATCGTCGGTGCAGGCGTGGCGATCGGGTGGCAGCTCCGGCCTGGTGCCGTCCCCGAGCCAGAGCAGGTGGTCGCCGTCGGAGCGGAACACCCCGGGGCGACCGCGCCGGAGGCGCCTGGAGTCGAGGAATCCGAGCCCGAGACGCATCGATTCGAGACCGATCCCGGCGACGGCTCGCAGGACGGTGAGCTGGCGGACGAGTGCTCGGGTCGGCGTCCGGCCGATCGCACGGGTTTCGGCGGTCGTGTCGCGCTCACCTTTGACGATGGCCCTGACCCGTCGACGACTCGGGTGATCCTGGCGACGCTGCGCCGTCACGAAGCGCCGGCGACCTTCTTCATCAACGGCGAGCGTGTGGCGGACGAGCGGGCCCGGGAGCTGGTCCGCGAGATGGTCGGGGATCCGCTCTTCATGGTCGGAAACCACGGGTTCTCGCACGCGGATCTCGCGTCGCTCGATCCGGTCGAGGTCGAGCGCGAGGTTCGCGCGACCGGCGAGATCATCGAGGGCCTCGGAGGACGGCCGCGCTTCTTCCGCTTCCCCTTCGGAAAGGCCAGCTGCGACACCGTGGCCACCGTGCGCAGGCTCGGCTACGAGGTCGTGGGCTGGCACGTGAACAGCGCCGACTGGTGCTACGACGAGCGCAACGGGTACTGTCGACCGCGCCGCGACCACTACGTGCCCGATCCACTCCGGCGCGACATGGCCGGGTTCGTGTCGCGGCAGGTCAATGCGCGGGGCGGCGGCATCGTGCTCTTCCACGAAGGTCTGAGCATCACCGTGGCGGAGCTCGACGGGATCCTCGGGCGGCTGAAGGAGCAGGGCGTCACGTTCGTGGCGCTCGACGACGTCGCTGCCTTTCCGCGGCTCAACGGGGTGGCGGTCGACGAGGCCCGTGCCGATGCGAGTGACTCGGGGCGTCCCGTTCCAGCCAGTCTCGCGCGCGGGGGGCGTCCCCGGGAACGCTCGGCTCGCCCGCCGCGACCCCCGCCCAGCGCCGCACCTGCGGCGCCGTCGGCGCCAGCGGCACCACCCACGCCGCCAGCGGAAGTGCCGCCCACGCCGGGCCCCACGCCCGCAGTCCCGGCAGGGGGCCTCGCTCCCCGCTCCCCCCCGTAGGTTGATCACATCTCGATGCAGGCTGCTCGGGATCCGAACGCCGCAGCTCAGGAGTTGACGTAGTTGATTTCGGTCGGATCGAGCACCGCGGTGAGGAGCCAGCGCATGATGTGGAAGTGCGTGAGGTCGATGGTCGCCGTCGCTTCGCCCTCGATCGTTCCCTCCGGGTCGTCCGCCGCGAACCGCACGTCGAACCCCTCTCCGACGAACCGCGCCCGGCTGCCCGCGAGCACGACCTCGAGCCCGCGCTTCTGGAAGCGTCCGAGGATGCGTTCCTCTCCGTCCCGCTGCTCGACGAAGAACCCGTCGTGCTCCGGAAAGGCCTCCCACTGCTCGCGACTCCCGAAGAACCGCGGCTTGAGCACGTACGGCCCCCCGTCCTCCGGACAGAACACGTCGCAGTTGCCGCACTCGTTGCAGAAGTCGGCGAAGGTAGCGAGCTGATGCTTCTTGCCGATGCGCAGGGGTGGCCCCTCCTCTCGCGTGTAGCCGCCGCCCGGCGCCGGCGCGAGCTTCACGACGGGAATCTCGATCGCCGGCAACGTGTAGGTGAAGTTCGCATCGTTGGGGCACACCGGAACGCATTTGTCGCAGGTCAAACAGTCGAACAGCTCGAGGAGGCTCCCGACCTTGCGCGGCACCTTCATGTTGGCGTCTCGGTGGTACCGCGCGTCCTCGGCGAGCCCCTCGCAGTAGCGCTCGGTGTTCAGCACCCTCGCCGCCGATACCCACCGGGCCCACAGCTCCTCGCCGGCGACCGGGCCCAGGCGTTGCCCATCCCGCAGCGCGTCGAGACATGACGCCTTCTTCACCGCGTCGATTCCCTCGAGAGACTCGAGCGCATTCGCTCCCTGCGCCTGACCGCGCACCACGAGCTCGTCCACCGTCGCTGCGCCCACCTCGTCCATGCGCTTGCCGAGCCCTTCGAAGTAGCCAGCCATGCGTGCGTAACCGCCTGTTTGGAGCAGATCGCTGCACACGGTGACCGGCACCAGGCCGAGCGAGACAGCGTCTGGGAAGTTGACCTTGTCGATCCCGGCCGAGAACGAGATGGGGAACCGGTCCCCGAAGTGTCGGCGGAAGCGGCGCACGAGCGTCATGGCCAGCACGTGCAGGGGTTTGCCAGACAGGTACATGGCCTGCTCGGTTCTGGGGAAGAAGTCGCGATGGTTCTCCACGATCAACGTGTTCGTGAGCTTCACGCCGAAGCCCAGACCGAGCTCCCGAGCCGTGTCCCCCAATCGCGCCACGAAGTCCACCGCGTGGTCCCACCGCGCGTCCTTCTCGAACGCGCTGTCCGGGATGCGGTCCGCGTAGCCCAGTTGGTCGTTCAAGATCCCTCGCGCCTCTTTGGGCCCGAGCAGCGTCGGATTCAGCTTCACCACGCAGCACAGCCGCCGCTCACGCATCAGCCAATCCACGATCCGCTCGATCTCTTCGGGCGGACAGCCGTGGAACGTGGACAGCGTGAGCGTCCTACTGAGCTCGGTCTCGAAGTCGAGGTCGCGGTACTGCGACAGCTCGGCCGGGATCTCGGCGCGCAGCCGATCCACTGTCGCGCGCGCGTTCATCATGCCGTCCATGAACGCCCCCACACGCTCGCTCTGGATGCCCGCCAGGTCATAGCCCACGCTCATGTCGTAGATCACGCGGTCGAGACCCGGTTCGAGCCCGAGGCGCCCGCTCTCGACCAAGATGCGGATCAGCATGGACGCCTTGACGTACTCCTCGAGGGACTGCTCGAGCGTCAGCTCCTGAGACCACTCGACGTTGTAGCCGATGGTCTGCATGTCGATGCACGGACGCGGAATGTTCAGACGATCCAGAATTTGAACGGTCTTGAGCTCGACGATGCGGCCTCCACCGAGGAACGACAGGGCGATGTTCTGGGCCAGTTGGGAGTGCGGTCCGGCAGCCGGTCCGAGCGGCGTGGACGCTGCAAAACCGTGAAAACCGACGGAGAAGTCCCTTCCTCCGGTCGACCGCAGGACCTTCCGCACCGGCAGGTCGAAGAGGCGCCCGTGCTGGTCGAGCTCTCGAAACGCTCTTCGAAGCAGCCGGCCGAGGGGGAGGGGGTAGAGCTCCGCCATGGCCGGCATTGTACGGGAGCTTGGGCGGGAAACGGAGCGGCGCGAGCGTGCGTTTGCCCCAACCTCGCCGTTGCCTGTCCGCTGGGCCATGGCAGTATGGCGCCTTCATGCCGTTTGCCGGCTACGAATGCGACGGCTGTGGTGCCATCCACGGTCCGGACGAGGCCGAGTACCGCTGCCCAGGCTGCGGGGGGAATCTCTTCGTCCGGAGCATCGATTCGGGGACCACGCGCGAGGCCATCGAACGCTCAGCCGATCGATCCATGTGGCGCTACGCCCCGTTGCTCGCCGTTCCGCCCGCGGGCCCCGAGCACGGCGTCATGGCGTCGGTCGGAGGCACGCCGCTCGTGCCCGCTCACGGCGCCGCGCGCCGCCTCGGAGTGAAACGCCTCTGGCTCAAGGACGAGGGGCGCATGCCCACCGGCTCCCTCAAGGACCGCGCGAGCGCCGCAGTCGTGCGTAGGGCAGCCGCCATCGGCGTCGACCGCGTCATCACCGCCTCGACCGGCAACGCGGGCGTGGCGCTGGCGGCCATGGCGAGGGCAGGGGGCTTGGATGCGGTGATCCTGGTGCCCGCGTCGGCGCCCGCGGCCAAGCTCGCCCAGCTCGGCATCTTCGATGCGACCGTGGTGCTGGTCCGGGGCAGCTACGACGACGCCTTCGAGCTGTCGGTCGCTGCCTCGCGCGAGCTCGGTTGGTATTGCCGCAACACGGGCCTGAATCCCTTCACGGTCGAGGGGAAGAAGACCGTCTCCTTCGAGATCGCGGAGCAGCTCGGCTGGCGCGCACCCGATCGGATCTTCGTGCCCGTCGGTGACGGCAACATCATCGTCGCGGTGCATCGCGGCTTCGCCGAGCTCCTCGCCCTCGGGTGGATCGACCGCATGCCCAGGCTCGTCGGTGTCCAGGCTGCTGGCTCGAGCCCCATCGCCCGCGCATTTCTCGACGGCGCCGACCACATCGAGCCCGTCATCACGGATACGCTCGCCGACAGCATCGCCGCGGGGCATCCCGCCGACGGGCTGCGCGCACTGCGCGCCGTCCGGGAGACGGCGGGCGCGTTCGTCATCGTGTCCGACGAGGACATCCTCCGCGCCATCGTCTCCCTCGGCCGCGAGGCCGCCATCTTCGCCGAGCCGGCGGCCGCGGCCGCTTGGGCCGGCCTCTGTGCGGCCTCTTCCGCGGGGCAGGTTGGCGATGACGAGGATGTGGTAGTCCTGGTCACCGGGACGGGCCTCAAGGACGTGCCAGCCGCCACCCGTGCTCTCGGCGCACACCCGTCGCCCATCGAACCCACACTCGAGGCGCTGCGCACCGTTCTCGATCGACGAGCAAACCCATGATCGATCTCACCATCCATCCGGCAACGCTCGAGCGGGCTGTCCAGCGGGCCCGCGAGCGCAACGTGATCATCCCGACGCTCGCCCAGCAGGCCGATCCCTCTAGCATCCCGGACTCCGTCCGGGCCAAGCTCGCTGGCGTCGGGCTGTGGGACGTGGAGCCCCTCAATCTCTTCCGCATCACCTGGCACAACGAGCCGACCGCCACCGGTGGCGGGTTCGGCAGCGTCAACACGATCGAGCTTCCAGCGGAGCTCACTGGCGTTCAGGCGCGCATCATCGCGCTCGTCGGCAAGTGGTTCCCGACCGGAGCCCACAAGGTGGGGGCGGCCTTCGGCTGCCTCGTGCCGCGCCTGGTGACGGGACAGTTCGATCCCACGACCCACAAAGCCGTGTGGCCCTCCACCGGGAACTACTGCCGCGGGGGTGCCTACGACTCGGCGCTGCTCGGCTGCGAATCCATCGCGATTCTGCCCGAGGGCATGAGCCGCGAGCGCTTCGAGTGGCTGCGAACCATCGCGGGAGAGATCATCACGACGCCCGGGAGCGAGAGCAACGTCAAGGAGATCTTCGACAAGTGCTGGGAGCTCCGCGGCTCGGGGCAGGCGCTCACGATCTTCAATCAGTTCGACGAGCTCGGGAACTACCTGTGGCATCACGAGATCACGGGTCGAGCCATGGCCGAGGTCCTCGAGCACGCGCTCGGGCCGCGTGACCGCTACCGTGCGCTGGTGTCGAGCACCGGATCCGCGGGGACCATCGCCGCGGGCGACTACCTCAAGAAGATCCACCCCGGCAGCAAGATCGCGGCGAGCGAAGCGCTGCAGTGTCCCACGCTGCTGCTCAACGGGTTCGGCGATCACCGCATCGAGGGAATCGGCGACAAGCACGTGCCGTGGATCCACAACGTCAAGAACACCGACATGGTGGTCGCCGTCGACGACGAGGCGAGCATCTCCGCCGTCCGCCTCTTCAACGAGCCCGCCGGTCGCCGGCACCTCGCCTCCCGCGGCGTGCCGGTCGAGACTCTCGACCGCCTCGATCTCGTGGGCATCTCGGGAGCCGCCAACGTGATCGCCGCCATCAAGCTCGCCAAGTGGTTCGAGCTCGGTCCGACGGACGTGGTGCTCACCGTCCTGACGGATTCCATGGAGATGTACCGGAGCAGGCTCGCAGAGCTCAACGCCCAGCGCGGCGAGCTCGACGCCGTCGGCGCGGCGGTGGCCCACGAGCGCCACATCCTCGGCGCCACGACGGACCACATGGAAGAGCTGACGCACCCGGCCCGCAAGCGCGTGCACAACCTGAAGTACTACACGTGGGTCGAGCAGCAGGGGAAGACGTACGACGAGATCCAGCGCCAGTGGT
>Ga0214473_10005160_pt1 | contig 15677 bp, 16 predicted proteins | sample RVTome_7_FD_203509 | JGI IMG/M metagenome (GOLD analysis project Ga0214473, IMG submission 203509) | Soil microbial communities from uranium-contaminated site in the Upper Colorado River Basin, Wyoming, United States - RVT98D197 | ecosystem: Environmental > Terrestrial > Soil > Contaminated >... | reverse complement strand
CGCCGGGCTCGCGCCTGACCTCGCCGTTGACGCTGACGCGGCCCGCGGCGAGGAAGGCCTCAGCCCCGCGGCGCGAGGTCAGCCCCGCCTGGGCCAGGATCTTGCTGAGCCGGATCGGCGGCAGCGGTGATCTCCTCCGCGTCGGCGGCGGGCTCGGCGGGCGGAGTCTCCGCCGCCGGATCGACGACGACGAGGTCGCCCTCCACCTTCGGCAGATCGCCGAGGTCGCGCAGCCCGAACGCGACGAGGAACTCCCGCGTGGTCTCGTAGAGGAACGGGCGACCCGGGGATTCCTTGCGGCCGGCGATCCTGACCAGGCGCCGGTCGAGGAGGTTGTCGAGCACGCCCTCGGAGTTGACGCCGCGAGCGGCGTCGACCTCGGGGCGTGAGACCGGCTGGCGGTACGCGATGATCGCCAGCGTCTCCAGGGCGGGCCGCGACAGACGGGATTTCGTCTTGCTCCGGGCGAGCTTGACGAGCCAGGGGGCGACCTCGGCGCGCGTCACGAGGCGAAAGCCACCGCCCGCCTCGATGACCTGGAGCGCCCGCCCCTCCGCGTCGAGGCGGCGGCGCAGCGCGTGGACGAGCTCGCGCGCGGCATCGGCCGAGGGCAGCTCCAGCACCTCCTGGATCAGCGCCGGCTCGACGGGCGCGTCCGAGGCGAAGAGAAGAGCTTCCAGCACGTCGATCGGCTCGGTCATGGGCCCGCCTCCTCGTCGTCATCGACGTGCACGCCATGCATCTTCCCATCCGTCACGCGCACATCGGGGAGCGGGCCGCCGGCGGGCTCCCTCACGCTGACGGAGCTCCCCTCGATGGTGATCTCGCCGAACAGCTCCGCCTGGCGCGCACGCGCCTGGCCCAGGCGGGCGAGCTCGAGGAGGGCGAGCAGGGTGACGACCCACTCGGCCCGGATCTTCTCCGCGCCCGCCACCGACGAGAAGAGGATGGACCACGTGTGGCGCAGGAGATCGAGGATCTCGCTCATCCGCTCGAGGACGGAGAGCGGGTTGGGCTCGATCTCGCGGGGGCGCTGGCGCTTCTGCTCCTCGATGAGCCGCTGGAGCGCCCGCTGGAGCAGGTGCACGGACAGATCCTGGAGCGGGATGTCCTCGGGCGGCGGCAGCTCCCCCACCGTGCGGCCGTAGAGCAGCCCCTGCTCCGCCTCGCGCACGCCGAGCCAGGCGCCGAGCGCCTTGACGTGGGCGTACTCGCGCAGCCGGTCCGCCAGCTCCTGCCTCAGGAGCTCCCCTTCCTCGTCGAGGGCATCGGCGGGGTCGTCCGGGCTCGCGGGGAGCAGCAGCTTCGATTTCAGGTAGATGAGCGTGGCCGCCATGACCATGAAGGCGCCCGCCGTCTCGAGGTCCTGGAAGTCCACGGACTCGAGATGGGCCAGATACTGATCGGTGATGGCCCGCACCGAGACTCGCGTGAGGTCCATCTCGTTGGTGCGGCACAGGTGCAGGAGCAGGTCGAGCGGCCCCTCGAACGATTCGACCCGGACCGTGATCCCGCTCGGCTCGGCGACGGCGGTCATGGGGTTCCGCTCACGGCACGAGGTTCACGGCCGCGCGCACCTCGGCCATGGTCGCGCTCGCCACCGTCCGCGCGCGCCGGGTCCCCTCGTGCAGGATCTCGACGAGCCGGCCGGGCTTCTCGGCGAAGCGCTGGCGCCGCTCCCGGATCTCCGCCAGGGGCGGCAGCATGTGCGCGAGGAGGACTGCCTTGCAGTCGAGGCAGCCGATGCCCGCCGTGCGGCAGCCGGTGGCCGCCGCCTCGCGATCGCCGGCCGGGGTGAAGATCCGGTGCAGGTCGAACACCGGGCACACGTCGGGATTGCCCGGATCGGTGCGCCGCTTGCGCGCGGGGTCCGTGACCATGGGCTTGATCTTCGCCGTGATCTCCTCGGGGGTGTCCGAGAGGTAGATGGCATTGTCGTAGGACTTGCTCATCTTCCGCCCGTCCGTGCCCGGCACCTTGGGGATCTCGGTCAGCTTGGCGTCGGGCTCGGGAAAGACCGGCCGCCAGGTATGGTTGAAGCGCCGGGCGACCTCGCGCGTGAGCTCGATGTGAGGAACTTGGTCGGCGCCGACCGGCACCCAGTGCGCCTTGTACATGAGGATGTCGGCGGCTTGCAGGAGCGGATAGCCCAGGAGCCCGTAGGACGGCGACTCGATGCCGAGCTGCTCGACCATCTCCTTGTACGTGGGCACGCGCTCGAGCCAGCCGACCGGCGTGACCATGGAGAAGAGCAGGTGGAGCTCGGCGTGCTCGGGCACGAGCGATTGGATGAACAGCGTGCTCCGCTCCGGATCGAGCCCGGCGCCGAGCCAGTCCGCCATCATCTCGAGGGTGTAGCCGGGCGCCTCGCCGCTGCGCGGCGCGTCGGTCGTCAGCACGTGCCAGTTCGCCACGAAGTAAAAGCACTCGTAGTCGGCCTGCAGGCGCACCCAGTTGGCGAGGGCGCCCAGGTGATTGCCCAGGTGCAGCTTTCCGCTCGGGCGCATTCCCGACAGCACGCGTTCACGACCGGTCGGCATATCCGTCACAGGCTCCCATGCGGTCCCGGCGCGCGGCGGGCCTCCCAGGCCTTGGCCATGCGCAGAAAGACGTATTCGGCGTAGAGGACGGCCAGCACCAGCCCGCGCCAGCCGTCGAGGAATCCGCCATGGACAATGTACATCGAGAAGAAGCGGCCGAGGGGTTTCATGATGAGGCCGGGCACGCTGACCCGCCGGCCCCGCCGGAGCCAGTCCTCGGCGGCGAGGGTCGAGTAGCGGTTGGAGCGCCGGACGAAGTCCTCGAGATCGCGGTAGGACTGGTGGAGCAGCGGCTCGCCGAGCGTCTCCACGCTGCCGCCGACCCGCACCGACTCGTGGACGGCGTCCTCCACGAAGCGGCCGGCCCCGCGCCGGAAGAGCCGGAGTTGATAATCCGGATACAGGCCGCCGTGCCGCACCCACGCCCCCCAGAAGAGGTTGCGCCGCGGGACGGAGTAGCCGTCGGCCGGCCCGTCCTCGGCGAGGATGGTCCGGATGCGCGCGGCGAGCTCAGGCGTGACGCGCTCGTCGGCGTCGAGGGACAAGATCCAGTCGCCCGTGGCCTGCTCGAGGGCGAAGTTCTTCTGCACGGCGAAGCCCGGCCACGGCCGCACCCACACGCGGTCCGTGAACTCGCGGGCGAGGGCGGCGGTCTTGTCGGTGGACTCGGCGTCCACCACCACGATCTCGTCCGCCCACGTGACGCTCTCGAGGCAGGCGCGCAGCCGCTCTTCCTCGTTCCAGGCGATGATGGTCACGGAGAGCCCGCGCCTCATCGCCCGCGCTCCTCGCCCGCGAGGAGCGCCTGCGCGGCCTCGAACGCGGACCGCGGGTCGATCCCCGCCATGGTGTCGTCGGGGCTCTGGAGGCCGAGGCAGCGGGCGCCGTACGGGCCGTTGCGCGCGGCGCGGGTGGGCCCGTAGAGCCCCAGGCACGACGTGCCGAGGGCCGCCGCCAGGTGAAGCGGACCGGTGTCGTTGGCGACGAGGAGCGACGAGCGCCGGAGCAGCGCGGCGAGATCGTCGAGGTCGGTGGGCGGCGCCAGGATCGCCCGGGCGGAGAGCCCGTCGCGGATTTGCCGCGCCATCTCCACCTCGTCGGGCCCCCAGAGGAGCAGGAGGCGGGCGCCGTGCTCGGTGGCGAGTCGCTCGGCGAGCGCCGTGAGGTGCGCGATGGGCCAGCGCTTGTCCGCCCGGCCCGCGCCGGGGTTGATGGCGACCAGGGTGTCCCTGCGTTTCACGCCCTCTCCGACGAGGAAGTCCTCCATGCGCCGCTCCGCCACGGCGCGCATGGGGACGTGGAACTCCGGCGGGCCCGGGCTGATGCCGAGCGGGGCGAGCAGCGCCAGGTACTGCTCGACCACGTGGACGGCCTCGGGGGGCGGCGTCACGCGCCGGTTGGTGAACAGACAATTGAGCCGCTCCCGGCAGCGGGGAGCGCTGAAGCCGATCCGCAGCGGCGCCCCCGTGTACGCGGTCAGGAGCCCGCTCTTGATCAGCCCCTGCAGGTCGAGCGTGACGTCGAAGCGGGCGCCGCGGATGCGCTGCCGCAGGCGGCCGAGCGCGCCCCAGGCCTCCCGCGCCCCCGCCCCGCGGCGGATGCCGCGCCGCCACCCCCGCGTGTCCACGGGGACCACCGCGTCGAGGTCGGGATGGTCGCGCAGGATCGCGTACTCGCGGGCCTCGACGATCCACGTCAGCCGCGCGCGCGGGTGCGCGGCCCGCAGCGCGCGCGCCACCGGCAGGGCATGGATCACGTCGCCCAGCGACGAGAGCTTGACGATGGCGATCTCGAGCGGCTCCCCCTCATCCCGGGTCCACGACGGGCTCACGGGGCCGGCCTCCCGAAGCGGGCGACGATGGTCGCGATCAGGTCCCGCGTCGCGTGCGCCTTGGGATCCCCGGCGATCGCGACGCGGCCGCCGGCGGCGAGCACGCTCAGGCGCTCTGGCACGTTCTCCTCGGTGTAATCGGTGCCCTTCGCGTGGACGTCGGGGCAGAGGCGCCCGATCAGCGCGTCGGCGCTGTCCTCCTCGAGGAGGACCACGGCGTCCACGCCGGCGAGGGCGCCCACGAGCTCCGCGCGCTCGGCGGCCGCCATCACGGGCCGGCCCGGGCCCTTGAGCCGCCGCACGGAGGCGTCGGAGTTCACCGCCACGATGAGCGCGTCTCCCAGCGATCGCGCCGATTGCAGGTACCGCACGTGGCCCACGTGCAAGAGGTCGAAGCAGCCGTTGGCGAGCACGATCTGCTTGCCCTCGGCGCGCCAGCCCGAGGCCAGGCGCGCCGCCTCCTCAGTGCTGACGAGGCGCGCCATCGCTCGAGAGCGACTCGAAGAGCTCTCGGGGGGTGACCGTCGCGGTGCCGCGCTTCATCACCACCACGCCCCCGGCGACGTTGGCCAGCCACGCCGCTTCCCCCGGCGCGGCGCCCGCCGCCAGCGCGACGGTGAACGCGCCGATCACGGTATCGCCGGCGCCCGTCACGTCGGCGATCTGATCGCTCCCGTGGATGGGCAGGAAGGTCACCGGCCCCTCCCGCTCGAAGAGCGCCATGCCGCGGCTGCCGCGGGTCACGAGGAGCAGCCGCGCGTCGAGGCGCTCGAGCACCGCGCGCCCCGCCTTCTCGAGGGCGGGCTCGTCGCCGAGCTCCTCCCCCGCGAGCGCCTCGACCTCGGGCTGATTCGGAGTGGCCGCCGTCACACCGCGGAAGCGCGGCAGCTCGTAGCGGCTGTCCACCGTGACGACGGCGCCGCTGGCGCGGGCGAGCTCGAGCACGCGGTCGAAGACCCGCGGGGTGACGCCGCCGTAGCCGTAGTCCGAGACGAGAAAGGCATCGGCGCGCGCCCCGACGACGCCGAGCCGCTCGACGATGTGGGCTTCCGCGTCCAGGCCCACGCCGCCGTCGGGCTCCCGGTCGAGCCGCACGACCTGCTGGCGCGTGGACTGGTAGCCCCCTGCCATGATGCGCGTCTTCATCGGAGTGGAGCGGCCGGGGACCCTGAGCAGCGCCTCCGTCGAGATCCCCGCGCGCCGGAAGAGCGCCTCGACCTCGTCGCCGGCTCCGTCCACACCGAGCACGCCGACGGTGAGGGCGTGGGCGCCCAGCGCGTGGACATTGTGGGCGGCATTGGCGGCGCCGCCCAGGCGCACTTCGCGGTCGGTGAAGCGCAGGATCAGGACGGGCGCTTCCCGCGAGATCCGCGCGGGCTTGCCGTAGAGGTACTCGTCCGCGATCAGGTCGCCGACCACCACCACCCGCTTGCCGGCGAAGCGGGCGAGCGCCTGCTGGAGCTTCGCGAGCGGGAACATCAGCGCCCTCCCGCGCCGCGGGCGGCGCGATCGAGCGCCCAGTCCACCGCCTCGCCCAGGTCGGCGGCGACATGGTCGGGCTTGACAAACCCCACTTCCTCCGTGAGGCATCCGTCTCGGTCCATGGGTACGGCAGGGCGTCCGGGCATTGGATGGCAGTGTAATGCCGGCGCGCCGAATGATCAATGAAAATCCAGGGTTCGCGAAGCCCCGCGGCGCGTCCTCAACGCGCGAGGCCCGCGTAGATCCGGGCGAGGGCGTCCACCTGGGCGCCGTGGGTGAAGGGCGTGGCCGCCGCTCGCGCGGCCTCGGCGGCGCGGGACGGGTGAAGATCCCGGAGCGCCTCGAGCCCCGCGGCGACGAGGGCGCCGGAGGGCTCGGCGACGATCCAGCCAGTGTCGCCCTGGCGGACGAGCTCCGCTCCTCCCGCGCGGGCGCTCGTCAGCACGGGGACACCCGACGCGAGGGCCTCGAGGTGGACATTCCCGAAGGGCTCGTAGAGCGCGGGGAGGGCCACGACGTCGGCGGCGGCATACAGGCGCTCGACGTCCGCCCGCGGGCCGATCCAGAGCACCCGCGGCGGCGCGAGGCCGAGCCCGGCGGCCATCCGCTGATGCGTCTTCAGACTGCCCTTGCCGGCGACGACGAGGCGGCAGCGGCGGTCGCTCACGCGGGCCACCGCTTCGAGCAGGGGCCCGAGGCCCTTGCGCTCGAATCCGGAGCCCACGAAGAGGATCACCCATTCCTCGGCGGACAGGCCGAGCGCCTCGCGCATCGCCCGCCGAAACCGCACGCGATTGTCGGGATGAAAGCGATCGAGATCGACGCCGTTGTAAACGAGGCTCACCCGGTCGGAGGGCGTCCCGTACAAGGCCTCGATCTCGGTCTTGTCGCGGCGCGAGATGGCGACGATGTGACGCGCCGATCGAAGGCTGAACAGCCGTCGCTCGAGCGCGAAGACCGCCTGATGGTACGGGTTCGCTCGAGCCCGGCGCCGCCCCATCGCGGCCAGGTATCCGCGATGCGTCCCCTCCCCCGCCCGGTAGATGTCCTGGATCAGGCAGCGCTCGTGGCTCTGGACGATGTCGTAGCCGGCATTCGCGACGGCGCGGCGCGCGGCGAGGGCGAAGGACAGCAGGCGAAGGAGGGAGGGATGGGCGAGCGTGGCGAGCCGCCTCACCCTCGCGCCCGGGACCTCCGCCTGGCTCCGGGTGCTGATCAGGTCGACGGCATACCCCCGGCGGATCAGCTCCGCCATCAGGCCCGCGGTCGCCGTCTCGACTCCGCCGTGGAACGAAAACGCCCGGCAGATGATCGCGAGCTTAAGGATGGCGCATCACCCGCTCGACGAGGGGGAAGAGATGGCGCCGCGCCGCCGTGAAGCTGTAGCGCTCCACCGCGCGCCGGCGCGCGAGCCGTCCGAGCGCGGCCGCCTCCCGCGGGTCGTCGAGAAGCCGCCCGATTTCCCGGGCGAGGGCCGCCACATCGCCGGGGGGGACGAGGACACCGCATCCCTCGAGGACCTCGGGGATCATGGAGACGCGGGTCGAGATCACGGGCCGGCCGAGGGCCATGGCGTCGAAGAGCTTGGCCGGCACCTGGCCGCGGGTGTCGCTCGTGTCCCGCTGCGGCACCGCGACCACGTCGGCGGCCTCGAGATAGCTCGGCACCTCGTCGAACGGGACGCTCGCCACCAGCCGCAGATCCGGGTAGAGCGCCCGCAGCCTCTGCGCGGTGGCGCTGCCGGGATCCGTGCCGACCAGGGCCAGGACCACGTCCCGTCGCCCGAGCCGGGCCATCGCCGCGCCGAGGTCCTCGACGCCCTTGTAGGCGCGCGGCGTCCCGAGGAACATCACCACCCGCTCCGCGTCGACGCCGAGCCGGCGCCGCGCCCGCATCGGGTCGGCGGCGCCAGGCTTCCAGGCATCGGTGTCCCTCACATGGGGAACGAAGACGCCGCCGAAGCGCTCCTCGAGAAAGCGCGAGGCGACCGTCGTGCCGCGGGCGATGCCCCGGAGCCGCTCCATCAGCCATGTCCAGGGGAGCCCTTTCGGGTTGGCGACATTGAGGCTCCGCCCCACCGTTCCCCAGAACCCCGCGCGGAGAAAGAAGCCGGCCTCCCAGTCGTCGATGTCGAGCAGGAGCGGCCGGCGCGCCGTGAGGCGCTCCAGGTACCCGATCCCCGCGCTCCCGAGGCGCGGCTTCGAGGCGTACAGCAAATCGCCGTCGGCCAGCCGCGCGAGCGCGGCCATCGACGCGGCGAAGGCGGGAAACCGCGTCCCCGGCACCGTCCGGCACGAAATCCCTCCGGCGGCGATGGGTGGCCAGACGCCCGGGCCATAGCACGGCCCGACGAGCTCGACGTCGCCGAGCGGCTCGAGGAGCCGGGCGAGCAGAAAGGCGCGCCCGGCGGCATTGTCTGCGAGGTCGAAGCAGAGGACCGAGATCTTCACGGCGCGCGCCGCTCGGCGCCGCGGGCCAGCCCCGCATAGAGGGCCGCGAGCCGGCGCGCGACCTCGGCCCCCGATAGGCGCTCCCGGGCGAGCTCGCTCCCCGCCGCGCCCACCCGGGCGCGCAGGGCGGCGTCGTCGAGGAGGCGGCCGAGGCTCTCGGCAAGGGCGCCCGCCTCGCCCGCCGGCGCCAGGAGGGCCGTGCGGCCGTCCTCGAGCACCTCCGGCACCACGCCCACCCTGGTCGCCACGACGGGCCTGGCCATGGCCAGGTACTCGAAGACGACGCGGGACATGCCATCGGACTCGAGCGCGGCGTAGAGGGCCACGTCCAGCGCGGCGATGGCGGCGGGCAGGTCGGGCGCGAAGCCGGTGATCGTGATCCGATTCTCGAGCCCGGCATCGACGATGGCCTGGCGGATCGGCCGTTCGAAGCTGCCGGCGCCGACGAAGACCACGTGAAAGCGGCGGCCCGACGCCGCGAGGCGCCTCACCGCGTCCACGACGACGCGGTGCCCCTTCATCACGCGGAGGCCCGCGACGAGCCCGATCAGGGGCATGTCAGGAGCGAGGGCGAGCGAGCGGCGAAAGGCGCCGCCGTCAAGGCCGGGATGGAAGCGCCGGAGGTCCACCCCGCCGGGCAGCGCCACGACGCGCTCCGGGGGCACTAGCCCGCCGGCGACGTACTGGCGCCGGATCGCCTCCGTCACCGTGACCACCAGGCTCGTCGCGCTGGCGTAGAGCCAGCGGTTGAGGGCGTGCGGGCGCACCACCTGCACGATGTGACGGGTGCGGACGAGCGGGCGCGGCGTCGCCGCGAATCGGTTGGCGACGGCGGCGAGCCAGTGCTCCTTGCCGCGGTGCACGTGGACGACGTCGGCGCCGGGCAGCCAGCCGATCAGCCTCCGGAGATCCGCCGCGTCGGCCCGGGGATGGAGGCCGCTCGTGAAGGCGAGCGTGTCGATGCGGTCGGCGCCCGCCCGGCGCGCGCGCTCGATGACGGCCGCGTCGGTGCCGCGCTTGCAGACGAGCGTGGCCTGGTGGCCCGCCCGCTCCAGCTCCGCGCAGATCCCCGCCGCCCAGTAGGCGTCGGAGGACCAGCCGCGGCAGGACATGAGGTGCAGCGCCTTCATGGCCGGCGCGTCGGCGGGCGGCCTCACCCGGCGGCGCGCCGGGCGAGCACCTCGCGGTAGATCGCCTCCATCCGCTCGGCGTGCCGCGCGGGGCTGTGGACCTCGCGCGCCCGCCGGCGTCCCGCCTCGCCCATGGCGCGGGCGCGCGCGGGGTCCCGCGCGAGCGCGCCGAGCGCGGCGGCCACCGACTCCGGCCTCTCGTCGTCGATCAGAAGACCGGTGCGCTCGTGCCCGACCGTATCGGGGAGCGCCCCGACCCGGCGCCCGACCACCGGCCGCCCCGCCGCCATCGCCTCGAGCGCCGCCCGGCAGGACTCGTCCGAGCCCGCGCCCATGAGGGCGAAGACGTCGAGGGCCGCGAGGACGGCGGGGAGGTCGCCGTCGCGATAGCCGGTGAGAATCACCTGGCCGGTGAGCCCGAGCTCGCGCACGAAGGCCTCGATCGCGTCGCGCCGCTCGCCCTTGCCGACCAGGAGCAGGCGGGCGTCGGGGCGCTCGGCGAGGAGGAGCGCGAAGCCGCGGATCAGGAGCTCGTGGCCACGGCCCGCCGCCAGTCGCGCCACCGAGCCCAGCACGGGGCCCGTCCCGAGGCCGAGCTCCTTCCTGACGGCCTCGGTGTCGGCCCCATCGGCGAAGCGGCCGACGTCGACCACCCCGGGGACACGGAAGAGCGCGCCCGCGGAGATGCCGGCCTCCAGGCAGCGCGCCTCGATCTCGGCGCTCACGACCACCACGGCGTCGGTGCGCCGATAGAGCGCCGTGGACGGCCAGCGCCCGCTCACGGCGCGCGCGTTGTGAAACGTCCTCACGAGGGCGGCGCCGCCCCGGCAGAGCCCGCCGAGCCAGTGATCGTGCGAGTGGTGGCAGTGCACGATGTCGACGCGCTCCGAGCGCGCCAGGCGCCGCAGCCGGGCGATGTCGCGCGCGAGCCCGAGCGGATCGAGCCTCGCCTCGAGCGAGAGCCCGGCGAGCGGCTCGATCCCCGCTTCGCGGGCCTTGTCCTCGAAGCGGCCCCCCGGGATCAGCCCCAGGAGGGCGCGATGGCCGCGGGCGCGCAGCCCCTTCACGAGCTGGATGACCGGCTCCGCGCTGCCCGTCCACCACCGGTTCGCGACGAGGTGCAGGACGGCGAGCGGCTGGCCCTCGCTCATGCCGCCCGCCTCGCCGCCCGCGCGGGCGCGTCGAGGAGGTCGGCGTAGAGGTCGAGGAGGCGGGTCATCGACGCAACGTGAGAGAAGCGCTCCTCGACGAGCGCGCGCGCGGCCCGCGCCCGCCGGTCCGCGCCCGCGCGGTCGTCGAGCACGCGGCCGATGCCCGCGGCGAGCGCGCCCGCGGACTCGCTCTCGACGAGGAGCCCGGTGACGCCGTCGACCACGACTTCGGGAACGCCGCCGATCGCGCTCGCCACGACCGGCGCGCCCGCCGCGAAGGCCTGCAGGAGCGATTGGGGCACCCCCTCGGTGCGCGTCGAGGCGAGGACGAAGCAGTCCAGGACGCCGAGCAGGGCCGCCACGTCGGCGCGGAAGCCCGTGAAGACGACGGCGTCGGCGAGGCCCGCCTCACGCGCGAGGCCTTCCACCCACTGCCGCCGGATGCCGTCGCCCACGAGGAGGAGCGTGGCCGTGGGGCGCGCCGCCCGCACGATGGCGAAGGCGTCGAGAAGATGAGCATGGCCCTTGGAGCCGCGGAACATCGCGACCGATCCGATGACGGGCGGGGACAGGCCGAGCGCGCGCGCCGTCTCGGCAGCGCCCGAGCGAAACGGGAAGCCGCCGAGGTCGACGCCGGCGGGAATCGCGACCACGCGCTCGGGCGGGACGCCCGCGCCGACCACGATGCGCCGGATGGTCTCCCCGCTCGTGATGACGCGGTCGGCGAGCCACGTATAGACGGGATTGAAGCCGCGGCGCACCGGGATCGAGACATGGCGCGTCCGCACCACGGGCACGCCCGCCGCGCGCGCCGCCAGTCCCCCGAGCCAGCCGTCCACGGAGCTGTGCGTGTGCACCAGGCTCACCCGCTCGCGGCGGATGAGGCGGGCGAGCCGCGCGACGGCCCGGAGATCCCACGCGCGCCCCATGGCGAGCGGCGCCGCCTCCAGGCCCGCCTCGCGCGCGCGGGCGATGAAGCGCCCCTCGGGGACGCCGGCCACGATCACGCGCCAGCCTCGCTCCGCGGTCCAGCGCGCCTCGTTGAGCGTCCGGATCTCCTGGCCGCCCAGTCCCGGCGACGACTCGGTGTGGAGCACGGTCCTCATGCGGCGGCCACGCGCCGCACCTCTCGCTCGACTTCCCCCGCCTCGATGCCGCGCAGGCAGGGATGCTCGATGGGACAGGAGGCGAGGAAGCACGGCGAGCAGGCGACGGCATGGGAGATCACCCGCGCGCTGGGGGCGCGCGGCCCCGTCAGGCGCGGATCGGTGGGGCCGAAGAGCGTCACGGTGGGGACGCCGATCGCCGCCGCGAGATGGGCGACTCCCGTGTCTGCGCTCACGAGGCAGGCGAGGCGCGACAGGAGCCGCGGCAAGAGCGCCGGGCGGTCCCGGCCCACGAGCGAGGCGGGCGGGCGGCGGCACGCGGCGGCGACGGCCGTGGCGGCGTCGCGGTCGGCCTCGGCGCCGAGGAGCAGGGGCGATAGCTGGGCGTCGGCGAGGCGCCCGGCCAGCCGCGCAAAGGACTCGGGGGCCCAGAGCTTGGATGGGCCGAAGGCGGCGCCGAGGTGCAGGCCGACGAGGCGCGCGCCGCGGCCGACGCCGGCCTGGTCGAGGAGCGCCTCGACCTCCGCGTCGGCCGCGGGGTCGGCGCCGAGCCTGAAGGACGGCGCGGAAGCGGGCACCGCCAACCCGAGGGGCTCGAGCAGGATGGCGTACTCGTCTATCTGGTGACGGCGCGGGTCCGGAAGCGGGACGGCGTCGGTGAGCAGGGGCCGGCGGCCGTCCGAGTCGAACCCGATCCGCCGCCTCGCACGCCAGCGGCGCGCCGTCAGCGCCGATTCGAACGAGTTGGGGAAGACGATGGCGAGATCCGCGCTCTCCTGCGCGAGGGCGCGGTTGAAGCGCCGGCGCTCGCCGGAATGCGGCGGATAGGTCAGGAGAATATCCGCGACCCCCTGCCCGGCGAGGAGCGCCGCCCACCGCCCGGTGAGCGTGATGCGCGCCCCCGGCATCGCCCCGCGCAGGATCGAGAGCGCGGGGAGCGCCATGACGGTGTCGCCCAGCCAGTTCGGCGATCTGACCAGGATGACCGGCGCGGTCGCGTCCATCGTCTCAAGGGCGGGGGGCGGGCTGGGGGACCAGCGTCCGCCCCAGGGTCTCTCGCCAGAGGTCGGCGCCCGTGGCGAGCCGGAGCCTCACCGAGAGCACCCAGAGCGGCGCCTGAGGCAGCGGCAGGCCACGCAGCCGCACCGCGTCCTTCTCCGTGGTGATCAGGCCCTCCGCGCCCACGGCGACCGATTGGCGGACGAGGCTCACGAGGTCGTCGGGAACGAACCAGTGATGGTCGGGAAACTCGATCAGCCCCGCCGCCCGCACTCCGGCGCCGGCCAACGTATGGGCGAAGCCCCGGGGCGTGCCCAGCCCGGCGAAGGCGAGGAGCCGCCGGCCCGCGAGCTCGTCCACGCCGCGGCGCCGCCCCGAGCCGAGCTCCGAGGCCTCGACGACCTCGTAGGCGGCCGCCAGGACCGGGGCGCGGTCATTGTGACGGCGGACCGCCCGGCTCACCGCCTCGACGTCGGCGGGAGTCGCCGGATTGGTGACGACGACGAGATCGGCGCGCGCCAGCGCCGAGAGCGGCTCGCGCAGCATGCCGCGCGGGAAGAGCCGCCCATTGCCCCACGGCGTCTGCCCGTTGACCACGACGATCTCGAGGTCCTTGGCGATCGTCCGGTGCTGGAAGCCGTCGTCGAGCACGATCACCGTCGCGCCACAGCGCTCGATCGCGACCTTGCCCGCGGCGAGCCGGTTCTCACCCACGACGACGGGGACGCCGGGCAGGTGCTCGGCGAGCATGCGCGGCTCGTCCCCCGCCGAGCGGGCTTCCAGCCGGATGCCCTCGCGGTCGGCCACCACGTGCACCCCGCGCGTGTCGCGGCCGTAGCCGCGGCTCACCACCGCCGGCTGACGACCGAGCTCGCGCAGGGTGTGCGCGGTCAGCTCGGCGAGGGGTGTCTTGCCGCTGCCGCCCAGCGTGATGTTCCCGATGGAGATCACCGGGCAAGGGAGCCGCCCCGTGCCAAGGACGCGGACGAGGTAGGCCGCCTCGCGGACGGCGAGGGCCGCCCGGTAGCCGACGCTCAGCGCCGAGAGCCCCGCCGTGACGATGGGGGTGTCGGGCTCCTCCCAGTAGCGGCGCAGACGGATCTCGGGATCCTTGCGCGGCTTCACCAGGCATCTCCCGGGGCGGGCCCGCCCATCAGGACGCGATCGAGGAGGGCGAGCGTCTGGCTCACGGCGCCCTGCTTGGCCACCACCGCGGCGAAGCCCGCCTCCCCCATCCGCTGCCGCGCCTCCGGGCTGTCGAGCAGGCGCTCCATCTCGCGGGCCAGCTCGAGCGCGTCCTTGACCACGAGCGCGCCGCCGGCCGCCTCCAGGAGCTCGGCGCTGTCGCGGAAATTGCTCGTGTGGGGGCCGTAGAGGACGGGCTTCCGCCTGAGCGCGGGCTCGAGCATATTGTGCCCGCCCGTCGCCACCAGGCTGCCTCCCACGAAGACCACCGTGGCCAGCCGGTAGAGGTCGGCGAGCTCGCCGACCGTGTCGAGGACGACGACGGCCCCGCGTGCCGAGGGATCCGGAAGCGCGGTGCGCCGCAGGACCCGCAGGCCTCGCTCGACGACGAGCCGCTCGACCTCCTCCGCGCGCTCCGGATGGCGCGGGGCGATGACGAGGGCCAGCGCGGGGAACCGCGGCATGAGGCGGAGGAACACGTCGAGGATCAGCGTCTCCTCGCCGCGATGCGTGCTGCCCGCGATCCACAGCATGTCGGCCGTCCCGAGCCCGAGCAGCTCGGGCCAGGGCTTGCCCTCCGGCTCGGGGACGAGGTCCGCCTTGAGATTGCCCGTCACCACCACGCGCTCCGCGGGAGCGCCGAGCGCGATGATGCGCCGCGCGTCCTCCTCGGACTGCATGGCGAAGAGCGATACGCGGGCGAGGATCGGCGCCATGAGCGGGCGGATCCACCGATAGCGGCGGTACGAGCGGTCGGAGATGCGCCCGTTGGCGATCATGCTCGGGATCCCGTGCGCGGCGAGCGCGCGGAGGAAGTTCGGCCAGAGCTCCGTCTCCATGCCGACGAAGAAGCGCGGCCGCACCGCCGCGACGGCCCGCCTCACCGGCCCCGGCAAGTCGAGCGGGAAGTACCGGTGGGTGGCCGCATGGCCGAGCTGCTCGGCCACGATGCGCGCGCCCGTCGGGGTCACCGTCGTGACGACCACGGACAGCTCGGGCCAGCGGCGCCGGATGCCCTCGACGAGGGGAACGGCCGTCGCCGCTTCCCCGACCGACACGGCGTGGACCCAGCAGCGCGGCTCCGCGGGCAAGCCGGGATCGAGCCGGCCGAGCCGCTGGCGGAACGCGCGCCCGTAGCCGGCGCGTCCGAGCCGACGCAGCAGAAAGACCGGGGAGTAGGCCACCAGCGCGAGAGTCAGCATGACCGAGTACAGAGCGTACATCAGGCGCGCGCTTCCTGGTCGACCGATGAGGTGAGGGCGCAGAGAGCCGCCTCGATCTCGCGCCGCGCCGTCTCCTCGCGGGCGCGACCGCCGACGCGCGGCACGGAGATCGGCTCTCCGAAGCGCGCCACGCAGCGCGAGAACGGCTTCGGGATCCGGAACGCGTCCCAGGAGCCGAGCCGCCACTCGGACGACGCCCCGAAGGACAGGGGGACGATGGCGGCGCCGCTCAGCCGCGCCAGCGCCACGATGCCGGGCTTGACCGTCTCCCGCGGCCCCTTCGGCCCGTCCGGCACCACCACGACGTCCCGCCCCTGCTTGAGCGAGCGCGCGAGGAGGCGGAGCGCCTCGGCGCCCCCGCGGCTCGAGGACCCGCGCACCGCCTCGAGCCCGAAGCGACCGACGAAGCGCGTGACCAGCTCGCCATCGCGCGAGCGGCTGGCGAGCACGCGCGCCCGGCGCCCGCCGTACAGCAGCGGCAGGAGCAGGATGCGGCCGTGCCAGACCGCGTAGATGACGGGCTCGCCCGCTTGCCAGAGCGGGGCCACCGCGCGCTCGTCCCGCCGGATGGAGAGCGTCC
>Ga0214473_10005159_pt1 | contig 15678 bp, 15 predicted proteins | sample RVTome_7_FD_203509 | JGI IMG/M metagenome (GOLD analysis project Ga0214473, IMG submission 203509) | Soil microbial communities from uranium-contaminated site in the Upper Colorado River Basin, Wyoming, United States - RVT98D197 | ecosystem: Environmental > Terrestrial > Soil > Contaminated >... | reverse complement strand
TCCAGGTGTTCGGACTCTTTCAGGTACTGGAAGAACTTGTACAAGGTGAAGCCGAAGCCGATCATGGAGAGGGCCGTGCGAATCCAGGCCATCAGCGTGCGCTCGGCCGCGACGATGGTGCGGTCCATCGCCAGGTCGGTGCGCTGTTGGGCTAACTCGTCGCTGGTCTTGTGAGTCTCAGCCGCCACGCTCCGGTCTCCTTTGGGCCGGCTGTCCGGAGGGGCCAGGGAGGTGTCGCGCTTGCCACTTCCCATAGCCGGCAAACCCGAGGGTCAGGAGCAGGTTCGCCGGAATCATCAGCGCGAAGAACGCGAGCACGACTACGTCCACGTTTCCAGCGGGGAACGCGCGGACAGCGATGAGATGGGAGATCACGACGTTCCGCATGCTGGTGCTGACCGCAAGCACTCTGCGATGGCCGGGGTCGGGACCACCCAACCACCACCCGACTAGCATCGCGCCGGCGATGATGGCGAGCATGGTTAGGATCCCGATGGAACCGATCGCGGACAGGCCCTGACGCTTGAGGTCGCCGCTGAGGATCATCAGGGCTACGAAGGCCAGGGTGGCGAGCAGGGAGAGGAGTTTCGCCAGCTTGCGAGCGGTCTCCGGGGCCGCGCGAGGCAGCGCCAGTCCTGCCGCCAAAGGCAGCACGAGATAGAGGAGCACGGCCGCGATCAGACGCCCATAGGGAAGGCGGACCGGAGCCTCCAGTGGCAGTAAGATGGCGGCCATCACCGACGTGTAGACGAGCGCGACAGTGGTCAAGAGGAGGGCTAGCCCGACCGCGAGTGCGGCACTCCCCTTCACCTTCCGGGTGAACTGGATGCCAAATGGCGCGCCGGGCGCCAGGGCAAGCAGCGCGACCCCCAGTTTCACCTCGCGGGATACCGGCGCGAACAAGGCCGCCAGCAGCCCGAGCGCCGGAACCAGCACCAGGTTCGCCAAGAGCGCCTTTCTCACGAATCGGCGCTCGCGCAGGGTCTGCTCGATCTCCCGTTTCGTAGTCTGCAGCCCCAAGGACAGCATCGCCGTCGTCAGGAACACGATGGCGAGCGCGCGCAGCACAGGTTCCTGTGCGAGCATAGCCTAACCTCCACCCGCGGCCCGGGGAGGGCGATGGGGGCCCGCGACCTCCATCGCCCCGCTCCGCCCGAAGTCGAGTGCTACTGCCGCGCCATCACGGCGCGCATCTCGGCTTCGGTATCCTTGATCACGTCGCCGCTCACGTCCACGGTGACACTGTGGAGTTTGCCGTTGAACGCGTAGGGCGGTTGGTAGTCCGGGATGACCGGGGCTCCCGGGTCTTCGCCACAGGAGATGCCCCCGGCCAGTCCCAGCGAGATCGGGATAGTAACAGGCATCTCGATCTCGCCCACAAGCTGCTCATCAATGTAGAGCTGGCCCCGTCCCGGTGCGCCCCTGCCGTGCGCGAGGTCGGGCTCGCCGGTGACCTCGAACTCATACCGCAGCGTGTGGTGTCCAGGGGCCAATCCGTCGTGAGACTGGAGGCGGTAGATCTCCCGCCCGACGTAGCTGTAGGCGTACCGGAGACTGCCGTCCTGTACGTAGAACGTGTAGCCCCCGTCCACGCCCCCGGCTGAGGCCAGCACGCCTTCTGCGCCTACCTCCGGAATCTCGACGTCGGCGGTGATGCTGTGCGACCGGTTGAGCAGCTTGGCCGCCACGTTCGGCGGCACCGGTTGAGTGCCAGGGTAGTAGGTGTAGCGGGTACGGTCTTTCGCGATCATCGGGCGCGCGTCGGCCATGCGCTGCTGCCCGCGTCCGTCCACCGGCAACACGTTGTACTTCCCGGCCTCGACGTACCACTGCGCGATCATCTCGATCAGCTTGGGCCGGTTCTCGGCCGCGATATCGTGATTCTCGGCGAAGTCCTCGGCGACGTGGTACAGCTCCCAGTGGTGGGCGTCAAGCTCGGTCAGCGTCTCCGCCGGGATGGGAGTGCCAAACGGCTTCCCCGCTTCGACGAAAGAGGTACCCGGCCACGGGCAGACGGCCCTCCACCCGTCGTGATACAACGAGCGATGCCCCATCATCTCGAAGTACTGGGCGACGTGCTTGCTGGGGGCCTTCGCGTCGTCCAAGGCGTGGGCGAAGCTTACTCCCTCGATGGGGGATTGCGTGACTCCCTTGACGGTTGCCGGCGCCTCCAGGTCCAGCAACTCCAGCGCCGTCGGTACCAGGTCAATGGCGTGGGCGTACTGGGTGCGCACCTCACCCTTCGCCTTGATCCCCTTGGGCCAATGCACGATCAAGGGGTCGCTGGTCCCGCCGCGGTAGGTCTCCCGCTTCCAGCGTCGGAAGGGAGTATTCCCCGCCCAGGCCCAGCCCCACGGATAGTGGTTGAAGTACTTCGGCCCGCCCAGGTCGTCCATCGCCTTCAGGTTCTCCTCCAGCGACTCGGGAACCATGTTAAAGAACAGGTTCTCGTTGACCGAGCCCGTGGGGCCACCCTCTGCGCTGGCGCCGTTGTCCGAGATCAGCATGACCAGCGTGTTCTCGAACTCGCCGATGCTCTTGAGGAAATCCAGCAGCCGGCCGATGTGGTGGTCGGTATGGCTCAGGAAGCCGGCGAATACCTCCATCATGCGGGAGTAGAGCTTCCTCTCCTCCGGCTTCAGGGCGTTCCAGTCCGGCACATCAGGGTCGTGTCGCGAGAGTTCGGCGTTCTTGGGGACGAGGCCCAGCTTCTTCTGCTTCGCAAACACCTTCTCCCGATACGCCTCCCAGCCGTCGTCGAACTTCCCCTTGTACTCATCCGCCCACTCCTTGGGCACGTGATGGGGGGCGTGCATGGCCCCGGTGCAGAGATACATGAAGAACGGCTTATTCGGCGCGATCTGCTTGGCGTCGGCGATAAAGCCGATGGTCTTGTCCACCAGGTCCTCGGTCAGGTGATAGCCCTGCTCCGGGGTCTTGGGCGGTTCGACGGCGTGGTTGTCATAGACCAGGTCGGGATAGTACTGGTGCGTGTCTCCACCGAGGAAGCCGTAGAAGCGCTCGAAACCGCGCCCCAGCGGCCAGCGGTCGTAGGCCCCGGCTGCAGAGGCCTGATCGGCCGGGGTGAGATGCCACTTGCCAACGGCGTAGGTGTTATAGCCGTGCTGCAGCAAGATCTCCGACAGGAAGCCGTTCTCGAACGGGATGTACCCGTTCCCTCCCGGAAAGCCTGTCGAGCCCTCCGTGATGCAGGACATGGCGTTCGAGTGGTGGTTGCGGCCGGTGAGAATGCACGACCGCGTGGGCGAACACAGCGCGGTGGTGTGCAGGTTGGTGAAGCGCAGCCCGTTCGCCGCCAGACTGTCAATGCTCGGGGTCTCGATGGGGCTGCCATAGCAGCCCAGGTGGCCGAAACCCGTATCGTCCAGCACGATGAACAGCACGTTCGGCGCGCCTTCCTTCGCGCGCAGGGGCTCCGGCCAGGCGGGAGATGATTTGTCCACGGTGCGACCGATCACGCCGGGGAACGTGGTCCCTGGCGTGTACTCTACGAGTCCCATGGTCTGCTCCTATCTTTCCGAGCTGTCCTCCTCCTCGCCCCGCCGAAGGTGTGAAACCTCTAGGCCGCCTTCTTGTACTGCTCCTGGTCCTCCATCTTCTTCATCACGTCGTCAATGCTCCAACTCGCCGGCGTCTGCCGCGGCGGGAACTGCCTGAAGGTGTCCAGCCACTTGGCGACAAAGGCCTGGGCCGGCACCATGGCGAACATGCGCTGGGCCGCCCAGATGGCGTACGGCTCCGCGTCCTCGTCGGCCCGCTCGAACGGGTCGGCCCGCAGATTGAACAGCTTGGGCATGCGGAGCGTCACGAACGGCTCCTGCCAAACGGCCAGACCCTTCGCCCGCTGCTCCGCGTAGACGCACTTCCACTGGTTGAACCGAAGGGCCACCATTTCCCCCTCGTCGTTCCAGTAGAGGAACTCGTGGCGCGGTGACTCGGTCTCCTCGCCGCGGAAGAAGGGCAACAGGTTGTACCCATCGAGATGCACCTTGAAGGTCTTGTCGCCAGCGCGGTGCCCCTGGAGCAGCTTCTCCTTCACGTTCGACTCTCCGGCCGCCGCGAGCAGCGTCGGGAGCATATCCTCGTGCGCGCCGAGGTCATTGCATACCGTCCCGGGTTCGATCACGCCGGGCCAGCGGATCGCGCACGGCACGCGCCACCCGCCCTCCCAGTTGGTGTCCTTCTCGCCCCGGAAGGGGGTGGCGCCTCCGTCCGGCCACAGTAGCACCTCGGCCCCGTTGTCAGTGGAGTACATCACGATGGTGTTGCCGGCGATTCCGAGCTCATCCAGCTTGTCCAGGAGTCGGCCGACGTGCGCGTCGTGCTCCACCATCCCGTCGGGATACAGCCCCAGGCCCGTCTTCCCCTGCGCCTCCGGGCGGAGGTGGGTGGCGACGTGCATGCGGGTGGAGTTCCACCACACGAAGAACGGCTTCTCCCCCTTGTGCGCCCGCTCGATGAAGCCCAAGGCCGCCTCCGTCACCTCGTAGTCCACGGTCTCCATGCGCTTGCGGGTAAGCGGCCCCGTGTCCTCGACCTTCTGTCCCCCCTCCGGCTTCGCCCAACTGTGGATCACCCCGCGCGGGCCGTACTTCCTCTTGAACTCCGGGTCCTTCGGATAGTCCGGATGCTCCGGCTCCTCCTCCGCATTCAGGTGGTAGAGGTTGCCGAAGAACTCGTCGAACCCGTGGTTGGTGGGAAGGAACTCGTCCTTGTCGCCGAGGTGGTTCTTGCCGAACTGGCCGGTGGTGTAGCCCAGCGGCCTCAGCAGCTCCGCGATGGTCGGGTCCTCCGGACGGAGACCGAGGTCCGCCCCCGGCAGGCCGACCTTGGTGAGGCCGGTGCGAATGGGGGACTGGCCGGTGATGAACGCGGCCCGTCCTGCGGTGCAGCTCTGCTGCCCATACCAGTCGGTGAACAGCGCTCCCTCGCGGGCGATGCGGTCAATGTTGGGGGTCTTGTACCCCATGATCCCCAGGTTGTAGGCGCTGATATTGAACCAGCCGATGTCATCGCCCCAGATGATCACAACGTTGGGCTTGTCGCTCTTTGCCCTTGGTGGCATGCTTGCACTCCTTTCGCACGAACTACGTAATGTTAGCGAGGCCGGCGCCCAGGCGGTGTTGCCTCCCCGTCCGCGGTGTCCCGGCCCCGTGACAGTGCTTGAACTTCCTCCCGCTTCCGCACGGGCAGGGGGCGTTGCGGCCCGCCCGCGCGCCCTCCGTCTTCACCCGCTCCTCCTCTCCCGCGAGGAGGGGCATCACATTGTCGGCGTCCTGCCCGCGCCTCAGCAGTTCCGCCATCATGCGCATCGGCTGCTCGGTGTGCCGAAAGAACGCCTTCAGTCCCGCGCACAGGTAGTTCAGTCCCGGCTCGCCCTCCGGCGTGGCCAAGAGGCGGTTCTTAGGGCACTCGCCGTGACAGGTGAACAGGAACTCGCATTCCCGGCAGTACCGCGGTAGCATGTCGGACTTGGCGCGGCCGAACGCGCGCTGCTGCTCGGAGGCCACCATCTCCACGAGCGGGGTGGAAAGCAGGTTGCCGAGCAGGTGCGGCGGATCCACGAAGTGGTCGCAGGAGTAGAGGTCCCCGTTGTGCTCCAGCGCCATCCCCTCGCCGCAGGTTGGCTGGAGCACGCAGAGGGTGGAATAGCCGCGCAGGTACGAGGCCAGCACGCCATCGAAGAACTGGACAAACATGCGCCCCACGTCACGCCGCACCCACTCGTCGAAGATCCCGATCAGGAAGCGGCCGTACTGTTCGGGCCGTACCGAATGCTCTGTGACAGGCGAATTCGTCGAGTTGGGGTGCGGGATGACGATGGGGATAAGTTGAAGGTACTGCGCCCTGAGCTCGTCTCGGAAGAACCGGTAGAACTTCAAGGGATGATCGGCATTTGCGGCGTGGATGGTGGCGAGGACGTTGAACTCCACGCCATACTGCTGCAGTCGCCGCGCGGCCGCCACCACTCGGTCGAAGGTCCCGTTCCCCTGGTAGTCTCGCCGGTAGGCATCGTGCATCTCTCGCGTCCCGTCCAGACTGAGACCAATCAGGAACCGGCGGGAGCGCAGGAACTCGCACCATTCGTCATCCAACAGCAGGCCGTTGGTTTGCAGCGTGTTCTCGATCACCATCCCGGGCTTGCGATAGCGGTCCTGCAGCTCTACCGCGCGGCGGAAGAAATCCAGGCCCATCAACGTCGGCTCTCCGCCTTGCCAGGCGATAGTGACTTGTGGGACCTGATGGGCCGCAATGGTCTGGCGGAGATAGCTGTCCAGCACCTCCTCCGACATGCAGAAGGAGCCGCCGGGGTACAGGTCCACCTTTTCGCGGTAGAAGCAATAGGCGCAGTCGAGGTTGCAGGCCGCGCCGGTGGGCTTGGCCATGACATGGAAAGCACGGCGTTCGACTGTTCCCTGCCCAGAGGTGACACCGCTCTCAGGTGCGACCGCGACCGGACGGGCCTCTCTGTTCACGCACTACCCCCTGCTCCCGGACCTCAGGCGAACGGGGCCGCGCGATGTCTGAGGGCGCGGGGTATCGTTACAAGATGCGCACGCGGTTCACCTCCGGGGAAGGAGAATGGGAGCCTAAAGAAGGGGGCGGGACAGAGGGGTGTCAGTGAAAGGACACACCGCGACTTGAACCGGCCGACCCGGGGCTCGGCCTGCTAGTCACACCGGCACGGCGCCGCCCCGCATTTCGGACACCCGTGCGCGTACTTCTGCACCGCCTGCTCGAGCTTGATGCCGCTGATGCTGGCGAGAGTGCAGGGCCAGGCGAAGACGTCGGCGAATTCCTCGGAGAGTCGGGCGGAATCGCGGTGGCGCAGGGCCCGCGCGAGCTCGCCCACTTCCTCCATAAACCAGCGAAAGTCGGCGTCCAGGCCGCGCCGGCTGTCCTTCTCGTAGTAGATGGCCTCGATGTGCGCTTGAAACTCGGAGATGGTCATAGGGCTCTCGCTCCTGTGCGGGATGGGAGTCACTCCCTGCGCTCGGCTGGGTCCACGAATTGACATCGTCCTGTGTGGGAATATAATCGATATCAGCGGATTCCGCTATCCCTTGCGAAGGAATGACCGTTGCTCGCCGATCAGGCAGATATGACGCAGGTGGCAGAGTTGGTGACGCGGGCGAAGGGCGGGGACAGCCTGGCCTTTGACAGGCTGGTGGAACTCCATGCCCCGGCGGTGTACAATCTCGCCCTTCGCATCACGCGGTCGCGCGAGGACGCCGAGGATTGCGTGCAGGAGGCCTTCCTCCGCGCCTATTCGGGGCTGCGAAGATTCCGCGGCGAGGCCGCGTTCTCCACCTGGCTCTACCGGGTCGCGCTCAACGTCGCGCGAGAGACGGCCAAGAAGCGTCTCCGGCGGCCGCTGGCCGCCACCGATCTGATGGCCGACGGTCCCGACGACCCGCCTGAACTGGACCGCGTAGGGGAACGCATCGCATCGGACGACCGGACGCCCGAGGAGGCGCTCGTCATCAACCAGAAACGCGCAGTAGTGCTGAGAGCCATTCACCGCCTCCCAGCCCACCACCGAGAGGTGATCGTCTTGTACGACCTGCAAGGCCTGGGATACGCGGAGGTGGCGGGAATCCTCAGAATACGGGTGGGGACGGTGAAGTCACGCTTGAATCGCGCGCGTCTCGCCCTGAAAGAGGCGCTGGCAGAGCATTTGGAACTTCTGCGAGGATAACCCAGTCTAACCCGCGGGTGCTGAAATGAGCAGGGTCGTGCCGAGAGAGTGCAAGAGGCTGAGAGCGTGGCTGCCGCAGTATGCCGAGGAGCGGCTGTCCGGCCGGCCGCGCGCGGCCGTGGAACAGCATCTAGCCGGGTGCGCCCGGTGCGCGCAGGAAGTGGCCGACCTGCGGGCCGTGATCTCCACCGCGCGGTCCATTCCGGCCGAGGTCGTGCCGGGCCACCTGGTACCGCAGGTGCGCCAGGCGGTGGCCCGTCAGGTGACGGCGCAGAGGAGACAGCCTTCACCCGCGTCGCGGCCGTTTTGGTCGCGGATCGCCCTCCCGGCGGCCGCCGCCACCGGCTTACTGGCGGTGGTGCTGGCCTACCGGATCATCGAGCAGGGCCATGTGCCAAAGAGCCTGGGGGGAGCGATGCAGGCGGAGCGCGCGGCGAGGCAGGCCGCGCCCGCGGCACCCGCGACGCGGCACCCGGCGCCTGCGCCGTCGCCGCGACGGGACATGAGGCGCGCGTCTGAGAAGGGCACAACGACCGATACTCAGCCATCATACGGCCTGCCCGCACCGCCATCGGCCGCGCAGGGCCAACAGGCCAAGACCGCAGCCAAACCCGCGGTCCAATCGCCGGAGGAACGAGAGTCCGCAGACCAGGCCGTCCGACTAGGAGTCCCGGCCGCCATCCCGCTGGCGCCGACTCGCGAGCAGGCCGAGATCAAGGAAGAGACGGCCGCGGGGGCGACGCCCCCGGCCATGGCAGGGGGTGCGGAGGGTGGCGGAGGAAGGGCGAGGGGCAGCCGGGCGGTCGCCACCCGACACTATGGGGCCGACAACGTGGGTCACGGGGATGCCGACTTGGGTGCAGGGCGTGCTCGCGACACAGGGGCCAGGCGGAAGAGCCCGCCTAACGCTGCCGCCATTGCCCCGAACAGGTCCGGTGGTGCGCGGTCAGGCCGGCAAGGCCGAGGGAGCGCAAGGCCAGGCCTGACCGTGAGCGCCCGCAGAGAGCGGGAACGCGCGGCTCCCGCCCCGGCACAGGGGGAGACGTGCGCGCTGTCGCGCGCGCCGCAACCTGCCACGGCGCAAGCCGTCCTGACGAGGCAGGGCGACAAGCTCGCGGTGGCGGTCAAACTCGAGGCTTCATCTCCAGGGGAAGCCATACAGGTGCAGGCCGGGGAACAAGAGGTATGGCGAGGTGCGCTCACTGAGGAGGCGCATGTCGTCGTGTCCGTCGAAGGGACAGGCGGAGGCCAGCAGACGACCCCGCTGACCATCACCTCACCCAGCGGGAGCCGTAGCTACACGCTCTTTGTGCCGCCGTTCGCGCAACTCGGCCGGCAGAGCGGGGCCGCGCGGCGGAGGTATCAAGGCGTGCCCCTTGCCAAGGTGCTCTCGGAGGTGAGCGCCAGGGCCGGGCTAGTGCTCCTGGTGGAGGGGCCGCTGGACCGCGAGGTCACCGGCGAACTCGCCCTCGATCAGCCGAAAGCGGCCGTGGAGACCATCGCGAAGTACGCGGGGTACGCGGTGCGCAGCGACGACCTGCTGGTGTACACGCTCACACCGCGGCAGTGATCCTGCGCGCGACCTCTCTCCCCAGCTCCAGACACCGGCGCAAGGCCTCGTTATCGGGCACGTATCTCACGTTCACCGGGTCTCCGACCAGCTCCACCTTCATGCCGGTGAGGACCTCGGCCGCGTGCTTCGCCGCCTCCCCGCTCCAGCCGTGAGAGCCGAACGCGGCGCCGATCAGATTCCGCGGCTTGAGGCCCTTCAGATAGGTGAGCACGTCCGCTACGGTCGGGAAAAGCTGGTTGTTCAGGGTGGGCGATCCCACGATCAGCGCGGCCGCGTCCAGCACCTCCAGCGCCACGTCGCTGCGGTGGCTGGACTTGAGCGGCATCACCTTCACCGACACGCCACTCTCGCTCAACCCTTGGGCGATGGCCAGGGCCATCTTCGCGGTGCTACCCCACATCGTGTCATAGACGATCACGGCCTTGCGCGCTCGCGCCCCCGCCGCCCAGGTGGCGTACCGGCCGATAATCTGCGCGGGTTCGCGCCAGATCGGCCCGTGGCTGGGGGCGATGGTGTCAATGGGTATCCCCAGCCCGGCCACGCGCTCCACTGCCTTGGCGACTAGCGGTGAGAGCGGCAGGAGAATGTTGGCGTAGTACTTCCTGGCTTCATAGTCCAGCAACCATTCCGGCAGTTCGTCCGCGAATCGTTCACTGGAGGCGAGATGCATCCCGAAGGCGTCGTTGGAGAGCAGCGCCTTGTCCTCGGCCACGTAGGTGGCCATGCTGTCCGGCCAGTGCAGCATCCGCATCTCGACGAAAGTGAGCCTCACTCCGCCCAGGTCCAGGCTCTCCAGGTCCTTTACCGCGGCGATCTCCCGGTCGAGATGGAAGTGGTCCCGCAGCGCGGAGACGCCGTGGGTGGAGGCGAATGCCCGCTCGGGCTGGATCACCGCGAGCGCCTCCGGAAGTCCGCCGGAGTGGTCCATCTCCGCGTGGTTGGAGACGAGGTAGTCTACCTGCTCCGGCGGCAACACGGAGCTGATACGGGCCAGCATCTCGCCCACGAACGGCGCCTTGACGGTGTCCACCAGGGCCGTCTTCTCGCCGATCACCAGATAGGCGTTATAGGTGCTGCCACGCTGGGTGGCGTATCCGTGGAAGTCTCGGATGTCCCAGTCTACCGCGCCGACCCAGTAGACATGTTCACTGACCCTGACGGCGGGGTGGCAGTTGCCTTCCCGCTTCACCATGCTACGCTCCGATCCGGATGTGGCCACCTCAGCGCCCGAGGTCGGCCAGTGTCGCGCTGAGCAGGCCGACGTGGCCGACCTCCTCACGGATGATCGCCTCAACGCGCCCCCGGCCGAGGCGCTCGGGCACGACGCCCTTCAAACCCTGGTAGAACACCACCGATTCCTTCTCCAGTCCGATCGCGGTGCGAAGGATAGACTCCAGGGGCTCGTTCCGATCGAGCGCGGCGGAGGGATCGCGGTTGGGATCGAAGATGTGGCCATCGGCCATGGTCTGGAGATAGAGGCCCAACTCGTGATCAGGATCGTACGCGGTTTCCTCTCGCTCGCGCGGGGTGAGAGAGGCCCGCATGTCCTTGAAGGTCAGCTCGTGCTGGTCCTCCATGGCGGCCAGATCGGTCAGCAACTGGTGCTTGGCGGGATCGTCCTGCAGCTCCGCGGCGCGGCGGTAGAAGCGCGCGCCGTTGCGCTCGATCTTCTCTGCCACCTCCAGGATCTCGTCGGCGCTGAACTTGACACTCATGCGGCGGCTCCCCCTCCCGCAATGGCTGCGGTCGCGGTGCCGGCCGCAACCGCGGGTAGTGCGAAGACGCGCGCCGCCAGCTCGCGATCTAGCATCAGCAGCGCCTGAGGATTGTCCCCGATCAGCTTCAGTTTCTGGAGGATCTCATCGGCGCTCGCCTCCTCCTCCACCTGCTCGGCGACGAGCCACTGGAGGAAGTTGTGGGAGGCATGATCGCTCTCGCCAATCGCCAGGTCCACCAGCTTGTTGATGAGCCCGGTCACCTTCCGCTCGTGCTCCAGCACGTTCGCGAAGGCGTCCCGGGGCGACTTCCAGGTCGTTGGCGGGCCCTCGATGGGCGGCAGCGTCACGCGCCCACGGCGCTCATGAATCTGCGTGTAGAAGAGCTCCCCGTGCACCCACTCTTCCTTCGCCTGCACGTTCATCCAATGGGCGAACCCCTTCATTCCCAAGGACTCGAGATAGGCTCCCATGGAGATGTACAGGTACGACGAATACCACTCGGCGTTCAACTGGTCGTTGAAGGCCTGCAACATCTTCTCACTCAGCATCTCTCCACCTCCTCCTCTCGCAACGGTTGTCTCCACTCCCACGACGAGGCGCCCCGGTCGCGCCGGCCGGCTCTCCCCGTTACCAGTTTTCCGCCCGCAGCTCGAAGTGCGCCTGGGGATGGGCGCAGGCCGGGCAGGCCGCGGGGGCCTCAGTACCCTCGTGCGTGTAGCCGCAGTTGCGGCACCGCCACACTACCGACTGGGCCTTCTTGAACACCGTGCCGGCCTCCACGTTCGCCAGCAGCCCGAGGTATCGGCGCTCGTGCTGCCTCTCCGCCACCGCGATGCTCTCGAACACCTTGGCGACGGCCTCCAGGCCTTCGTCCCGCGCCACTTGCGCGAAGTTGGGGTAGAGCACACCCCATTCATGGTTCTCGCCCGCGGCGGCCGCGCGCAGGTTCTCCGCGGTGGCGCCGATCACCCCGGCCGGATAGGTAGCGGTGATCTCCAGGTCGCCGCCCGCGAGGAACTGGAAGAACCGCTTCGCGTGTTCCCTCTCCTGATTCGCGGTCTCCTCAAAGATATCCGCGATCTGCACAAAGCCATCCTTCCGCGCCTGGCCGGCGAAATAGGTGTAGCGATTGCGGGCCTGGGACTCTCCGGCAAACGCCATCAACAGATGCTGTTCGGTCTGCGTGCCTTTCTTGACGGTCACCTTCACTCCTTTCCTGTCTCACTTGTCAGCGGGGCACGATCTCCCCGCGCGGTCTCCTGCATTTCGGGCAGTAACCGACCAGTTCCAGTCGGTGCTCCACCACCTCATACCCGCTCTCCGCCTCCACCGCTTCTTCGATCCCGACCGCGGGTTCGACGGACACATCCTCGACCTTCCCACACTCCAGGCAGCGGAGGTGATGATGCTCCGCCATCCGGCGATCGAACCGCCGCGCGGTGCCGCCCAGCTCCAACTTCCGAATCAGACCGGCCTCGGAAAGCTGCACTAAGTTCCGGTACACCGTGCCAAGGCTGATATGCGGCAGGCGCCGGCGCGCGAGGCGGTACACCTCGTCCCCCGTCGGATGCGTCTCGGCCGCGCGCAACGCCTCCAGGATCACCTGGCGCGGAAGCGTCATCCGAAGCTTCGGGCTAGACTGAGGAGTGCTCATCGTTTTAGGAACAATTACCAATATCATTATCGGCCAAACCGGGGCAAGTCGCACACACAACGCAGTGTGCGGATAACGCGACATTGTGCGCCATGTCCAAGTAACCAACAAGCGGCATGGGTGCCTGCCTGCCGAATAGTGTCGGCAACGATCGGAGAAATGAACATGGTCAGGACAACCGTGGTCTGGAAAGAAGGCATGCACTTCTGCACCAAGGTGCAGTCCGGGAAGCTGATGTGTGATGAATCCTCCGAGATCGGCGCAGCCTACCCCTCCGCGCCGGAACTGCTGATGGCCTCGCTGGGGTCGTGCATCGCGTCAGCGCTAATCACGTATGGGCGCCGCCGCGACTACGCGCTCGACGGCCTGGCGGTGGACCTCGACTGGAAGCTGGCCGAGGACCCTCACCGAATCGGTGAGATCACCGTGCGCGTCAGCGTCCCGGACGCCATCCCACGTGACCAGCAGGCCGTGTTTCAACGCGTAGCTGACACGTGCCTCATCCACAACACGCTGACCCATCCCCCGAGGATCGAGATGAGTCTGGCGTTTGCGACTGAGTAGCTCGGGCGCAAGCGCGGTGAAGCCGCCACCAGCGGCCTCACCGTGTAGTGTTCGGTAGGTTCGGAACTCGCGTTACGGGAGCAGTTCAAACGCCCTTGCCACGTATACCGCCATCTGGTCGCGCGTGCAGGCCACCAGCGGACGGTAGGTCTCGTCGGGATAGCCGCCGGTGACGCCTTCCCCGCGGATGTACTCTACGTACCTGAAGGCCCAGTGGTCAGTCGGCACATCGGGGAAGAACGCGGTGGCCGGCCCGCAGCTTTGGCGCCGGACGAGTCAGGGCTGTGAACAGACGCTCCTCGCGGGTCGGCGGGCAGGTAAGCCGTTCCGCAACACCGAACTTGGCAGACGGAGAATGTGATGCAGGGCGGCGGCCTGAGTCGCGAGAACCTCGCGCTGTGCGCGCAGGGGGAACTGCGGACCGCCAATCCCCACCGGCCGCGCTTGGTGCTGGTGGAGATGGGTGACACGCGGGCGGTGGTAAAGGACTATCGCCCGTGCGGGTGGCTGTTGCGAGAGGTGTTCGGGCCGAAGCTGCTCGAACGGGAAGAGGCGATCTACCGCGTCCTGGAGGGTTGCCCGGGGGTGCCGCGGGTGGTGGGCCGCGTGGACCGGCAGGCCTTAGCGGTCGAGTACATCGAGGGCCGCAACGCCGGCGAGTACGCGGACGGGACGTTGCCGCCGGAGTTCTTCACGCGTCTGCGGGAGGTAGTGGACGCGATCCATGCCCGGGGCGTGGTACACTGCGACCTCAAGAATCGGCAGAACGTGGTGGTGGCGGAGGGCTATCACCCCTATATCGTGGACTTCAGCACCGCGTTCACGCGCCGCGGCCGGTTCGGCTTACTGCGGCGGGCGGCCTATCAGCGGTTTCTGCTCGACGACGAGAAGGCGGTGGTGAAGGCGAAGCTGCAGGTGGGCAAACTGTGGGATCCGGCCGAGGCCGAGTTCGCGTTTCGCCGCGGGCCTGGGGAACGTGCGGTGCGCCGGATTCGGGACAGCCTGCGCTGGACGTTCAAGTTGCTCTCCAGGGGTGGGAGGTGACGATGGAACGGCGCCTCGAGGGCGTGACGGTGCGATTGGTGAAGGGCGACATCTGCGACCGCGAGGTGGACGCGGTAGTGAACGCGGCGAACAATCACCTCTGGATGGGCGGCGGCGTGGCCGGGGCGATCAAACGCCAGGGCGGGCCGGAGATCGAGCGGGAGGCGATGGCCCAGGGGCCGATCGCGGTGGGCGCGGCGGTGGCGACGACCGCGGGCGCGCTCAAGGCCAAGCATGTGATCCACGCCGCCGTGATGGATCAGGACCTGAGCACCGACGCGGAGAAGATCGGCTGGGCGACGGCGAGCGCGCTCGACCTCGCGAAGGGATTAGGCCTGACCAGCCTCGCCCTCCCCGCGCTGGGCACGGGGGTGGGAGGGTTCTCGCGGGAGGAGTGTGCGCGGATTATGCTCGGCGCAGTGCGCAAGCACGCGCGGTCAGGAACGACGCTGGCGCGGGTCGAGTTCGTACTCTTTGATCAAGCGGGTTACGACGCATTCGCACAGGCGCTGCCGGAGAGCGAGGTCGGTGATGCCGGATAGCGGGCCGAGTGGAGGCACACGGCGTCGGCGCGTCTGGCGTCTCGGGCTACTGCTCGCGCTGATCGTGATCATCGTCGCCGCGGTGATCCTCTGGGTGACGCGACCTGCTCCAGGTCGCGACCCGGTGGAGTTCCTCCCGGCCTCCACGCAGGCCGCTATGGACTTCGATATGCGCCCCGGCAGCCCCGGCCTGCGCCAGGCCTTGCGGGAATGGGGGACCTCTGATGTGCGGCAGCTCGGTCAGCGTGCGACGGAATTGGCCCAGGAGCTGGTAAACTGGTCAGGGTTCGATCTCGAGGTGCGGAAGGACCTGCTCCCGTGGTTTGGCGGGGAATTGGTCCTGGCGTCGATCGCCGGGCCGACCGATCGCGCGCGGTCGCTGCGGCCTGATTCATTCGTGCTGATCGCCCGCGCCAGGAGCATGCGGCGCGCTCGTGCCAGTCTGGAGAAAGGGGTCAAGCCCTTTGCCCAGGAGTCGCATTGGCGTCGGCGCGTCGAAAAGCGCGCCGACGAGAAGGTGACGGTCTGGTACGACGCCTCCTGGCGACCACAACTGGGGTACCTCGCGAAGGACGGATGCCTGCTCGTCAGCAAGAATCCTGAGACGATAGAGCGATGTCTGATGGCGGCACAGCGCCCCTCCGCGCGGCTGTCCTACGCGGAGCAGTTCGATGAATCGGTCGGACGTCTGCCGCGTGAGACGATGGCCTGGGCCTATGTTGACGCGCGGTCTCTGATCGAAGGGGCGCGAGTAGTGCTGCCGGGCCTCAGAGAGGGATGGCCCGGCGCGTTGCGTGCGTATCTAGAGAGTCGGCGCAGTGGGACCACACCGGATAGCGAGGCCGCGGGCGCAGTCGCCTTCA
>Ga0214473_10005158_pt1 | contig 15679 bp, 9 predicted proteins | sample RVTome_7_FD_203509 | JGI IMG/M metagenome (GOLD analysis project Ga0214473, IMG submission 203509) | Soil microbial communities from uranium-contaminated site in the Upper Colorado River Basin, Wyoming, United States - RVT98D197 | ecosystem: Environmental > Terrestrial > Soil > Contaminated >... | reverse complement strand
ATCAACTATACGCTCTCCGATGCGAAGGGAACGGGTTCATCCTCGACATCCGGAGGCGTGACGGTTTCTGACGAACTCAGAGCCAGAGCACCAGAATTCATCAACCCGATGCCTTTCAACCAGGCGCACGTTGGATCGATCATCCTTGACTATCGTTTTGCGAGGGGTGACGGCGGTGCGGTGTTGGAAGGGATGGGACTCAACACAATCCTCTCATTCAACAGCGGGCACAACTACACGAAGATCAATGAGCCAAACAACCTGGGTCAATCAAGCCCCTGGAACATTGGCGTGTATCCGCTTCTGGACGCCCGTTTCCGTCAACCGAGCGAACCGGTTGGTGCTTCGACAACTCCGTGGGTGTTCAATATCGACCTGAACTTCAACAAGGTGTTCTACTTTAATAACTTCAACCTTGAGTTCTACGTCAACGTGTTGAACCTCCTGGATACGAAGAAGGTCATCAATCTGCACCCGGCCACGTCTTCTCCGAACGACGACGGATGGCTGCAGAGCCCGTTGTCGCTGTCAAACCGGGAAATTGACCAATACGAAGCGTTCTACCGGGCAATCAACCTCGACAATCGTTGGGGATTGATGGGGAGTTTTGTGGGTGATGTTTATGGCGCCCCGCGGGCGATTCGAGTTGGTTTGAAGTTCGAGTACTAAGAAATCGAACAATCCAATGTCAAGGAGTTGACTTTATGAGAAATCGAACAATGCGTCAAAGTCTGGGAGTCCTTGCGATGCTGCTTGTTCTTGTCTGGGCAGCCTCGTTTGCGGCGGAGCACCCGGACAAATCGAAGGGCGGCAACAATACAGCCGCCAAAGGCACTGCCGGCCTGTCATGGTCGGTGCTCACCATCAACAACCTCTGGACGTGGCATCGTTCGGATGGTGATGGGAACCACTCACCCGGTGGTGAAGACGGCATGGGATATCCCGCCTTCACGGCACGTGCCGTCTACGAAGACAACATGGTGTTTGGTGGAAGGATGTACGTTGGCGGGTTCCCGGGAGCCGGCGGAACGCTGGCCCCGCTTCAGCCCACGCGTATCAACGGTGGAACCTATCTCTCGAACCATGGAATGGTCCAGGGCTGGGTTGAAGGGACCGGTGCAACAGCCAACTACACGAACTCCACGAATGACCCGAAGGCGCGCATCTATCGCATTCGGCGTGACTACACGGAAATGTCAGCATCAGAACTGACGAGAGATGCATCGATCATCAACGAGCAGCTCTCGGCAGTTTCTGCCACTCAGGCGATGGTCGATGGAGTGATCGCCGCCTATGCGGCCGATTGGGTTGAATGGCCGACGCAATACGGCGCTCCGTACATTGATCGCAACGGCAATGGTGTGTATGACCCGCCACCCGTGTTTAGCGAGACCTTCACGGTTGACAGTCTGATTGCCGGCAATGGCGGAATCGGGTACGATGAGCCGGGTGTTGCAGGTGCTGATCAAACGACACCGGCAGACCAGGTTCTCTACACGGTCTACCATGGCCTCGACCGGACCAAGACCCTCGTATTCGAGGGTTCCGAGCCGATCGGTCTGGAAGTGCAGAAGACCGTTTGGGGTTACAAGCGGACGGATGCTCTTGGCAACGTGTATTTCACACGTTACCGTTTGATCAACAAGGGTGGCATAGACATCGGCGGCGGCACAAAAGGGACATTCTATCTTGACAGTATGTTCCTGTGCGAGTGGTCTGATATCGACCTTGGCAATGCCGGTGACGACCTTGTCGGATCGGACAGCGTGTTGAGCATGGGTTATGTGTTCAACGGAAATGCGACGGACCTCTCGTATCAACGGTTTAACCTCCCGCCACCTTCTTCCGGTTATGACTTCCTCGGAGGCCCGACGGTCAGTGCGCCGGGTGATTCAGCCATTTTTAACTTCAAGAGGGTCTATGGGAAGAAGAATCAGGCGATGTCCTCCTTTGCCTTCTTCTCGGCAGGAAGTCCGTTCTCCGATCCGCCGTTCGGAGATTACGATCGCGGATCAGGCCGTTGGTGGGCAATGCTTCGCGGATATGCGCCTGTAGGAACGATGCAGGATGCTCCGACACCGTATCCGCATCCGCCCGGTATGGCAATTTCCAGGTTCCCGTATTCAGGGAACCCGTCTTTGCCCGAAGGGACACCGCCGGATAACTTCATCGATGGTCTGGGAACAACGTATTCGTTTTCTCCCGGAGACCGTCGTATCCTCGTGAATACCGGTCCTTTCCAAATGGCCCCGAACGACACGCAGGACATTTACATGGGCTTTGTGGTCGGAATTGGCGGCGATCGCCTTTCCAGTGTTGCGGTGATGAAAGCCTATGACCTGGCATGTCAGGAGACCTTTAATCTGGTCTTCAAAGTAGCAAAACCACCGAAGAATCCGACCGTGAAGGTGACGGAGCTTGACGGTGAGATCCTCCTTGACTGGAGCTATGACCAGGCAACGATCAAGGATACAGAAGTCAGGGTGGTCCAGCCCGGTGCTTACACATTTGAAGGATACAACCTTTATCAGTTCCCCTCGGTCGGCGCCGACGTTTCGGCAGCGGTTCGAATCGCGACCTACGACGTGGTGAACAACGTGAAGACGGTCAGCGACCTGGTCTTCGACCCTCTCGTCGGTCAGTTTGTGTTGAAACCGGTCCAGTTTGGCAATGATAACGGCGTGAGCCGCTTCGTGAGCATCAAGAACGACTTCGTTCGTGACATTCCGAAGATGTACAACGGACAGGAATACTACTTTGCCGTTACGGCCTACTCACGTGCAACCTTGACCGGTTACACGGCGGCCTTGGAATCTGCCCCGAACATTATCACTGTTCGGCCGAAGGTTCCGTTCGGCAAAGAGCTGGTCTCGGCGACAGGAGACACTGTTACGGTGGCGAGGACCGGCGGCGCGAGCGATGGTAGCGTTCAGGCTTTCATTGCGGATCCCCTTGCAATTACCGGCGATACGTACGAAGTGCGATTTACGGCCAGTCAAAAGTGGGGTGTATTCAATGTGACCAAGAACACCTGGGCAGTTGACACATCGCTCACCAACCAGAGCGGTGATGCCAATTACCCTGTGATCGATGGAATGACGATTAAAGCTGTTGGACCCCCGAATGACGTGAAGGACTTCCAGCACACCGCAGGCCCGAGCGGCGCCATCAGTCCGGCGACGTATGCTGCTTATGCATTCAATTCGAGCGGCTTCCCGACGCCGACTGGTGCAGACCGTCCTGCGGCAGACTGGGGCGGTGGTCAATGGGGTGTCCACACGAATCCGAGCGCGTCCGACCTCAGCTTCACGTATTTCAAGAGTCGTGTGTTCCGCGGTACCAACTTCAGTCGGTTCATACCGTACGACTTCGAGATGCGGTTTACGGCTGGACCCAACCGGGGCATCTTATACTATACGAACGACAAATTCGTCGACATTCCGTTTGAGTTGTGGAACATCGGCATCGGTACGCCGACCAACACGGCGGATGACTACCGAATGATCCCCTGGATTCTCGATGAGGACGGTGATGATGCTTGGGGCCTTTCGGGCGCAGACCATTCCATCTCCGGTGGAGACAACGATCCATACACAGACTGGATCTATTGGATGGATGCAAATCCGAAGACTCCCGGGCAGTCAGCGTATGATGCATTTGCCGCGGATTCGGCGAACTATGCCACTGGCGGTTACGTTACCGGAACGGGCGGTGAAGTGATGGCTCGTTTTGTGCTGGTGACGTTCAATTCAGGCAGTGTGGCTGATGTGACCTTCCCGGCGAACGTGGTAGGCGGAACACAGCCTGCAACGGGCAACGTCATCCGTATTATTTCAACAAAGCCAAATACCCCGTCGGACGTGTTCTCTATCAACACGGCAGCGTATGCTCCGACGGCCAATGCGACACTGGCCAAAGCAAGTGCCAACAAGGTCGGTGTATTTCCGAATCCATACTACACGCAGAATGGCGCGGAGGTTGACCGATACGACAAGTTCGTGACCTTCAACAATTTGCCTCAGAAGGCCACGATCAAGATCTTCAACCTGGCGGGCCATCTCGTGAGGACGCTCGAGAAAGATGATGCATCACAGTTCGTGGCGTGGGATCTTGTGAACGAGAAGAACTTCCCGGTTGCCAGCGGTATCTACATCTGCCGCGTTGACATGCCGGAGGTCGGCGTCACGAAGATCGTGAAGCTGGCTGTGATCATGGAGCAGGAAATTCTCGATATCTTCTAAGTCAAGAGCCCTATGGACAGAAATTTAACCGATCAAGGAGATTCTCCTATGAAAAGCAGGTTTGCAGTATGGGTGACTGTCTGCTGCTTGGCGCTCTTGGTAGTGTCGAGCGGTGTGATGGCCCAAAATCAAAGGGTGGGGACCACGGCCGCGCCGTGGATCCTCATTCCCACGGGAGCGCGTGATTTGGCGCTCGGCGGTTCAAGTATTGCCACAACATCGGGACTGGAATCAGTGCACTGGAACCCGGCAGGCGTTGGTCGCCTGTCGTCCAGCGCGGAAGGCATGTTTTCGAGCCTGACCTATATTGCCGACGTCACCCTGACGTATGCTGGTGTAGCCGGCAGCTTTGGCGAGTTCGGAAACGTTGCGTTCTCACTGAAATCACTCAATATCGGCGAGATTCCGATCACCACGGGAACCGATCCTGAGGGTCTCGTGGGACGTTCCTTCAGCCCCACCTTTGTTTCGGTGGGATTGACGTATGCTCGCAGCATCACGGATGCAATCAGCTTCGGCATCACTGCCAAAGTGATCAGCGAAACGATTGACCGTGTCTCGGCCAGCGCAGCTGCATTCGACGTTGGAATTCAATACCGGTCACTGGTGGGAATTCAGGGCTTCAACTTCGGGCTCGCCATCAAGAACATCGGTACCGAGATGAGGTACGACGGATCCGGATTGTATCGCTTCGCGCAGACGACCACCGGTGGTCTGCCGGCTCAGTTCTATAAGACCCAGGCAGCGGGTGCGGAACTCCCCGCAACGGTCGAGCTGGGATTGAGCTATGAAGGCCGTCCGACCGAGAACATTCAATACGAGGTTGGTGGAACCTATGCCAACGATAACCTCTTCTATGACGAATACCGTCTTGGTGGAGAAATTGGCTACAGTATGCCTTCTTCGTTGAAGCTCTTCGGGCGTTTCGGTTTCCATACGCTCGGACAGCAGACGGAAGATGACATCTTTGGAGCAAGCTATGGATTCGGTGTTGGCTACAACTTCACCGGGATTGCCATGACAGTCGACTTTGCACTGCGTTCTGTCGATCTGTTTGATGACAATCAGGTCATCTCGATAAAGCTTGGCTTCTAAGCCGCCGCATTAGTAAGAGCTAGTGGAAGGGCTGTCTCGTTCACGCGAGTCAGCCCTTTCTTTTCCCCCCGGAATCAGCATGCTGCGTGGCAGTTCCCAATCGATTTCTACAATTCATGCCGCAGGAGAAACACGATTCATGAGGTTGACTCTCATTGCACTTGTATTGCTCATTTGCTTCCCGGTTCAATCCTCTGCAAATGGTCCCGAGGATTACCGAATCGAAGTGTATGCAAGGGGATTGGTTGCTCAAAGCCGCATGACGGTGTTGTCTCTCGCCCTTCAACCGGGATTCGAGGACTTGGCGGCTCTGTCGTACCTTCGATTCGGCAGGGGGGCAAAGATTGTCAATGCGTTTGTCACAAACGGAGAATCCGGTGATAACGACCTGATGGTCCAAGGTCCCGGAGAGATCGCTTTTCAAAGAAGGGGAGAGGCCTTCAAGGCCACGGCGGCTCTTTATGGAGTCGAATATTTCTTCAATTTTCCCGATTTCGGGTCGGCCAGAGATACGGCTTTTGTGAACGAGTATTGGCCACCCGACACCCTCGAAGCAAAGCTTCGCGAACTCATTGAGGCAATACGCCCGGACCTGATTCTGCTGGCCCCGGACAGACAGGAAGAGGGTACGGAAGCCCCCAGATGGGTCGCTCTTCGCTCTGCGCTGGGAAAAGCTGTGCGGGCGGCTGCTCAAAAGAAGACTGCAAGCGGATTTGTGCGTCCCCGCTACTGGGTAGTCGGGAGGGTACTCACAGCCTCCTCGAGAGGCTCTCTCTTATTTCCGCTTGATCGAAAACCGGAATTCGATTCCCGCACGTACCGAACCATCGGTGTCGGGATCGGAACAAGTTACGAGAGCATGAAGAGGAGCATTCTCCAGCGGCAACAGGGGGCCCTTTCTTATTCGATCGACTCTCCATCAACGGCGAATTCGCCGAAGACTCCCGATGCCGGAATACCAGGACGGCTCGGCAAGAGTCTCCAGGGCCTGGGAAGGGAAATGGATGGATTATGGAACCAAGTTCTGACAGCTGCGAGAAAGGGCGCTGTTGAGCGCACAAAGCCGGCAACGCTGAAACGACTGGTGAGAATAATGGATTCCATCGATGTGAGGCTCTCTGGATGGAATTTCTTTGCGAATCATGACCGTAAGACTCTCCTTCACTGGAAGGAGGGGCTGGAGGAACTCAGGAATGCTGTTGTTGGAGTCTCTGTCCGATACACCATGAGAGACACGGTGCTGCTGGCGCGCCAACTCACAACCATCAGGGTCGATTCCGTTATCGGACTTCCTTCGGACGGGATCACGGAAATCTTCTTTCCCGATGTAGGTCCCACCCGGTGGTTTCTCAATGAAGGCACAGAGCCAAAGGTGCCGCTTGCCGTAGGCTCTGAATACCGCCTCATTTCCCCCGGACAGGTTGATTTGGATCTTCCGGCCTCCTATGGAGGGAGAATGAAGAACAGGCATGGATACTCGCTTGAGTTCTTCATACTTCACCAGAAGAAGTCAAGGGTCGAGAGTTTCTTCAAGAAGGTAAGCCAACGGATTCTGTTCGCTCCGAAGCTGACTGTCGAGCCGCTCACGCCCATCGTACGTATTGCGCCTCGGGAGCGGCTTGTATGCAAAATCACAAACCACTCCAACGACGGATTGCTTGACAGGCTCATGGTGCGGGATTCGCTTGGAACTGCCGATGGAGGGGAATTCAGATTGAACAAGAAAGAGGCATCGGTTGTCGATACTCTCTCCTTGAACTGGAATGAAGCGATTCCTGTTGGTACATACAGAGTTCCTATTCATATAGGCGAAAGCGTGGTTGGATACTTTGGTGCCCGAAAGTTTGATGTCTCTGTTGACTCCGTCCGGCCCATCGGGGTGCTTTCTTCCGGAAAGGCAAGTGTCATGGTCCAGACCCTTCGAAGGTTGGGTGTGAACCACAGGATATTGAATCCCGATGGAAGATTCCTGGGAGATCCCGGCGGCCTCAGGACGATTATCATCGACGAACGGGTCTTGGGACTCGGAGCGGTTGACTCTCTGCATTCTTTTAAGGAATTTGTTGAGCGAGGCGGGACACTCCTCATCCTTTCGCAGGATGCGGATGTCTGGAACAGGGAACCTCTCATTGAAGGCGTCAACCTCTCAGCAACGGCGTCGCTCGATGCGCAAACAGACGTGCTGGCTGACACTTTGCACCGCATTTGGCTCGAGCCGAACCGATTGGAGGAGACAGACTGGGAGGAATGGTTGTTCTCTCGCGCCCCGAACAAAATCACAATTGGATCCGGGCACAACGTAATGACGCCGCTCATGTTGTCCGGGGGAACACAGATTCCGGGAATCGTTGTCGTCCCCCGAGGTGAGGGTAAGTGGATCTATGTGAACCTGAATCTTGGTAAACAGCTTGAAAATATCCATCCGGGAGCATTTCGATTTCTGGCCAATCTTCTGGCCTATTGAATAGTAGAGGACCACGATGAAAAGACTGATGATCTTCCCGCTGATTGTGTTGCTGCCTGCCGGTATTTTGGCGCAGGATCGAATTGTGCCGCGATCCACCCTTGCGGTCAGCTTTGACCTGGCGCGATTTGGGCATACCGATTCCTCGAGTTATTTCGAATTGTATTTTGCCTGTTTTCCCCCTCTGGTCACCCTTGAACGTAGGATCGATGGCTATCAGGGATATCTGGAGATCCAGACCCAAATAAAGAACAAACAGACGGGTGAATATGCACTCCAGAACAGGTCCCTTCTCACCGTGTCCGTCAAAGACACGATTGATCCGTCGTATCATAACACCCTTGTGACTCAGATGGGATATATCCTGCCAAAGGGTGAGTATGAACTGTATGTCACAGGAATTGACACTTTGGATCAACGGCGCCGCGACTCGTTGGTGATTCCCCTTGTGAGCGGGCCCGATAACAGCTCGGGCGTAGCGATCAGTGATGTGGAGCTGTGCTCGAAGATCGAGCAATCTGATAACACGACAGGCATGTTCTTCAAGAACGCCCACGAAGTCATTCCCAATCCGACACTCTTGTTCGGTACTGCCAATTATCCGGTTGTTTTTCACTATGCAGAGTTGTATGGCCTCAATCCTGCGGATACGTACGTGGTCAAGGTCGTACTGGCGGACGCGGGCGGGAGGCCTCTCCAGGAGTACACAAGAAAGAAGAAATACGGCGTTCGGAATGCCGTTGAAGTGGGTACTACGAACGTCGTAAAGCTTTCATCGGGAAAATACCGATATCAGCTCTATGTCCTGAGCGAATCATCCGAGCCGCTCGCAAGGGTTGAAAAGAACTTCTTCGTGTACAATCCTCAAGTGAAGTCCGCGCAGGTAACCAACGCGCGAATGAAGGAAACTGAACTAAGCGGATTGACGGGTGAAGAATTGGATCAGGAGTTCGCTTATCTCCGATACCATGCGACGGAGCCCGAGATCAAGCTCTATTCGCAGGTGACTTCTGTTGATGGAAAGAGGGAATTCCTGGCGGCATTCTGGACTATTGTCGAACAGGGGAAGATGGGTCGCGATCCCATCACACGGCAAGAGTATTTGACAAGGATCAAGAAAGCCAGCGATAGATTCAGAGCCTTCAACAGAGAGGGCTGGCGTACTGACCGTGGAAGGGTCTTCATCCTGTATAACGAACCGGACGAAATCGAGCGGATGCCAAGCACGGAAAGCGGCAAACCCTACGAAATCTGGCACTTCTATCAAATCGAGAATGGCATCGAATTCGTTTTCGTCGACCGGACCGGATTCGGGGAGTATCTCATTGTACACTCGACAAAACGGGGCGAACTGAGGGATGATGGGTGGCGGCGATTGTTGCAGTAGGACTTAGCGCTTTTATCTCCATACTACCGGGCCCTGCGGGGATCGACACCCTCTTTGCGGAGCAGGGTTTCTTCGGCGTTTTTGGAAATGCCTCGAGGATCAGCATTGATGTCTCGGGGCAGATTTATGTTCTTGACGGTGATCGTCATACGGTTTCGCGCTTTGGAGACACACGGGCGAAAACGCAAACCATAGGCGGATTCGGTTGGGATGTGACGACATTCGATCGTCCGACAGCGGTGGCAACCGACGGGCTGAATGTGTACGTGTCTGACTATGGAAACCACCGTGTCGTTCGGTATGACAGAAATCTAGTATTCCTTTCCTCTCTGGCAACCCGCGATACCTCATTCGTACCCGCCCAATTCGGTTACCCCCTTGGCCTGGCGCTTTCACGTCAGGGTGATCTGTTTGTTCTCGACGGGGAAAACCTCAAGATCGTCCAATTTGACAGCCGCTCCGGGTTCGTTCGTTCTTTTGGGACTCTCGAATCACAAGAAGGGAGACTCCACCAACCGATCGAGATTGCGGTAACACAGGACGACAGGGTGTTGGTGCTTGAGGCCGACAGGGTCGTTGAGTTTGATTTTACGGGAACATACCTGCGGTCCATCGGCGAAGGAGTCATCCGCAATTCAGCGGGCTTATGCGCGATGGAAAAGGGATTTCTGGTCGCGGCGAATGACACGCTGCTATGGTTCAATGACGACAGATCCATCAGAATGAGAATCGCGGCTTCAACGATCATCGCCGAATTTCCTCTCTCTCCGTTACGCGACGTCGCCGTCTGGAAGGACCAGCTTTTTCTTCTGACACCTTCCCGCATCGGAGTTTTCCGCATGGAGGCGGCTGCGCGCTGAGGCGATTGTCTTGACATTCAAGTCCTTTTAATTTAAATTTTTCGAGAAGTTTCTGCCCCCCGCTTTCCATTCTTTAACTTAAGGAGGTTTTATGGCACGCAGCGTCAACAAGGTCATTTTGGTTGGGAATCTGGGCAAGGACCCGGAGCTGCGATATACCAACAGCGGCGTGGCAGTGGCAACATTCAGCATCGCCACGAATGAATCCTGGAAAGACCCTGAAGGAAATCTGCAGGAGCGCACACAGTGGCACAACATTGTGGCCTGGAGGAAATTGGCGGAAATATGCGGCGAATACCTGAAAAAAGGGGGCAAAATATACGCCGAGGGGAGGCTCCAGCATCGCAATTATGATGACAAGAACGGCGTCAAGCGCTACGTAACCGAAATAGTCCTGGATGAAATGGTGATGCTCGATTCCCGGGGAGGCGCGGCACCGAGCGCGGATACGGGTCCATCAGCCCAGGAAGAACATCCTGCCGACAAAGCCGACGATCTACCCTTCTGAATCAAGCCTCAGTCTTCGACTGAAGACTGAGGCCTCCTTTTTCTCTCGAGTAATCATGAACCGTGTTCATCGCATCGGTGTGTGTATTGTTGTCATCCTGCTCGGCGACCTTGCGGCGGGAACCCATCTTTGGGCTCAACAGACCGCCACAGGGAAAAGGGGGATGGTCGTATCCGCCGATTCCCTTGCCAGCACAGTCGGATTGGAGATACTGAAGAATGGCGGGAATGCAGTCGACGCGGCCGTAGGAGTGGGTTTTGCTCTTGCAGTGACATTTCCCGTTGCCGGAAACATCGGCGGGGGAGGTTTCATGGTGATAAGGCTTGCAGACGGGAGAACCACCACAATCGACTTCCGTGAAAAAGCGCCGAGTGCTGCACGTCGCGATATGTTTCTGGACAAGAACGGCCACTTTGTATCATCCTTGAGCCAAAAAGGGACCCTTGCATCGGGGGTGCCGGGTTCGGTTGCCGGCCTCCTCCGTGCGTTGGATCAGTACGGCACCATGAAGCGAGGCGCGGTCCTTGATCCCGCAATCAGAGAGGCCCGCGCCGGGTTTGTGGTCAGAAACAGATTCTTTGCGCGCGAGTTGGCCGACGGATTTGGCGTTTTCAAGAGATTCCCCGAAGCCCTCAAGGTCTTCTCACGAAATCAGCTGCCACTAGGGCTTGGCGATACGCTCAGGCAACCTGACCTTGCGAACACTCTTGAGATGATCAAGAGTCAGGGCAGGGAGGGGTTCTATGGCGGTGTGACGGCAGAACGTATTGTTGCAGAAATGAAAAGATACGGGGGAATCATCGGGAGTGATGACCTGAAGTCTTATTCTGCGGTTGAACGGCCTCCCGTCAAAGGATCGTACCGCGGTTACGATTTCTACTCAATGGGACCTCCGAGCTCGGGCGGAGCCGTTTTTGTAGAGATGCTTAATATTCTTGAGGCATTTGACCTGAAGAAAAGCGGCCGTGGGACGGTCGCAACGTCGACTCTCCTTGCAGAGACGATGAAGGTTGCTTATGCAGATCGGGCAGAGTTTCTTGGAGATCCGGACTTCGTCGACGTGCCGGTGGATCGACTCGTCTCCAAAGATTATGCGTCGATCAGGCGGAAGAAGATCTCTCCGCGGCGTGCGACTCCGAGTTCAAAGATTTCTGCCGGAGCGATTCCTCGAAGCGAACCCACCGAGACGACCCACTATTCGATCATCGATCGGTGGGGGAATTGCGTCAGTGTCACAACGACTATTAATGATTTCTTCGGCTGCGGCGTTATGGTTGAGGGAGCGGGGTTCTTTCTGAATAATGAGATGGACGATTTCTCAGCAAAACCAGGCACACCGAACCAGTTTGGGCTGATGGGCGGGGAGGCCAATGCCATTGAGCCCGGAAAGAGAATGCTGAGTGCGATGACGCCAACCGTCGTTTTGCGGGACAACAAGCCGTTCATGGTTCTTGGAACGCCCGGCGGTTCGCGCATCATTACAACGGTCCTGCAGATCGCGGTGAATGTCATCGACCATGGCATGGATCTGCAGAAGGCAATTGAAGCCCCAAGGATTCACCATCAGTGGCGTCCCGACACACTCTTCTATGAAAAGGGGGGCATGCCGAGCCAATTAAGAAGAGGATTGTCAGCAAGAGGATTCGCTCTGGTCGAACTGAAAGGGGAATACGGAAGGGCAGAAGGGATTCTCGTTGAACAAGACGGGTCTTATGTCGGAGTCACAGACCGGCGCGGGAATGGCGCTGCTGTCGGGTATTAGGGGTAGTGTATCAGTTCCCCCTTTTTAGACTATAACGCAGAGTCGCAAAGGACGCAGAGGTTCGCAGAGAACAACAGAATCCGGAAATCCTCTGCGTTTTCTCTGCGACCTCTGCGCCTTTGCGTTGAAACTTTCAATCAAACTGATACACTACCGTATTAGGCCTTGACTCTTGCGCGCCGGTTCTCTACATTTACACTGCTGTTGTTCTTTCACAATTTGGTTTGGTGTCCCACCGCAAGGCGGGATGAAAAGGGAATTCCGTGCCTCGCTTCCAACGGCGAGAAATCGGAAGCTGCCCCGCAACTGTAGTCCCAACCCGGAGTATCGGGAAGGTCCTTGACAAAACCACGTCACTGTTCACAGCGAACGGGAAGACAAGTCAAGGTTTGGGAAAGCCAGGAGACCTGCCAGACTAATGGAATTTAGCCTTCGCGGGAAGGTCAGCTCATGAGTTCTAGTTCGCTCAGGAAGCTCCGGTCTTTTTCCGAAGGCCGGAGCTTCTTTTTTTCCACTCATTCGAGGGAGTGAACGATGAACCGATTTCTTGCCATTCTTGCCCTTTTTTCCGCTCTTAAAGCCCAGAATCAGAGCCGCGATTCGCTTTCGACCGTCTCCTTTCCCGATGTGGTCGTCACTGCGACAAGATCGACGCTTTCCCTGACCGATTCACCCTCGCCGGTGGAGGTTCTTCAGTTTGACAATATCGGAATTGTTGGAGGCAATTCGGCCGATGAACTGCTCATGAGGGCCAATGGCATTCTTTTGCAGGATCTTGGCGGTGAGGGATCTCTCAAGACGGCTTCTGTGCGCGGAACCGCTACGCAGCATCTTCTCATCCTTGTCAACGGCATACGTCTCAGCTCGTTTCAGAATGGGCTCGTCGATTTGAGCCTTCTTCCACTCTCGGATATTGACCGCATTGAGGTTCTGCGCGGAGGAAGTTCGGCCCTCTATGGTGCGGATGCGATGGGCGGGGTGATCAATATTCTCACGAGATCGGCGGGCGAGGAACTTCGTGCAAAGGGAGAGGCAAGTGTGGGATCATTTGGCTTCAAGCGATGGATGCTGGAGGGAGACGGCAGGTTCGGATCGGCAGGTATACTCGCCGGGATCATCGTCGAAGAAGGAAGAGAGGACTTTCCCTTTTCAGTCACCCGGCCGGGGAGCCCTGACAGCTCGTTGTATCGGAATAACGCGGATTTCCGTCGCAAACAAGGATATTTCCATGGGGACGTGAGCTTGGATCGCGGTTCAATTCTCTCATTCATCGCCCAGGCGGTACGTTCGGAAAGCGGCGTCCCCGGGCCGATCGATTTTCCCAGTCCACAAGCCCGCCAAAAAGATGAGAATGCAAATATCCAGGTGGGTTTCCGAACCGATCGAGTAGGGGGGATCGATGTCGAAGTCCAAAGCTCGTTCCGTTACGGTCTGCAGAACTACCGTGACCCCAACCCGCTGTTTCCCATCGATACGTACTATCATAACTCGGCTGTCTCCATCAACCCGCAAATCCATGCTGTGCCGTTTGAGGGATTTCGCCTGACCGCCGGTGGCGAGCTTAGCGAAGCGAGCCTGCGCGGAGGAGACTTCGTGGGGATTGTCAGGAGAAAGCATCAGGCGCTCTATGTTTGCGGAGAGAATCAATTGTCCTTCGACAGGGCGTGGGGCGACAGGCTTTCCGTATTTGGCTCGGTTCGGTACGACGACTTTTCGGACGTGGATCGGGCCGTGACCCCGAAAGTCGGCCTCAATGTCCGCCTGCTTCGAGAAGGGGACGTCCGGTTGAGGGGATCTTTTGGCAGGAGTTTTCGCGCCCCATCGTTCAACGACCTCTACTATGTGGGATTCAATAATCCCTTCCTCAAGCCGGAACGGTCTGCCAATACGGACATCGGAGTTCTCTCGACCTGGGAAATATTGGGCAGGCAGTCAATTGAAATCACATGGTATTCGCTTCGCATCCACGACCGGATTGTTTTTGACCTCAATACCTTCAGGCCTGAGAACATCGGCCGTTCCTCCTCAACAGGCCTTGAAGTGCACTATTCGGGCTTCCTGTTGGATGGGGGGCTGGCAATCACCGCAAACTACACATATACCGACACCAGGAAACTGAACAAAGATTCCGAAACAGATCCCACGTATGACAAACATCTTCCTTTTATTCCGTCACATCTTTTCAATGTATCGCTGACGGCCTATGTCGGTTCGGTCACCCTTTCAGCATATCACTTCATTTCGGGAACTCGATTTACCAATAATGATAACTCGCAGTCTGTTCCGGCATACCGATTCACGAACCTCAATGCCTCGGTACCGTTCACAGCGGCTGACATAAGATTTCGTTTCGGTGTATCAGCAGAAAACATTTTCGATCATCGGTTTTCCGTTGTTCCAGGATATCCGATGCCCGGACGGCGGGTCAAAGCAGGGATCCGATTGGAATACTGAACTCATTCATGAAGGGAGTCGCGATGAAAAACCAACTGTTCCTCGGCATTGTCCTCATCTTTTCGGCTGCGTGCGCCCGTCTTTTTCCTCACCCGCCGAATGTCACTCCGGTCATTGCGATGGCCCTGGTCGGGGGTCTTTATTTGGACAAGAGAATCGGTTTCGTTATTCCTATCATGGCCCTTCTCTTGAGCGACCTCGTCCTCGGCTTTCACGGCCTTATGCTTTACGTCTACGGGAGCGTTCTTTTCGTCGTGATCCTTGGAGCGTCTCTTCAAAGCAGGAAGAGTCCTGCTACGATTGTCGCCGGCTCGCTTGTCTCTTCAATCTTGTTTTTCCTCATCACCAATGCCGGAGTCTGGCTCCAGGGCAGCGGAAAAGTGTATCCAATGACCTTCGACGGCCTTGTGCTCTCCTATACAATGGGGATTCCATTCTTTCGAAATGCACTGCTCGGCGATCTCTTCTTTGTGGCTCTCCTGAGCGGACTTTTTGAGTTCGGGAGGAAATTTGTTATCGCCCCAAACCCCTCTTCCAATAAGAATCAGTAGACCCCGCCCATCGGCACTAAGTGTGACTGCAGGAACCGGAACGGACGGTTCCTTGCAGAGGTTTTTGTCCGGCAAAATCAGGGTTTTTGCCTGATTTGTCTGTCTTTTTTTGATCTGTTTGTTGTTCTCATTGTGAAATCATTCTATATTAGCAACTGTTGATTTGTCCCCCCTCTTCTTTTATCTCATGGAGCCTCGATGGTGCAGGGATCTCATGTGAGTTTTTTTGACACGGTGTGCCGCAATTTCGACCGGGCCGCCACCTACACCGATCATCCCCAGGGTCTGCTCGACCAGATCAAAGTCTGCAACAGTATCTATCGATTTCAATTCCCCGTTCAGGTGGGAGATTCCTAC
>Ga0214473_10005157_pt1 | contig 15679 bp, 16 predicted proteins | sample RVTome_7_FD_203509 | JGI IMG/M metagenome (GOLD analysis project Ga0214473, IMG submission 203509) | Soil microbial communities from uranium-contaminated site in the Upper Colorado River Basin, Wyoming, United States - RVT98D197 | ecosystem: Environmental > Terrestrial > Soil > Contaminated >... | reverse complement strand
ATGATTTCTGGTATATTGATCATGGGAATTGAGATGGACGGGTTGGTCTTTTGATAGGGGATAACCATAAAAACTAAGAAATCACAGAAAATGCTTGGACCAAAACTTCCCGAGTTCCTGCAGCCTTTCTTCTGGGACCATGATTTCGATGCCCTTACCTGGGAGGACGATCGTGAGCTCATCACAACCCGGGTTCTGTCCTCCGGAGATTGGAAGGCCTTAACCTGGTTGCGGTCCCGCGCAGGAGATCACTCATTACGGGAATGGATTGAACGCCGTCAGGGAGCCGGACTGAGCCCGCAAAGACTGCGGTTTTGGGAGATCGTCCTGGGATTGCCGCACCGCCAGGTGAACATCTGGCTCACGGCTGAAAGGCAAACAGTTTGGGAAAAAAGACTCAACCCATAAGGTTTCATCCGGACATTCTGAGTCCTCTCCAGGAGAAAATTCTCCATCAACTCGGACCCGTCTTGATGGAACAGCATTTTTATCTGGGTGGAGGGACTGCAATCGCCCTCTACCTTGGCCATCGCCATTCGATGGACCTTGATTGGTTTATTGAAAAGAGTATGGGTGACCCTATGCGCCTTGCGCAGAGCTTACGCGACAAGGGACTCTCTTTCGTTACAGGTCAGATCGAACCCGGCACACTTCATGGAACCATTTCCGGCGTACGGGTTAGCCTTCTTGAATACAAGTACCCTTTGTTAAGACCTCTTGTCCGCTCTCAAGAGGGTTCCTGCCAGATAGCCTCCCTGGAGGACCTTGTCTGTATGAAACTGTCGGCTCTTGCCCAGCGCGGGTCAAAGAAAGACTTCGTCGATATCTACGCACTGGGCCTAAAATGTTTCAGCCTGGACGATATGCTTCGTCTTTATCAACGGAGATACTCGGTCGAAGACATAGCCCATGTCCTTTATGGTCTGAGCTATTTCGACGATGCGGACAAAGAAAGATTACCAAAGATGACTTGGGATATCGACTGGAGGATCATCAAGAAGACGATTCAAGCCTGGGTAAGGGAAATGGCAGGAAATAGCCTCAGTCAAGGATTTTCAGGAAGTGTTGGGCCGTCATGATCTTTATCGATTTGTACCCCTTTAAGTCCGAGAGATCTTTGTCACCGGTAACGATATATTTTACAGATGCAGAGAGAGCGCACGAGATAAACTTATCATCCTCCGGGTCTCTACACACCCCCTTAACATCCTTAGTGGTCTCTGTAACCTTAAAGTAGGGAAGTATCTCATTTTTGATGATGGACTCTAATTCATGCTTCGAGAGGGAAAATTTTGGATACTCAAGAACAGTCCTCAATTCCTCGAAAGTCTCTTTTGAGATAATGGGGACGATTTTCCCCTTTTTCCATAACTCAACAAGCTCTGATATCGCTCCTTTGAAGAGCAAAGCGGACACTAATACATTAGTATCCAGTACAACCCGCTTTACTTTTTCTTGCTTCTTGCCCATCGGATGGCCTCATCCACATCTTTTTCTGCGATTCCCAGCATCCTCATTTTATCCCTCACCGCTTGCAGGCTTGAACCAATAGGAGTTATCTCGACCGGCATTAAGAGTATCTTATTGTCCTTGATGCTGACGTCAAAGTATTCCGCATCCGGAAAAGCCTTAACAATGTCCTTAGGCAACGTGATTTGATTTTTGGATGTCCTCTTTGCAAGCATACTTCCTTACCTCCTTGTTGTAAGGATGCCTTACTCTACCGGATTTGTCAACCGGGCGAAAAGTCTCTGTTTTCGTCTTATGCTTCTCAGAGCCCGCAAAGACTGCGGTTTTGGGAAATCGTCCTGGGATTGCCGCACCGCCAGGTGAATGTCTGGCTCCTGGCTGAAAGGCAAACAATTTGGGAAAAAAGGCTCACGATGCGGACAAAGAAAGATTACCAAAGATGACTTGGGATATCGACTGGAGGATCATCAAGAAGACGATTCGAGGCTGGGTAAAAGAAGTGGCAGGGAATGCACCCCTTTAACCTGAATGAATTTCCGCAACCCGGCTTCCAATTTGTCGCGCTTTGCAGGGCAATGATAAATTACTATAGGGTGACCCCAGTTGCCTCTGCCAGGCTGAACCCGCCAAAGCAAGACCTCCCTATGCTAAAACTTCGGAGGGATTCCTTCCTTCATTTATGAATGGCCAAAAGGCGTGGCCGTCTCCGAAGGCGGGCAGTATTCCATACCACCGAAAAACTGGCCTTCCGTCCATATCGTTGACACCGGTGTATCGTTCCATCTCACTTACTCTCTCGGTTAAGTTGCATTTTTCCTTACGTCCCCTTCTTCCTTCCTCTGGGGAGATCAGTTCAAATACAACTCGACTTCACAGAAAGGAAGGAATTTGGTAATCAGTCATCAGTAAGAGCCTCTCCATCTTTTTTCCCCGCTCGGGCTTTTCTCGAACTAGCCTTTCAGATGACGGGCTTATCGGAAAAGAATTACTCGGCGAGGCTTCTGATCACCTTCATATTCTTCAGATCTTCGACCGTGTCGTTGCGAGGGGTTTCCATAATTCCGGGAAGATGTTTCAGCAAAGGGTGATTGATTAGGCCTCGAAAGCCTTCTAGTCCGATATATCCCTCTCCAATGTGCCAGTGCCGGTCTTTTCTTGATCCCAAAGGTGTCTTCGAATCGTTGAGATGGAGAAGACAAAGATTTTTCAGGTCCACTGTCCGATCAAAGGATTCCAGGGTCCGTTCTATTCCATCCCGATTTGAAAGATCATACCCAGCCTCGAAGCAGTGGGCCGTGTCAAGACAAACGCCTATTCTCTCCTTTTCCCCAACTTCAGCAAAGATCTCTTTTATCTGCTCGAAGGAGTAGCCGATTTCACTTCCCTGACCTGCTGTGTTCTCCAATAACAGGATGACCCCATTCGGCGCTTTTTCCAATGCCTGGTTAATTCCTTGGGAAACAGCCTCCATGGCTTCCTCTTCAGAAGACTCCTTCCGATGGCCGATGTGGATGATCAGATACTGAGCCCCCAGTAGTTCCGCCCTCTCCAGATCGGTCACAATCGAGTCCACGGACCGATCATAGAATTTCGACTCCCGGGAAGCGATGTTTGGAAGATAAGGGAGATGAAGGAATAAAGGTGAAAGAGTGGATGATCTGAGCATTGCCCGAAATGCTTCGGTCTCTTCTTTGTCGAGAGGACCATTCTTCCATCCCCTCGGGTTTCTGGAGAAGAACTGGATGGTTTCACAGCCGCGGATTTCGGCCCTCTTGACTACTTTTAAGAATCCACCTGCGATGGAGATGTGAAAGCCAAACCGCATGTTTTGAGACCTTGCAAAAGAGGTTCCTGGCAGTTAAAATGAGTTTATACAAAATGGTATGCAGCTTGTCAAGAATCCCTCCAGAGATTTCTGAAAAAGCATTGAAATCTCTGATTACACAGATTTGGAATACACTGAAAATAAATAGAATCTCTGTAATCAAGAGAGCCCAAAATAGTTTCTTAGAGCTCTCTTTTTTTATGCTTGACAAAAAAATCGAGCTATCTTAGGAAAGGGAAACCCAGAATTCAATATTTTTGAAAGCTGAGAAGAGATGCCTGAAACACAGAACTTCAAGCCTATTATCATCGCCTTTTGTTGTCATTGGTGAAGCTACGCAGGCGCTGACCTCGCCGGTTCGATGAGGTTAAAATATGCCGCCAGCGTACTGCCTATCCGGGTCATGTGCAGCGGGCGAATCTCTCCCCATTTCATCCTAAAGGCCCTTCAGGAAGGCGCGGACGGCGTTCTTGTGGCGGGCTGCCACATCGGTGAGTGCCATTATGGAAAGGGCAATTACATCACTGCCAAAAGGGTGGCGGTGATGAGGGAGATGATGCAGTTTGTCGGCCTTTCACCGAAACGGCTGAGATTGGAATGGATTGCCACCTCCGAAGGCAACAAGTTCGCTCATGTCGTCAGTGATTTTTCCCAAGAGGTCAGCCAAATGGGTCCCTCTCCCCTCAGGAAAATAAAGTAAATTCAAGGTAAGGACTATGGAGAAAACGAGGGAGAAACTCACGAAGATGTTAGCAGAAGGGGAGGTCTCTGGAATCCTGGGTCTGAGAAGGACCCACGGCCACCCCGCTCCTTTCCTCTTTGTACAATCCGCCGACCTAAAGGATTGGGTGATCGATGAAGTCAATCGGTATCCGCTCACTAAAATCCTCATCCGGATCGCGAAGAGAAATCCCGAAGCGGTGATCGGCATTCCCGTACGGGGCTGTGAAGAGCGGTCCCTGGTCGAGCTTTATAAGAACCACCAGCTTCGGCCGGAGAAAGTTAAGGCAGTTGGAATCGTTTGCAGTCAGGATCTGGCTAAGCGATGTCGCTGTGACAAGCCTTTTCCATCCCATGTGGAGGAAGGAGAGTTGGCTTCTCCGGTAGAAGATCTCTCTGACATTGAAGAAGTGGAGAAGCTTCCCGAGGAGGAGCGGTTTCAATACTGGGCAAAGCAGTTCGGGAAATGCATCAAATGTTACGGATGCCGGAATATCTGCCCGGCTTGCTTCTGTCCAACCTGCACCCTGGAAGATCACTCCCTGGTCCGACCGGGAGGGATGCCGCCCGATGTGCCGATCTTCCACCTCATCAAGGCTTATCATATGACCGACCGGTGCATCGATTGCGGCCTCTGCGAAGAGGCCTGCCCCATGGGAATCCCCGTGAGAAGGCTATATCGAAAAGTCCGTAAGACCGTCAAGGACTTGTTCGGTTATGTTCCAGGTGAGCGGGAGGATGAAAAAGGCCCGCTGGAGTTTTTAGGTGACGGAAGTTATGAACTTCCAGGCGCTGGAAAGTAATAGTAAATATTTCTAAGATTAAGGCTAAGGTCAAGGTTGAGAATTTCTTAATCTGAACCTTAACCTCAACTTTAACTGATAATCTCGTAAAAAGTCGTCTCACCGGTGAAAACCGGTGTCCAGTGTTTTCATAATTAACGGAGATTACTGGATTCCGGCTTTCGCCGGAATGACGGTCAGTGGCGTTTTCGATTTCATTTTAACTGTGTCAGGAAAAGCAATGTTAAATTATGAAACTGTATTAACGACCTGTACTTATTGCGGCTGTGGCTGTGGCCTCCTGTTAGAAGTCATGGACGGAGAGGTCACAGGAACCCTTCCACAAAAGGACCATGCGATCAATGAAGGGGGGCTCTGTATCAAAGGGTGGAATGCCCACCAGTTCATTCACGATTCGGGTCGGCTGAAAAGACCTCTCCTGCGATCGGAGGGTTCGCTCAAGGAGGCTTCATGGGATGAAGCCCTGGAACAGGTTTCCTCGCAGTTGAAGAAGATCAAGGAAGAGCACGGACCGGATAGCATTGCAGGCCTCACTTCAGCAAGGTGTACGAATGAGGAGAATTATCTCTTTCAGAAACTGATCCGGGCGGTGATCGGAACGAACAATGTCGATCACTGCGCCCGTCTCTGACACTCCTCTACCGTGGCTGGTCTAGCCAAATCATTTGGAAGCGGGGCCATGACCAATTCCACACCGGAACTGGAGGATTCGGACTGTATTCTGATTACGGGATCCAATACGACAGAGGCCCATCCTTTGGTGGCCAGCCGGATCATGAAGGCCAAGGAGAAGGGCGCCAGATTGATCGTGATCGACCCGAGAAGAGTCCAGATTGCCCGATATGCAGATATCTTTGTGCGGCAACACCTGGGAACGGATGTGGCCTGGATCAATGGTCTGATGAATATCATCCTTAAAGAGGAGTGGGAAAATAAGGCATTTATTGAAGCCCGCACAGAAGGATTCGAGGATTTGAAAAAAGAGGTGGAGAAATATCCACCGGAGAAGGTCGAAGAGATCACCGGTATTTCCCAGGCCGATTTGAGGGCTATCGCTGAGACCTATGCCAAGGCAGGAAAGGCTTCGATCGTCTATGCCATGGGAATTACTCAGCATATCACAGGAACGGAGAATGTTATCTCCTTGGCCAATCTCGCCATGTTGACCGGAAATATCGGCAGGTTAAGCGCCGGAGTGAATCCCCTCCGGGGCCAGAATAATGTTCAGGGCGCCTGTGACATGGGAGGGCTTCCAAACGTTTATACAGGTTACCAGAATGTGGCCGACGAAGCCGTTGCGAAAAGATTTGAGGGAGCATGGAAAACCCCCCTTTCGAGAAAGCCAGGATACACGATCATGGAGATGTTCCAGGCGATCGACGAAGGAAAGGTAAAGGCCCTCTATATCATGGGTGAGAACCCTATGGTGAGCGACCCTGATCTTCACCATGTGGAGAAAGTCCTCAAAAAGTTAGATCTCCTGATTGTCCAGGATATCTTTCTCACGGAAACGGCCCAACTTGGACACGTCGTCCTTCCCGGGGCCAGTTTTGCAGAGAAAGAGGGGACCTTTACAACGACGGATCGAAGGGTCCAGCGAGTCCGCCAGGCTATCCCGCCCCTGGGCGAGGCGAAGACAGATTCTGAGATCATTTGTAAGATTGCGCAAAGCCTGGGAGGACAGGATTTTACCTATTCTTGTGCCGCAGAAATCTTCAGGGAAATGGCCGAGCTTACCCCGATCTATCAGGGGATCAGTTATGAGAAGATTGAGAAAGACGGAATACAATGGCCCTGCCGAAATTCCGAGGACAAAGGAACCTTGTTCCTTCACAAGGATCAATTCTCAAAAGGGAAGGGAACCTTCTTCCCAATTTCATATAAACAACCCGCGGAGCAGGCTGATGAGGAGTTCCCCTTCTGGCTTACCACCGGCAGGATCGGTTTTCAATATCACACCCGGACCATGACCGGGGTTTCACCCTCTCTTCAGAAGGAAGCGGAAGAAGGGTACTTGGAGATCAATCCTTTCGATGCGGCCCAGCTGGGGGTTGATGAGAATGAGCGGGTCAAGGTAATCTCCAGAAGAGGAGTGATCGAGGTTAAGACAAAACTAACCTTTGGCGTGGGACGAAATGTTGTTTTCATCCCTTTCCATTTCATGGAACAGGCAGCCAACCGATTGACCAATACAGCCTTTGATCCCGTTGCAAAAATCCCTGAGCTTAAAGTCTGCGCGGTCAGGGTGGAGAAAATCGAAGAAAGGATGAACGCTTGATGGCAAGAATCGGTGTTTTTATCTGCCACTGAGGAACGAATATCGCGTCCGTGGTTGACGTGAAAGCAGTGGTGGAAACCGTGAAGAAACTTCCAGGGGTGGTCTTTGCTGCAGATCTCCAGTATAGCTGTTCGGATCTCGGGCAGGGAGCAATCAAGGAGGCCATCAAGACTCAGAATCTGGATCGAATCGTCGTCTCGTCCTGCTCGCCCCGGATGCATGAAGTCACTTTCCAACGATGTGTTGAGACCGCGGGCCTGAACCGGTATCTCTTTGAAATGGCGAATATCCGGGAACAGGTTTCCTGGGTGACGACCGATAAGGAGGACGCCACGCAGAAGGCGGTCCGATTGACCGAAATGGCCATTTCCAAGGCCTCGGAGCTTCAACCCCTGACCCCTCTTACCTCTCCCGTTGAAAAACGGGTCCTGGTCATTGGAGGAGGCATCTCAGGCATCCAGGCAGCCCTTGATGTGAGCTTAGCCGGGTACAAAGTGACGTTGGTGGAGAAGCTTCCGAGCATCGGGGGCAGGATGGCCCAGCTGGAGAAGACCTTTCCCACCCTCGACTGCTCCGCCTGAATACTCACCCCGAGGATGACGGAGTCATCCCATGACCAGAATATAGAGATTCTTACCTATTCCGAAGTCGTGGATGTGAAGGGGTTTGTAGGTAATTTCGACGTAACCATCCGGAAGAAGCCCCGCTTTGTGGACATGACCAAGTGCACGGGCTGCGGCCTCTGCACCGAAAAATGCCCCACCAAGGCCCCCAGTGAGTGGGACTTGAACCTCGGCATGAGGAAGGCGATCTATAAGCCTTTCACCCAGGCCGTTCCCAATGTGCCAATAATCGATAAGGAGAATTGTCTCTTCTTTACAAAAGGGAAGTGCAAGATCTGCCAGAAGCTCTGCCCCGCCAAAGCTGTCGATTATGAGCAGGCAGAGGAGTTGGTCACGAAAAAGTTCGGCGCCATCATTGTCGCCACGGGATTCACCCAGTTCGACCACAGTGTCTACGGCGAATACGGAGGGGGGAAGTTTAAGGATGTCATTACCGGCCTCCACCTGGAGCGAATGCTTGACAGTTCGGGCCCGACGGGGGGACATGTCGTCCGTCCCTCGGATCATAAGGAGCCCAAGAATATCGTCTTCCTTCAGTGTGTAGGTTCCAGGGACGAAGCAAAAGGGTATCCCTATTGTTCGAGGATCTGCTGTATGTATACGGCCAAGCAGGCCATCCTCATGAAAGACCATTATCCCCAGACCCAATCCTACATTTTTTATATCGATATCCGGGCTGCCGGGAAGGGATATGAAGAGTTTGTCAAGAGGGCCCAGAGGGAGTACGGCGCCATCTATATCCGGGGAAGGGCTTCCAAAATTTACGAGAAGGGGGACAAATTGATTGTCCGGGGAGTGGATACCCTGGCAGGAAAACAGGTGGAGATTGAAGCGGATCTGGTCGTCCTCGCTACGGCCGTTGTTCCGCAGCCTGACGCGGTAGCCCTGGCTAAACTTCTGAATATTCCCTATGACCAGTACGGGTTCTATTCGGAGGCCCATCCGAAGCTTCAGCCGGTGGAAAGCGTGACCAAGGGAATCTTCCTGACGGGATCGTGTCAATTCCCGAAGGATATCCCGGATTCCGTTGCAACAACCGGGGCCGCTTCGGTAAGGGCCTGCGAGATTCTATCCAAGGATGAACTGGTCCTGGATCCGAAGATCGCCTTTGTTGACCCCGATGTCTGCAGCGGCTGCCTCAACTGCGTGGAGGTATGTCCCTTCGATGCGATCGAGACGAGGACGGTCGATGGAAAGACGGTGGCCCAGGTGACGCCTACCCTCTGCCATGGTTGCGGGAATTGCTCAGCCACTTGCCGCACAGGGGCCGTCAATGTCAAGGGTTTCACGGATGATCAGATCTGTGCCCAGGTAGCCGCCGTGTTCGACGTCTTGAGGAAGGAGAAGCGCCTTGAGTTATCTGAATAGTGGGGACATCCGCCAGTTTCGGAATGAGATCCTTTCCCACTGCGGGGAGGATGTCGCCCGGTGCATCCAGTGTGGGAAGTGTTCGGCAGGATGTCCTGTCTCGCCCGAGATGGATCTTCAGCCCAACCAGGTGCTCCGCCTGATTCAGATCAATGACCGGGCGAGCCTCCTGGGAGCTTCCACGATGTGGATCTGCGCCTCCTGCCAGACCTGCTCCGTTCGGTGCCCGGAGAATATCGACATCGCCAAAATTATGGATGCCCTGAGAAAGGTGGCACTGGAGGCAAAGGTGCCTCCGGGCGAGAAACAGGTTGTGAAATTTGCTGAGATCTTTCTGGAGATGATCCGGAAACGGGGCCGCGTCCACGAGTTGGAGCTTGTGATGCGCAACAATCTCGCTAACCTTCAGCCGTTCAAAGACGCCCATCTCGGGCCCGTCATGTTCATGAAGGGAAAGCTGAGTCTTCTGGGCCACAGGATTAAAGATGTGGGACGGATCAGGGAGATTTTTAAGAACAGCAAGCGAATCATCAATGGAGGGAAAATGGAATAATGGAATAATGGAATGGTGGAATAATGGGTAGAGAAATTTCTGTTTGGATGTAAACCCAATATTCCAATATTCCAGTATTCCAACGTTCCAGATTTTAAGGAGTGTTTGATGAAGGTGGGATATTATCCAGGTTGTTCCTTAGAGAGCACCGCAAAGGAGTTCGATCTCTCTATCCGGGCTGTCTTTCAAGAGCTGGGAGTTTCCATTCAGGAAATCCCCGATTGGAATTGTTGTGGTGCGAGCGCGGCCCACTACCTCAACGAAGAATTAGCCGCTGCCTTGCCCTATCGGAATCTTGTGCAGGCAGAGGAAGCGGGTCTTGAGAAGGTGGTTTCACCCTGTCCGGCCTGTTACAGCCATTTGAAGCATGTCCACGAAGAAGTGATCAAGCATTCCCCCCTGGCGAAACGGCTCCGGGAGATCGTTGGAAAAGAGTATCAAAAGAGGGTTGCGTCGAAACACCTCCTCGATTTCCTAAAAAAGGATATCGGTCTGGATCGATTAAAATCGAGCATCAAGGTTCCCCTCAACGGGTTAAAGGTCGTAAATTATTACGGGTGTCTGACAAGGCTCCCGGGAGTGGACATTGACGATCTTGAGAATCCAGTCACCATGGATGAGATCGTGGAGGCCATCGGTGGGGAGGCTCTCGACTGGTCTCACAAAACCGAGTGCTGCGGGGCCAGCCTTTCTGTAACTCGGACGGAGATCGCATTGAGGCTGACGCGATCCATCCTGGAGGCAGCTCAGGAAAGAGGAGCGGAATGCATCGCAGTAGTTTGTCCCCTTTGTCAGTCTAACCTGGACACCCGGCAAGGGGATATCAATAAGAAATATGGCGCTTCTTTTAATATACCTGTTCTCTATCTCAGTCAGTTGATCGGACTGACACAGAAGGTAGAGGCGGGCCGGTTGGGGCTTAACCGGCTAATCATTCCGCCCAATGACATCCTTGTAAAAAGAGGCCTCCTGGTATAATCAAGGGGACCCAGTTTTTTGTTTACTCAACCGCTGCTTTAACCGGCCTGAGATAGGCGCCCCAGTAACTCATCCCCACAAAAACGACTCCTCCGATAATGTTGCCCAGGGTCACGGGCAAGAGGTTCCTCCAAAAGAAATTAACCCAGTTGAGGAGATTCAGGTCCAGGCCGGCCAGGCCCGTCATCTCAGCCCCTGAAATCAGGAAAAGGCCCGTGGGAATGAAGTACATGTTGGCGACGCTGTGTTCAAAGCCAATGGCGACGAAGGCCATGATCGGAAAGAAAATGGCGAAGATCTTTCCGCTGGTCTGCCGGGATGCAAGAGCCATCCAGACAGCAAGGCAGACAAGCCAGTTGCAGCCGATCCCCCTCCATAACGCCTCTCCAAAGCTAAGCGCCACTTTATTATAGGCGATCTTGACCGCTGCGACTCCGAGTGCTCCCTCCCCGGTCTTCCAGAGACCTGAGTAGTAAAAAAGTATTGCCATCACAATCGAGCCGATAAAATTGGCAAGATAGACGACTCCCCATCTTTTCAGCATGGTGCCAAAGGTAATCTCTCTTGAAAGGACACTTGAAATCATGAGATTATTGCCGGTGAATAGCTCCGCCCCTGCAATGACCACAAGCATCAGGCCTACACTGAAAGTCGCCCCTGCCAAGATTTTGGCGAAGCCGAGGCCCCATTTGGCAGCCACATCGAACGTCACGGTGGTGGACAGGAGGCCGCCAAAACCGATGTAAGCGCCGGCCAAGATACCCAGGACAGAGACCGTAAACCAGGGGGAGGTCGCTTTAGCAACCCCCACGGTCTGGGCAACCGTTTCGGCAATGGTCTTGGGCGCTTTGTCCTCCAGGGTAGGAACAGGGAACTGCCATGACTTAATTATCTTTTCAAACCGGCCGATGGCCTTCTTCTCTTCCGTGACCTTCCGTCTCACGGCCTTCTTCACTGCTTCGATAATCTCCTCGGGTCTGAATGGCTTGGCGACATAATCCATGGCCCCCCGTTTCATGGCTTCCGTTGCCCGGCCGACGGTCGGGTAGCCGCTGATCATGACCACTGCGGAATTCGGAGAGCACCGGTCAAGTTCCTCGACCACATCCATTCCGTCGAACCCCGGCATCATCCAGTCACAGAGAATGACATCAAAAGAAGAGGTGGAGGCGAGCCGGAGACCTTCCTGGGGACTGCTCGTGGTCACCACCTCAAATCCTTCGGCCTCAAATATTTTTCGGCAGGATTTCAGGACAATCTCTTCATCATCGATAACCAGCATCTTTTCAGCCATGGTATTCCCCCCTTGTTTAGAAAATAAAGTTCTTGTCTAACGGTCACGGCATGGTTCGATCCCGCGCTTCGCGGGACTCACCATGATCCTTCGACAAGCTCAGGATGACCGGTCATGGTGAGCCCGTCGAACCATCGTCCTGAGCCCTTCGACTCACCGTTCGCCCTGAGCCTGTCGAAGGGTGAACGGTTCGCTCAGGACAGGCTTGTCGAAGGATGCCCGTATCGATGGGACGATGAACGTTAAACGATGAACGATGAACAGTGTATCCTCTTTTTTGTCCATTGTTCATTGTCCATCGTTCATTGTACGTCACGAGCTTCCTAACCGTAGCCTTTACCTAAAACCGATGACTATTTTCACCCCGCTCCTGTTGGAAAGGATGTCTTCGCACCGGCTTTTTGAAGAACCTGGTGAACCAATCGGGCGAGCTCGTCAGGTCGAAAGGGTTTCGGAATGAACTGGGTTGCCCCCAGTTTCACCACTTCGGAAATGGTCTCAGGGGTAGGGTACCCACTCATGACAATTGTCGGGATTTCCGGCCATTTCTTTTTGATCTCACGCATGAGGTACATTCCATCGCGTTTGGGCATCTTGATATCGATGAGCAAGAGGTCGAAATCGCAATTTTTTACTTTCTCCAGAGCATCGTCAGCACTGGGGCAAGTGGAGACTTCGAAACCTTCTGCTTCAAGAATGCGCCTACAACTTTTTATTACGATGGCATCGTCATCCACTACTAATATTTTCATTTCCTTCCCCTTGCTCCTCTATCGGCAGCCAGATTTTAAAGGTGCTTCCTTTGCTGACCTTACTCTGAACCCAAATGGTCCCCCCGTGGCGTTCAACGATCCCATAGGATACCGATAGACCTAACCCTGTGCCGTGTCCAACCTCTTTGGTTGTAAAGAAGGGGTCAAAAAGCTTATTGAGGTTTTCAGGAGAAATGCCACAGCCTGTATCGGTACATAAAATTTCAATACCCTGTTGTCCGGGATGGCTCGTCGATACGCCAATCCCACTCGAGACGGTGATACTTCCGCCTGCATCTGTGGCATCCAGAGCATTGATGATGATATTTAATAAAACGCTCTGCATCTGATTTCTATCTAAGATAATCATCGGCAGCCCTTCCCCCGGTTCAAAAATTAAATTGACGCCTTTAATGAGGGCCTGGTTTTCCACCAGGGATATCGTGTGCCGGATCAGCCTATTGACATCGGAGGGCTCTCGATCCAGTTCCGTCTGACGGGAAAAATCGAGAAGGCCTTTCACAATCTTCCGAACCCGTTCGGTTTCCTGGGAGATGGTTTCGAGGTCAGAGCGAAGGTCTTCTGAAAGATCTTTTCGCCGAAGCAGCATATGTGTAAAGGTAACGATCCCGGTGAGAGGATTGTTGATCTCATGGGCGACTCCCCCTGCGAGCTTACCAATGCTCGCCTGTTTTTCAGACCGAAGTAATTCCACCCTTTGACGTTCATCCCTTTCCTGGAGGGAAGTCAGCATCTGCTTGAATGTCTTCTGGAGAACACCGATCTCACTCTTGGAGACGGGTCCGATCTCCGGGGAGAGGTTGCCCTGAGAGACTTGATTGCTTGCCTCGATGAGCTGTTTCACTGGCTGACTGATCTTGTTGGCAATGATGTATCCCAATCCAAGCGCTAAGACCATTCCTGCTACAGTGATCATAAAAAACAGAGAAAGGGCCTTCCAGCGAACATCGGCATATTTTGCTTCCAACACCCCGACGTAAAGCATTCCCACCCTTTGGCCAAAGATGTCCTCAATGGGCTCGTAGGCAGTGATATACCAATCATTGACCACGAAGGCACGGTCGGTCCATTTTTTCCCATCTGTCAGGACATGTTTGGTAACCTCTTCGGAGGCCACCGTTCCAATTGCCCGGCTTCCATCGGGAGAGAGAACGTTGGTGGAGATACGAATATCCTTAAAAAAGATCGTGGCGGTGCCAATGCTTTGTCCTTTATAAATTTCATGTTGGAAAACGGTGTCCCGTACACGATCCACAATCTCCTGGCTTCGGTTTAAAAGCACTCCTCCGTAAAGAACACCCAAGAAATTCCCGGATTCGAAGACCGGAACGGCGGCAGCCAGAGTCATTCCAGACGACTCTTCACTCTCAGGACGCTGGGGGGCCATCTTGGTAGGAAGGAGTTTGATTCCGGCTCGATTGGCAAGCTCAGGGTTCTCGGCAAATAGAAACTCACTGCTTAATACGGCTGTTCCTGCAATAGCAACCCGCTGTTGAAGCGCCAAATCGGCAATCGGATTTGGGACACTCCTTTCTTTGGGTAGGTAATTAGGTCCGATCCGACACAGGGTTTCGCCTTCTTTCGTGACGACTCCCATGAAATCCAGCTCCGTTTGCCGGGCAACCACCTCTAACCGATTTACTATTTTTTGAACATCGGATTTTTCAAGGGCTGAGCGGAATACGGGTCCAAGGGTAGTGATTTGCAGGGCAACTTTAACTCCTTTGATACGACTCAGGTAGATCTCCCGGGCCGCATTAAGGTCCAAGCGGACACGGTTCGTTGCCTCGTTGAGAACGCCTTTGTAAAGGAGTTGTCCCCCGACTAACAGAGCCACCCCACATACCAGGAAGGAAATACCAAGAAAACTCAAGATCAGTTTGGAGCGGGTCGAGTAGAACAAGGCGCATCCCAAAGGGCCCTATGGGCGAGGAGGGCCGGAAGACGGTCGTGCATTTAATGAAGAGGCTGCGATCCTGGTTGCAATAGCCCGGTTTCTGAGCGCCCGGGCGCTTTTTCTCTGGGAAAAGGCAACGGCCGTTGTATGGAGCGTCATCCAATCGCTCCGGGCCTTCTGAAAGGAGGGATATTTCTTTTCTTTAATATAGCCCGCCGTGAGGGCGTTTCTGTAGATCCATTTACCCGCTTCCGATCGGATGAGAACGGTCGTATATCCCTCCGGAGAGCCCAGGCCTCCAAAGGAGATGTCAGAGTATTCGGCGGAGAAGTCAGGACAGACTAAACAGGCGGGGCGAGCAATGAGATCAATCTCTTCAAAAGGGATATGGATCACCCTCCCATCTTTGAGGTTAATCAGGAAATCCTCTTTGACATTAATCTTGGCGATCTGGGTCATTTCAAACTCATGTTTTTTCTCCAGTTGTTCCATCTGAAGATCATTAAAGGAGAAGTTCTCCATACAGAACAGCCCGAAGCAGTAATGAATGATGTCCGACGGGATGATTTTGAGGACCTGCATCTTTCGGATCGTTTGGATCTGGCAAGGAGTCCCTACCATGGCCACCCTGCTCGCAAAGCCCTCCCGCAGTTTCTTAAGCTCGTACATCGCAGGGGAGTAGGTCGAGTAGCGGGAGCCAAGGTTTGCGATGGAGTAAGATTCATCGAAATGGGAGCCAGCAGCCGAAAGGATTTCTTCTCCCGTGGTGGCGAGAAGGGGCTCTCGATGGAAAGGACCGTCGCTCTTGGAGACGAGAGCCGCATCGATCAAATGGTGGTCCATCAGATAGATCAGGAGAGACGTAACCACTCCACCATCCGTACATTTCTCACTCACAAGGGGGTTCGTTGTCCGGGCGGATATCAGGTCTTTGATCGGGCCGATGGGAGGGACCCAATTCGTTTTCTTTCTTAATTCATCGTCGAGATCGCGAATATTGGGACAGATCAGATAACAGATGCCGCACCGAAGGCACTTCTCCTCATCCGCAAAGATCGGCATTCCGTCCTTGTCAAGACCCAGGGCGCAAAGGTTTC
>Ga0214473_10005156_pt1 | contig 15681 bp, 19 predicted proteins | sample RVTome_7_FD_203509 | JGI IMG/M metagenome (GOLD analysis project Ga0214473, IMG submission 203509) | Soil microbial communities from uranium-contaminated site in the Upper Colorado River Basin, Wyoming, United States - RVT98D197 | ecosystem: Environmental > Terrestrial > Soil > Contaminated >... | reverse complement strand
CACCACGAACCCCACCACCACCCAAGCAACTCGCCGTCTGGGTCGAAAATGCTCCAAAGAGGATCGAAGTTCCCGTTGTCGTGGGTCACCGCCAGGCTCAGGCTCACCACATCGTTTTGACGAGCATTCAAGAGGTAACAATGCTCGTCCGTTGAATGCACAATCGTGCCCGACTTCGTTTCGCCGCAGTGGATAGTCGCTGTGACCGCGCAGGTCTGCGCCTGCACTGCAGGTATGCTCCAACCAAGGACCGAGAAAACCACGACCGCGGGTACTGGCCAACCTGCCCTTCGTAACTTGCCAATCTTCATCGTCATTTTAAGCCTCCCTCAGTTTTCCTCAGGCACACCAATCCGGGTGATCGCCCAACTCTTCTCGAACGCGTACCCTCCATTCAGTGCGGCTGCGCCTCGCTCAGAGCGTGAGCGCCCGCCGAGCTTTGATTCAGCCCATCGACACCTGGCGGCGTTTCTCGAATCGGAGCGCCCGCCGATGCCTCACCCACAAAGTTGTCGAGGTCCGCGTGCACGCTGTCTGGCAGAGCGAACATCGCGCCCGTCAGCGGGTCGACAACCAATAGGCCGATCAGGCCTCCGAACACGATGTTGCCGAGGTACCACGGATTCAGGGAGTTCTTGATTGGAAGCTCTCGCGGGTCGTATCCGTCCTTCGAGACCCGCAGCTTGAGATCAGCGCCAGCGAAGTATCCTCGTCCTCTTTTCAGGGAGACCATCGCCGGAGTCGTTCCTGAGTAGATCACCTTTCCCTTCTTCGATACGACGTCGACCGTTGCGCCCGGCGGGCTAGAACTGAGCGAGACGACTTGGCTGGATCCACTGATGAGACTCGCGCATCCCGTCGACATGGACCCAACCGAGAGGGTAACCAGGCCCAACAACACTCTTGACTTTTGCGAAAGCATTTTTGAATCTCCGTTCTTTGTTGACGCACAGGACTTTCGTGGACGAGCCGGCCTAAGGCCGATCCGCTTTGACTCGACGCCCTGCAAGACGAGTCCACTTGACTTTGTTTGGCTGCCGATTACTCGCCTCTCCTGACTTTCTCTTGCTGGTTGACATCTTGCACCACCCGCGCATTTCACCAGTTTTATCGGGCCTAGGTCCTTGCCTACCCTTCCAGGTTAGAACCTCCCATTTTCCGTCCAGCATCGCCGCACTTGCGGTTTCCGTTTGAAAACGCGAAAATACGGGCACACACGGGCAGTCGAAGAAAGTTTTTTTGGTTTCCACCATGAGCGGTCCGTCTCAAGCAGCGGTGACCCCATTGTTGGACTCCGCCAGTCGCGGTGACCGGCGGGCAGCAGCGCGACTCCTGCCCTTGGTTTACGAGGAGTTGAGGGAACGGGCCGCGCTTTCTCTGCGGCGAGAAAGGCCCAGCCACACCCTGCAACCCACCGCGATCGTCCACGAAGCCTTCTTGCGACTTGTCGACCAGACAGCCGTGGACTGGCGCGGTCGGACGCATTTCTTCGCCGTCGCAGCCGAAATGATGCGGCGCGTCCTCGTTGATCATGCCCGGAAACGTGGAGCCACCAAGCGTGGCGGCGGTAGGACGAGAGTCGCGTTGGACGAACAGGTGGCTTCGCCCCACGCCAACGACGACCTCGATCTTGTCGCGCTGGACGAGGCACTAGAGGAACTGCATCGCTTGAGCGAACGACAAGCCCGAGTCGTCGAACTCCGGTACTTCGGTGGGTTGAACGTGGAGGACGTGGCCGCCGTGCTCAGCGTATCGGATCGCACCGTCAAGGAGGATTGGCGTATCGCTCGGGCGTGGCTGCGTCGCCGTCTTGAAAAGTAGCGGAGAAAAGTCCGAAATGTTCTGCACGTGTCTCTTGCGGATCACGCGTTACCGAGTACGAGGTGTATTCGCACGATGACCCCAGAACGACACCAACGAGTCTCGGAGCTTTTCCTGGCTGTCTCTGGACTACGGCCCGGGGAGCGTGCGGCGGTACTAGACACATCTTGTGCCGACGACGCGGAGCTTCGCCGGGAGCTCGAAACCCTTCTTGAACACGATGACGATTCATCCGAGTTCCTTTCAGCTCCTCCTGCGGCCTCACTCACATCACTCATCGGCCTCGACAGGAATTGGAACGGAACAGCGCGCACCCTGACCGATAGCGGCCTGGAGCATAACGGCGCAGGTCCTCGTCTAATCGGTTCTCGAATCGGCGCCTATACCCTTCTTGAGGAGATCGGCAAGGGCGGCATGGCCATCGTGTATCGCGCGGAACAAGACAGGCCCCGGCGCGAAGTGGCCCTGAAACTGATCAGAAATGATCTCGTTTCTCCAAGCACCTTGCGGCGTTTCGAGAACGAAGCTGAAGTCCTTGGTCGGGTTCGCCATCCCGGCATCGTGCAGGTCTTTGAAGCCGGCGTCGCCGATATAGGTGACGGCCCGCAACCGTTCATCGCAATGGAATTGATTGACGGCCTACCGCTAACCCGCTTTGCTGAACAGAACACACTGTCGATCGACGCCAAATTGGCTCTCATGGTCAGGGTGTGCGAGGCTGTTCAACATGCACATCAACGGGGCATCATCCATCGTGATCTAAAGCCTGCGAACATTCTTGTTGACACGGCGGATCAGCCGAAGGTCCTCGATTTCGGCGTGGCTCGGGCCGTCGACGCCGACGCCGGAAACAGCAAGTTTCAAACTAGCTGCGGACAATTTCTCGGAACGTTGGCCTATATGAGCCCGGAACAGCTCGACGCTACCGCCACGGACGTCGACACGCGTTCTGATGTATATGCTTTGGGTGTCGTATGCTACGAGCTATTGGCGAATCGACTCCCTTACGATCTGGCTGATACGACGTTTCTCAAAGCGGCGCGTATCATCCTTGAGGAACCGCCTATCCCGGCTCGAAGAGCCCATCCTCAGATTCCCGGCGATATCGAGCACATATTAACCAAGGCTCTTCAGAAGGATCGCGACGCACGCTACCGGTCCGTCCACGACTTCGCCGACGACATCGGACGACACCTCCGGCATGAGCCCGTCCGCGCGCGGCGCGACAGTGCGATGTACCGGGCGCGAAAATTCGTGCGCCGCAATTGGCTGAGACTTACATGGATAAGCGTCATCGCCGGTGTTGTGTTGGGAGGCGCGGGCGTGACCCGCCAGGTTGTGGTTGAGCGCCGGGCTCTGGCTGTACAACGACTCGTCACCGATGGGAACGCCCTGACGGACGCCGGGAGACTCAGTCAGGCTGAAGATCGCTTCCAAGCTGCTCTTAGGTTGGCGCCCAATGACTTTGCCGTTCTTGGGAACTACGCACGTCTCAAGAAGGAAATCATCAATAAGCTCGACACGCCGGATCCTTCTCTGGTCGAAGAAGGCGCGGATCTATGCCGTCGCGCCCTTGCCTTGAAGACCGACCATCCCGAGCTCTGGATCATCCAGGGCGTTATGATGAAGAAACTCGGGCGGTTAGAGGAGGCAATCGACGCGTATTGGCAGGCAGTGAGCCTTGACCAAGGGAATTCGGCAGCCTGGGCGAATCTTGGTACTGCGTATGCCCTGATCCCCGATATGGAAAAGGCACGCACGTACCTCGAAGTCGCGGTAACCTTCCCGAACTCAGCATGTGCGGCCTGGCGGCTCGTCTCTGCCATACAACTTCACGATGACGATCCGCGTTTTGGCGACAGCATCGCGGAGGCACGGAAGTGCAATTCGCAAGACCCTATGGCATACGCGCTGCCCGCGCGGTCTCGCTTGCACAGCGAGGACTCGGGCGAATGGCTTAATGCCCTGCCGGACGCAGCGACGGCGGACAACTTTGCGGGGGAACGTCACCCGCAGGTCAAGCGCATACGGGCTCTGGCTCACTTGCGCAATAGGCTGTATGACGACGCTGTGCACCATGCGAAGTTGGCCGAGAAACTTGGGGATCTACCCGCTTACGACCGTCTCATCGTCGCTATTGCGGAAGCCAAGCGAGGCCGCACGGCGGTCGCAAAGGCTGCTCTCGATGAGGCGAAGGCAGCTTGGCCGCCCGGCCTAAAGGACGCCGGCAGTTTTCGTGCGACGGCCGACAAGGGCGACCTTTGGTTCGATACCGCCGATGAACTGATCGCGTTGCGAAACGAAGCGGAACAAGCGTTGGAGCCTACAGAGCCATAGACGATGGGCGTGCGATGGGCCGCAACGCGTTTGCCCCGTGGGAGGGTGAGAGGACGGAGGAGTACTTGAAAGAGGGAAAGCAGCGGCGCCTCGCTGGCGCGATATGGCGAATCCAGGCGAATTTCCTTCCCCCCATCCTCGGTTTTGCCGCGTTTTGATTTGCTGGCAAGATCCGCCCGTTGCCGGGCGCGCCATGTTGTTGTGTACAAGGGGAAACTGAAGGGTGAGCGCCATCTGGCTCGCCATGAGAGTTATTGGAACCGGTGGCTACTACCGCGCGTTTGGAGCCATTGAAGACGAACGGGTTGAAAAAGGAGAAAGACTATGGTCCATGGCAAGAACATCAGAATGAAATTGGTATGGGGAATCGTGATCGTCGCGGCTGCTTTGAACGCCGCGCCGGTTCGGGCTCAGTTCGACAGTGGTTCAGATGGTTCGGACGGAACCCTCGACTGCGCATGGCTCGTCGCACACGATCCCAACGACGCCTATCCGAACGGCTTCGATTGCGCCAATGTCACCACTGGGTGTCGGCAGTTGTCCCCGTGCACATTCACAATTGACCTGAGCAAAGCGCGGGACGGGCACTGGCATGACACACCAGGAGACGGCCTTGGCGTTTACGACAGCGAGCAATGGGCTGTGGTTTATAAGTACACCACGATCAACGTTCCCGCGTACGCTACAGTAAAGTTCAAGAACCACCGCAGTGGCGCCGCCGTTGTTTGGCTGGCACAGGGTGCCGCCGTAATCGACGGTGAGGTTAACTTGAATGGTGGGCCCGGCTCTCCGGTTAATTCACTGCCGCTTCCGACCTTCTCGGTGCCTGGCCCCGGCGGGTTCTCTGGTGGACAGCATGGTCATTCCGGCGCAGTCGGCAGCTCTGGAGGTCAGGGACCCGGAGGTGGGCCGGGTGGAAATAGTACTTCTAGTGGAGTGTATGGCAGCGGAACCAGGGCGTACGGAAACGTTTTTGTATTCCCGTTAATCGGAGGTTCAGGTGGCACGGGCACGGCAACCGGCTCGGGGGGAGGCGCTGGTGCCGGGGCAATCCTCGTGGCGAGTTCCTTATCAATTACCATCGGAACGACCGCCGGCTTAGGCGCCCGCGTTTCTGCGATTGCTGGCAGCGGTTCCCTGGGCGGTAGCGGCGGGGGGATCCGGCTCGTCGCCGCCGATTCAATCGCCGGGACGGGATCACTCACCGCTGCCGGAACCGGGACGGTCGGAAGGATTAGAGTTGAGGCGCCCAACATCAACTTACCGATCGCAAACACATCGCCGCAAGGAAGCTACGATAACATACCCGGCGTCGTGTTCCCCCGATTACAGGATAACGCCCCCACTCTCAAGCTGGTTTCGATTGATGGAATTCCCGCGCCATCCGATCCCGATGCGGGAATTCTCTCGGCCGACGTCGAGTTCACTACCGCGACTCCTTCCACCCTTCATATCGAAGCCACGAACATCGATGAAGGCGTGGGAAGCCCAGTAGTGCGGACCAAGGTTCGCGTAGAGGTCCTTCCCGAACGCGGACCGCTAATTCGGCGGTGTCCGGAGCTATTTCTGCGCCCAGACGCCAGCGGAATACTGGACGCTGACCCCACGTTGACGTTCCCTCCTGGCCGCTCGGAGATTCAACTGCGTGCTACCTGGGGAACGGCCGGGCAGATTGCCTGCACGGAGCAGAACTAACACGTTCACTGCGGCAAAGAAAAGTTGACCTCTTGCCCGGAGGATGATTATGCATGCCCTACCTGTTCAACTGCTCACGTTGATTTTGTTCGTAGCCTGTGCATTTGCCGATGAGCCGCGTGAGTCCGCATCCCAGTCGGATTCCTTGTCCCCGCCCTCCGCGAGTACCGACGCGGTGGACAAGGCTGCCAGCGATGACCTGAACCGCTCGTCTGTAGAGGTGGTGCACGCGGACCGTTTCGTTTCAGATGCCTATGAGCCTACTTCCGGCCAGCCCCAGTCTGAGCAGCTTCAGGTGGTGTTCACAACATTTACGGAAGTCGTCTCGCGGGCGTGGAGTGCGTGGAATTACGCGGTCCCAGAACCCCAGTACACTGAGGCAATTTCCCGGAGTGTGAGCGCCGTCAACCACACCCTTCGCGTTCATGATTTCGTTGAGGCGATCTCTCGCGCGGTAGGCGTCGTGAACCACGCACCGCGCCCCCATGAATTCGTCGAGGCAATCTCGCGAGCGATCACGGCGTGCAACGGATGTGCCACATTTGTGGGTGGCTGCAACACCAGCGATTGGAATTGTTTCAACAACTGGGACATCCCTGGCGACGTGTACCCGGACAACACGGACACTACGACTTACAACGTTAAGATCGACACGACGTCCAAGGGTGCGCCAGCGGCCGTGCTCCTTAACGTGCCCGTGGAAATTGACGAACTCCGGCTCGGTCGCTCGGGAACGCTAAGGATTACGTCCGATGTGGCGAACGATCTGACCGTCGTCGAGCCTGGTGGGGTGGTGAATGCAGGCACACTTCTCGTCGGCTTCGATCGCCGAATCGACGTCCTTAAAGGACCCATGCGCGTCGACTCCGACGGCATCTACCAGGCCGACCCAGTTTTAACGGATGTCGGTGCGATGCTGGTCGCTCAGGGCGTGGTTCTGGACTCTCCCGATTCCGACATCTTCAATGGCGAAAAGGCTCAGATGATTCTCACCGATCGGATGCACGTACAATCTGACGGTGACTTCGTCATCCAATCAAATCCGAGCGCGTTCTACGTCTGCGGCGGGGCCACTGCAGCAAACGTTGCTGGCGGGATCACACCGCCTATACTGAAGATCCGTAATCAAGCCTCGCTCGATATTGCCGGAAGCTTCGTGCTTTCGAACGCCGCGTCCCTCGACAACACGTCGGCGTTGCCGATGCGCGTACGGGGTGACTTTGTCAACAATAGCGTCTATCCGGGGTGCTTCGAATGTCTTCAGGCGACATGGGTTATGGATAGCACGACCTCACGAACTTTCGAGGCGGCTGGTGAAGATCGAGGCCCGAGTTTGACTGGTTTTGATGCGAACTTTGGCATCGGAACGCTTGAGTTAGCGGCCAACACAGTTGTACGTGTGGTGGACGCCGTTGATAATCAACAAGATGGTGTGATTGGCTGCGACGAGGTCCTGTATGTGCGTAACTTGGTACTGCGAGCCGGCTCGCGATTGGAGACGGACGACGGTTGTCGGGTCTACTTCGAGACTCTTCAAAACCAAGGCGGACAGATTCCCGGTTTGGGAACCAGCGTCTTGAGCGTTATCGCCGGGGATGCTGACGGCGATGGTGACGTGGACCTCACTGATTTCGTTAAGTTTCGCTCATGCATGATGACAAAAACGCCGGATGCGATTTGTATAGGTGCCTTCGATGTAGATCGAACATCCCAAATCGATCTTCGGGATTTCGCAAGCTTCCAACGTAGGTTTACTGGGGCTCATTGACGCCGTCGATTGCCGTCAATTGTCCCGATGTGTTTCCATCAACCGCTTCGAAATGACGACCATTTGACCAAGGCATGGGGGCACGGCGCACCGTGCGCATTTGTCGTACGTAACCGGAATCCTCATTCCGAAAACATTGCGTCAAGCGGGACAGCCCAGCGCTTGGGCCCAACGGGGACGGTGGTAGATCCCTGGTAGAGTATAATGCCAGCGACGAATCGCTTGCCAACCGTTTCCGCAAGGTCGCTAAGGCCCTTGAAATCGTCGCCGCTGAGTTTGACCGCGGCCTTGACCTCGATGCCGACGATCCCTCCGCCGCGGCGTTCCAAAACAAAATCGACCTTGCGACCACTGGCGGTTCGGTAGTAGTAGATTGACGGGCGCGTTTCGCTCCACGTGATTTGTTTGCGCAGTTCCTGGCACACAAATGCCTCCAGTGCCCGTCCCAAGTTCGACGACGGGTCGGTGAGCTGTTCCGCGCTCAATCCCAGCAAGTGCGAGAGCAGGCCCGTATCATTGAGGTAGACCTTGGGCGCTTTGATCAGCCGCTTGCGGACGTTGCCGGCCCAGGCGTACAGGGGTTGCTACAAGTGCGTGGCCTGTAGCAGCGTCAGATATCGCCTAGTTGTCGGCAAGGAGAATCCCGGATCACGGGAGAGTTCGGCGGAGTTCAGCAGTCCCCCAGATCGCGACGCCAGGAAGGAGAGCATCCGTGGCAGGACGGCAAGCCCCTCGATGTCCGCCATGGCCCGCACGTCGCGCGGAAGAATCGTCGTGATGTATGAGGAGAACCACGCACGACGACGCTCCGCGTCCGACCGCTGGGTGACTTCGGGATAGCCGCCGATCACAATCCGATTCGCGATCTCCTTTCGCGACATACTCAGAAGCGGTGCTGCGTCGACACCTCCGCCCTCGAAAAGACGATCGATGAAGCCCTCCCGAACTCCGCGAAGCTCTCCGACGGAGAACGGCCAGAGGCTCAAGATTTCCATTCGACCGGCGAGTGACTCCGACAGCTTGGGGAGGAGCAAAACGTTCGCGGAGCCCGTGAGCAGAAACGTCCAGGGATGCGTCGGCGATCGACGTCGAGCTTGATGGCCCGAAAAAGGTCGGGTACGAGTTGCACTTCATCGATAACTAACGGACCTGATGTTGCCTGGATGAACGAGTCGGGATCAGCCGTAGCCGCCGCCAACACGCTGGCATCGTCCATCGTGAAATAGGCCGCTTTTCGCTTCCGCTCCACCCGCCAGCGTACCAGCGTGCTCTTTCCGCTTTGCCGTGCCCCGTGCAGCGGAACGACGGGCGTGTCGCTCAAAGCTGACAGCAAGGCATCCGTGATGTTACGCTCGAGCACCGCCGAATCTCCCAAAGACTCATCGGATAATAGACCAGCACACGTTCTTTTATCAAATACATTGCTGTCGTCATGGCAATTCCCACCGCGCCGCGATTCAACCACGCGTGCCCCCGAGGCCCGGTGGTGCCGGCGAAGCCGCGCCGCACGCAACGCTACCCGCTGTTCTGCAACCGGTCTTCGGCAGACGAGTCGCTGCGGCCGGCGCCGCCCGCCCGCATCCACTCGTCTACGTCGTTCTCCTTGAACTTCCAGAGGCACTCGACGCGATGCGCCGGCATACCCTTCTGCTCGATCCATGTGTAGACGGTGTCGCGAGACACTCCGAGATGGGCGCAAATCTCGTCGCCCGAAAGCCATTGATCCTCCATCGTCGCCCTCCGACCTGAGCCCGCCCACCTGGGGAGGAGCGAACACTCCTGCCACCGCGCGACATCCAGCCGTCCACCCCGCCTTCGAGGCACATCTCCAACGGAGACCGAGTAAATCCATGGAAACCGGACGGCAATCGTCCTCTGCTGATTTGAGCCGACGAAGCCCGACGAAGACCGTCTCGAAGAGTTCGAAAGACCAAAGGAGAGGCTCCGCGTCCACCGGATCGAGCGGACGCCGAACCGGGCCGCCGCTCCGCGGCGGCCTTCCGTTGGCTGGTTCCGCTGCCGCTGCCCCCCGGAGACGGCGACCCGGCCTTTCCGATCGTTTCCGGGCGGGCGGCGGGGGCCGCAGGACACCGACCCGCGTCCGCCCAGCCAAAAGTGCCGCGCCCCTTCCCCCCGCGCTGGCCGCCGGCCTCCCGCTCGCGCGGATGTCCCGGGGAGCCGCCTGCGGCGCGGCCCGCCGCCTCCGCATCCTCGCCAGACGGCTTGCCCCGATAACGGCGGGGCATGGGCGTCGGCGCCCGAGGGGCGCTTCCGTAGGCACCCGTCCGCCGCGCTCCGATCGGCATGTCCCCGGACCGTCTTCGGCTTGCTGTGGAACTGCTCGGCGGAGTCACTCAGGGGGAGCTGGCGCGGGCGAGCGGCCCCAGCACCACGACCATATCGCTCTTCCTGGCCGGCAAGCGGACACTGCGTCCCGTGATGGAAGTGAGGCTGATCGCGGGGCTGGAGCGGGCGTTCAGGCAGAGGGGGTGCCGCCTCGACACGGGCTTCTTCGCCGCCGACCGCTCGCGATGACAGGACGTGCCGCCGCAGTGCCGACGCCCGACCCCCTCCCGCGTAGAGTCGGCTACGGCCGCACCCCGGGGGTCGCCCGTCGCGGAACCCAATCAGCCAGGAACCAGCCAGGAAGGCGAACCGGACGCGCGTAAGTCATTATTTTACAATAGGTTACAATGGAGGCGGGGGGAATCGAACCCCCTTTGGCCTCGCCTAAGTGGCGTTCCTGCAATAACTTACGAGCACGTTCAAACGGGTACAAAACGACTACAAAACGCCGATCAGCGAATCGTCGATGCCGCTGTCGAACTTGGCATACTCTTCATGGAAGGCGAACGTATCCAGGCCCCGGTAGTGATCGTGAATCGCGTCGGCCGCATGTCCCATCGCGATCTTTGATACCTCGCGCCGAATCTTGCTCACGTGCGCCCGCGTCCGATGGTAATGGCGGAGCCAGTGCCACCGGATAAGCGACCACGGTTTGCCCGTGCGCGGATGCTTGTCAACCAAGACGCCGGCCTCCAAGGCGTATCGCTTGAGGCGGATCAGCGTTTTGTTGCCGGCCACTTGGTTGCCGGCTGCGTTGACAAAAACCCAATCAATCGAATCGCCAAGCTTCATCGACCGAATCATCGCGGCAAACCGATCCGTGATGTGAATCGGCCTGCGTCCCGCGCGACTCTTCGGAAGCCAAAGGCCCTCGCGAGTCATGCATCGCATTCGCAGTTCCGGGCGAACCGTCTTCGGATCGGGCCGTTTGATGTCCACCCGGATGGTGCGGTTCTCCATGTCGATGTCGCCGACGTGGAGGAACTGCAACTCCTGGAAGCGGAAACCGCCTTCGCACATAAACACGAGCATCCGTGCGACCTGGTGATCGCGGTGCTTGATCGCGATTGCGATGATCGCGTTTATCTGCTCGGGACGAATCATCGGCGGCGCGGTTCGCCGGTTGGGAACCCGCTCAAGCTGCGCCTGCCGACCGCACGCTGCGGGGTTCGGCCCGTTCACCAACCGCTTCTTGAAGATGACGTACCCGAAAAAGTTGTGGGTCGCATCGACATAATGGTTGACGGTCGCCGGCGTGAGGCCACGGTCGACTCGCAAGTGGGCCGCAAACTCCCGAAGCAAGTCGGCCGAGACATCGTCCACGAAGCGAAGTTCGCGTCGCTTCATCCACTGCACCAGATAGTTGAGTCGGCCTCGGATGTTCTTGACGTGGTCGTAGCTGCGACCCAATTCCGTCAAGTAGTCCGCGAACTCCTTCACGAGCGGCTTGAACGCGACCTGCTTGGCGCCGCCGTTTTCCATCGCGGGAAAAAGGCGGCGTTTGACCAGATCCTCATTCGTCCGGTGAGCGACTAAACGCGCCAGCGAGACGTCGGTCTCGCCGGTTGTCCGAAACCGCAGGCGTTGTCTGCCGCTTCCTTTGGCTTGGCCGCTTGCCGGTTCAACCCAACACATCTGCCACCGAGAACTTCTACCGCTTAGAAACAGCGTCACCTGCCCGATACGTTCGCTTTCTGTCCACCTGCCTCGTTCGGTCTCCTTTCTCGCCATGCCTCATCTCCTTTCCGCGGAGATGCGGGGCTTACGGCGAAACTCAATCTGACCACTCTTGATCCCGTTGAGCCAGCGCATCAACTCGGGTAGCCGGTGATACCACCGGTTGCCGAGCCGAAAGCACGGGATGTGAGTGTACGCGCGCTCCTGGCACCAGTCCACGATGGTTTTCGGGGACTTGCCGAGCACGGCGGCGAGTTCCGTCGAGGTGCATGGGTCCGCAAGGCGCGTAAGGTCCGCGCGGGGGTTGGGCAAGGGCAACGATGAGGTAGAGTCGGCTGCAAGCGGGCTGGTTTCGTGCGTGTCGATCAAGGGCTTGTTCATGGTTCCAACTCCGGGCGAACGGCGTGACCGAGTCGGCCACCCCAGAAAATCACGATGGCGGATGGAAAGGGGGCGGATGTTTCGGCGCCGCCAAACTTCAACCGTCCGCGCAAGTAGGCGATCTGCCCACGCATGGCGTAGCGGTGCCACCAGTCGTTGTCGGTGCGACTTGGAACAAGACAGACGACGGTTGCGTCGCAGAGGGATTCCTCGTAAGCTTTGCGCATGAACTGAGCAATGTCGCGACCGTACGGTGGGTTCATCCAGACCGTTCCGCTCCAGCGATGTTTCAGCGCGTCGTCTTCCTTGGTGAAGAATCGGGGGCACTTCGCATTGCGTGCGCTGGCACATGCGTCCAGATCGAAGTGGAAGATGGCATCAAGCTCGGCGAAGAAGTCGTCGGGCGTCTCCCACTCGTCGTTTCGACTCGAAAAATGTACGTCAAGTCGCGAGCCCATTGGTTGAATCCTCCCCCCTCCCACTTCAATCATCACGACGTTGGTGTGGCCGTGACTTCTTCGGTCTCGCGCAGCGTCAGAAACTCGTAGGCTCGTGAAACAACGAGCGCCAACTTCGGAAGCTCGTCAGGCCGAAGGTAGCTAGTCGTTTTCCATTGCCCGTCGCGGTCGTCGCGATAACGCTTCTGGATTCGGATGCTGTAGGTCGGCACGGCCCGACCGTTGGTCGGCATGGTCTCGGCCCAGATCGCCGCAACGATGGTTCCGGCTCGGAACTCTTTCATGGGTGGGTTGTTCTCGCTCATGGCTTTCTCCTTCTATCGTTCGCTAACATGCGTACACGACTCGCAAAAAAAAGAGACTACGTTTGGCGCGACGGCGACGTGGCATCGAACAGGGTGCGGCGAACGGGAAGCCCGTTCTCAACGTCAACCATCTGAAGCTCCGCGTTGTCGGCTTTCCGTTGCAGCAAGGGCACAAGCTCGCGCGGTAACAGCGGCGTCCCGCTGAGAGCCTTGGCCTGGACGTCATTGAAGCGATGCACGGCCGCGGCGAGCGAAACCCCGAACCGACGGGTGATCTCCGGGAGCACGACGCGTCGCCAAAGCCATTCGGATTCCGTCGTCGGTTCGATCAACTGGACCACGGCTTTGCCTCGTTTCAGTCCGCGTTGGTCAATGATGCGGACAAGTTCACGTTCCAACAGCGGGATGGGCATGAGGAAGGCGGCGGCAAACCGATCGGCCTGACGTTCGTACCGGTCCGGCGATGGACGGAACAGGTTGAAGATGCTGCTTTCCTGAAAGACGTTACGGACCTTTTTATGCAGCACTAAATGGCCGAGTTCGTGAGCGCAAGTGAATCGGAAGCGCCCTTCGTGATTCGTGACCCGCTGGTCAATCAGGATCTCGCGGTCTTCAACGTGCGCGGCGCCAAGCACGTCTTCGCCAAGGTGCGAAAGGTCGGTGAATCCGAAGCGAATTCCGAGGGGCCCTTCGATCCAGTCTTCCACGGGAATGGGTAGCGGAATCTCGTCAAGGCCGAGCTTGCGTCGGCAACTCTCCAGACAGGACCAGGCGCGGGCGTCAATCACACGTCGGCCACGCCGGGGTTCCAGCACTCGACCTGTCGGTTGTCGAGGCACGTTTCACTTCTCCTGCTTTCGCGACTGCATCCGTCGCGCCTGGTCAATGAGAGTATCCCACTGCTGGGTCGTGAGTTTTCGGGCGGTGCGCAGAAACTCCGGCACCTTCTCCGCCGTGACCGGGTCCTGGGTGGCTATTTCAGCAACGACGACATCCGCCCGGCTCCAGCCGCTTCGGAGGTCGGCCTCGGGGATGCCGTATGCCTTGCAGATTCGCATCAAGAGGTCCTGGGACGGCGTGCGCCGGCCTTTTTCGATGTCGGTGAGGTGAGCCGGGGCGATGCTGAGTTCGCCGGCCATCTCGCGGAGGCCCTTCTTAAGGACCCCGATTCGGCGGGCGCGAAGCACGTCGCCGATGGGCTGCTTGGGATTCGAGCGGATTTCACGCGGCACGGGCGACTCCCTCCATTCGTTCGCCTATATGCTAACACACGAATGGAGCCTTGTCAAGCCGAATCCAGACGATGGGAGAAAAAAACTGCGGGACCGTCCGGAGGCGGACGCCGGTAGCGGTACCGGCTGAGGCGGAGGGTGGCGGCCAGCATTAAGGCGGCGCAAGCGGACAAGTAAAGGGCGTATGTCCCCAGCCCGTCGTGCGTGAGCAAGGGGCGGGGAATCTGGACCGTGTACATGCAGGCTCCGAGCATGATCAGGCACACTGAAAGAACGGCGAGCACCGAGCCAAAGCCGGTGCGGCCGCCAGCGTGGCGGGCCTTGTTGGGGTGGCGGGACTGGAAAACGAGAAGCTCCTCGCCGGCGAGGCGGTTTACGAGCCGTTCGATTTCGTCGATGCGGCGGACGTGGTCTTCTTTGGAGCGGGCATGCTGTACCGTGGAGAGGAAGAGCCAGAGGACCGCGATCGGTAGACCCAGCAGGAACGAAAGCCGTGCTTGGTCCGGCATGGCCGTCGTGGTGCTCAGCACCGCAGCGAGCGTACCGCCGATAGCAGGGACGCGGCGGTCCATCGCCGTCAATCGAAAAGTAAGCAGCGAGTATAGCGCGCGATATTCCTCCAGAAGAATCTGAATTCGAGTTTCGAGCGATACGGAGTCGCAATTGTGCGGCGCGTGGTTCGGTCGATTTTTTTCCATTTCGTACCTTGACATTCGGGATTTCCGGCGTACCAAACAAGTACCTAAACCTTGGGATGCTCCGGGTGGCCGGGGCGAAGCGTTTGGTACGTGGCGTGCGTTTGCACGCCGGTTCAGCACGGGCCGGAAAGGCGGTGGGGAGTGAATCGGTTGTGTTTGGCGTTTGCGGACGGGCAGGGATTTGCTTTCGAGGTGAGCGAAGACGAAGGTGGGAACGGCGTTGACGTTCTCGATGTGTTGTTTCGGATGATGCGAACGGCGATCGGACGTGCTCTTGAGGCTGCGGCTGGCATCGCGGTGGTTCGCCTCGGTCGTTTGAGCGTTGGACCGAAGCGGAAAACTGCGAATGCTCTGCACGCGGGACTTCGTGAAACGCACCCGATTCATGTGGAGTCCGGCTTCGAAGGCAATTCGGGCGTGGAGGGCGGCGCGTGGCGTCCAAGTGACGGCAGCGATGACGGCTTGGTGCATCTACGGTTTGCGGCGGGCACGGAGGACCTTCCGCTCCATGTCCACGAGTTCTCGGATCGGCTGCTGGTGGTGACGTCGGGACTCGGGTTGTTTCACTACCTCCCGGATGCCGGAAGGTCACGTGAACTTCGTTCGGTAGTGGTGGACGCCGGCGACGCCGTGCTGTTCACGCGCGGAGTCGTTCACACGTTTACCGCCCCACTCGACGACCTCACGCTACTTTCGTATCACGCGCCGTTCTTTGAATTCGACGACTCGCGGCAGTTCACAATTCCGCGACAATCGCGGGACTTTCGTTTCACGTGGGCACCGGGCCGGCTGCTGTCGATGATGGAATGTGCTGACCCCACGTCGGTCGCATCGGTGGCATGACATTGGCGCGGGCGTACGGTAAGGATTGCGGCTTGAGGCGTTGGCCTCATGTCGTCACGAACGTCAACACGTTTCCGTGACGTCATTCAGACGGGGCGCATCACCCGGTAAACCCGGCCT
>Ga0214473_10005155_pt1 | contig 15681 bp, 12 predicted proteins | sample RVTome_7_FD_203509 | JGI IMG/M metagenome (GOLD analysis project Ga0214473, IMG submission 203509) | Soil microbial communities from uranium-contaminated site in the Upper Colorado River Basin, Wyoming, United States - RVT98D197 | ecosystem: Environmental > Terrestrial > Soil > Contaminated >... | reverse complement strand
TGAAGCGCGCCGGAAGATTGAACAGCAGGAAGCCGAACACCGAGCCCAGCAGGCTCAGGGAGATGATCGTCGACGTCGGTGCGGCGTTTTCCAGCGCCAGCCAGGTGATGCCGAAAAATGCGACCAGTGCCACGCCACCGGCCAGACCATCCATGCCGTCCAACATGTTGAAGGCGTTGATCAGCGCGATGCAGGCGACCACCGTGAATGGCGCGGCCAGCCACCCCAGCGACACGACGCCAAGGCCGAGCGGGTCCCCGAGGTCATTGACCACGAATCCCGTTCCAAAGACCAGCGTCGTCGCGGCGGCGGCGTGGGCGAGCAAGCGCATGGCGGCCGACAGCTCGAAGCGGTCGTCCAGCGCCCCAACCACGACCAGGAAGGCGGCCGCCAGTGTGATCGCCAATCCATACGGACCCAGATCACCGCCCGCGACCGAGGCGATGATCAATCCAGCAAACATGGAGATCCCACCGATGATGGGTACTTCGCCGGAGTGGGTCTTCCGTCCACCCGGCTTGTCAATAAGGCCCAGCAGGAACGCCAACGGCCGAAGCGCCAGCATCAGGCTAGCGGTGACCAGAAACGCTACGACTGCCGCTGCAAGTACCATGTTGTATCGCCTTCTATGATGCCATCAATGCTCTGGCAGAGGTCGATCACCTTGTTCGATTGCACGGCGTAAGCCAACGACCGATCAGGTCCGACACTTCTGCGAGCCGAGCCTTTTCACCTCCATTGCTCCTGTGAACGTGAATGTGGGTGGCCCGGTTGCACTTGATGCACGGCATTGCATCGTGATTCTCGAATCGCTCCGACAGGTCGCTGGTTTGCCCAATGTAGATCGGTAGGAAGTTATCCGGACCGGACTCTTCGGCAAAGATGTAGTTTCCAGGCGCCGCGTCAAGTTCCGCACCAATCTTGTAGACCGAGTAGTACTTGTACTCGCGGCCAGATCGTCCGCGCCACATGATCGTCCCCGATTCGGTCATGGCCTCCATCCTCGGCCTTGAGTTCCCCACCTAATACTTCTGTCATGAGGGGCCTAAAAGTCTCACCTAATCGCAAAAAAAAGTCTTCCGCGCGCTTGCGGGGTTGGATGAGCGGGCGCAAAGCTGCAAAACGCGCAGCATGGATGCGGCTAGTTCATCCCTCGAATAGGCGGGCGCGGCGGCTCTCGCCGCTTTGGCAAGCCGCGTATGGCTCTCCGTGTCGCCAGCCAGATATTCGATCGCAGCGGCCATGGCCGCTGGATTCTCCGGCGCCACGCACAAGCCGCAACCAGTGTCCAGGACAATTGCAGTGGCCTCTCCCTCGGGAAGAGACATCAGTACCGGAATGCCCATTCCCATGCATTCAAATATCTTCGACGGAATTACAGTCTGGAATACCGGCGTGTCCCGCAACGGCACCAGGACTAAGTCGCACAGGCTCCAGATTTCCGGCATGCGTTCCTTAGGCTGGCGGGCCAGAAGTACGACATTGGGCAATTTGCGCTCAGCCACCATGGCCTCGACGCGTGCACGGTCAGCGCCTCCGCCGACAAACACAAATACTATGTCTTGTCGATGTCGAAGTATTTCTGCCGCCTCGACCACCTTGTCGAGCGCATGGGCCAGCCCATGCGTGCCGATGTACCCGGCGACGAACTTGCCGTTTAGACCGAGTTCAGCCGCCAGCACCGGTGAACGCTTGCGAGGCCGATACAAAGTCAGGTCGACGCCGTTCATGACCACATGGATCTTGTCGCCGTCCACGCCGCGTCCGACGAGTTCCCGCTTGAACGATTGGGTTACCGACACGATGGCCGTTGCGCGTCGATAAAGGAACATCTCGACGCGCTCCAGGAGGCGAATTGCGAGCGACCTCTTCATGGCACCCACCGCGACAATCGATGCGGGCCATAGGTCACGCAATTCAAACACGAAAGGTAGGCGCCGAATGCCTGCCACGGCCCATCCTGCGCAGGCCGCGAAGAATTGCGGTGAGGTGGCTACCACAACATCCGGACGCGGTTGCACCAGGGCGGCGAAGAAGCCGCCAATCATGAAACTCAGATAGTCCAGCGTGCGCTTCAGAAGACCCTCGTTGGCGGTGACATAGGTTTTTACGCGTACCACGCGGATGCCCTCCAGCACCTCAACCTGGTACCAGCGGTTGGTGTAGCCGGGGTAAATCCGGCCCTCGGGAAAGTTGGGAGCACAGGTGATGACCGTCACCTCGTGCCCGGCCCTCACCCAACGTGTCGCGTGTTCCCACAGGCGCGTTGCAGGCGCATTGCCTTCCGGTGGGAAGTTGTCGGACAGAAAGAGGATTCGCATGGGTTACCAGGCGATGGTGACACAGCTGCTTGGATCGCTGATCTGGATCCGCAGGCTGGTGCTGGGCAGTGACACACCGAACTCAGGGTGCCAGTTGTCGGCTGCCAGTTCCGCTCCGTCACCGACTGCTGACAGCGTGATCGTTTTCCCTAAGCCATCGACCAGCAGGATGTTATTTCCGTTCTTACGGATCCGCAGATCCGGGTGAACATGCCAGCAGGACACCGCGCTTTTCCAGCGACCATGCAGCAGGTCGGTGATCTGCAGCCAATCCGCTGACAATCGCCAGTTACGCCGATGAATCACCCGACCGGGCAAACGCCGGTAGCCATCGTGCGCGGCATCCAGCCGCAGGCTTCCGCTCTCTTTTTCCCATCCCACATCAAAGACGCGGGCTCGCCGGGCGACACGAAAACTGCTCCACACTTCGGAAGAATCCTGTCCATCAACGACTACAGTGTTGTGGGCTGCCGTGCCGCGTTGGCGCAGCCGCTCGTGACCGGGCTCGTAAAGGGAGGTGCCACCGTTGACCAGCACCCGCCGTCCTTGCAACGACAGCTCAAAGCTCAGCGTGTCGGCATGCGCGTGGCCTGGTAGATGGTCCGGCCCGATTGCGCCAACGTCGGCGATCATCACCGCCGGCCCCCTTTGCAACCGCACGTAACCTGAATCGGTTAACGCCTCGACGTCATCCAGCGGCGCATTGTCGGGCGGAAGACCTAATGCGTCGGCGTAGGCCGCCAGCGCCGCGAAGTTGGGCGCTATGCCAAACGCGGCATCGTTGAAGAAGGCAAAGTCGCCGTCCGGGTGCGACATGATCCGCAACCAACGACGCATACGTATCGCCGCATCACGCCAGCATGTGGCATCGAACGGATCGAACAATCCGGGAAAGAGAACCGACAACTGCAGCAAATCCAGAATATCGCCTAAGACAATGGCTTGATACATCGGGCTGCGCTCGAAGTGCCCGCCGTCACGCAGGACCTGCTCGGCCAGCTCACGGCGCAACAGACGCAGGCCCGCCTCGCGCCAGCCATCGGCCTCCGACCCCTCGAAAAACGCTCCTGCAAACACCAGTGCCTTGGCATTGGCCCACAGGTGATTGCCCAGCAGGTGAATCTCGAGCCGCTTGCGCAGGAACCGCGCCTGCACCGCCAGGCTATGCCGCGCCGAGTCGTCCAGGGCATTCCCCGCCAGGAACCACTTCACCCAGTTCACGATTCGCAACGAGATTGGATACGGCTCCCAACCAGCGCCCTGCCCGGGCGGATTCTCGGCGACCCAGCGAGCAACGAGCGCGCGGTGCCAACCCGTGCGCGATGCAGCCTCGGCTGCTACCAGGTCATCAAAGTAGTGGGCGTTGTACAGCCAAAGCCTGGACCAGTCCGCCCGGTTCCAGTCGATTGCCGCCGAAATGCGGCGCTCCACGTTCAGGAAGCGAAAGCTGTCCGGGCCCGTCATCGAGCCAGCACGCGCGCACGGAGCCCATATTCCCGCCCCTGCGCGCAAGGCCGGCGTCGGCCCGAGGTCAGGCCTTGGGCGATGCAGCCAAAACCATAGGCGCCCGTACACCTGAACTGGCCGTAGCCAGCGCAGGGTGTGCCAGTAACGAGACAGGACTTCCGCTGACATCAAGATGTGAGCAGGCGCTCCAAAGCCGCAACGATCCGCTCGCCAGCCTGACCGTCCCACTTGTCGGGGATGCTGCCTTTCTTCCACTGTCCGGCGAACAACCGGTCCAAGACCGGCTTCAGCCGTGCCGGGTCGGTTCCGATCAACTCATTGGTGCCCACGGTGACCGTCTCGGGCCGCTCAGTGGTATCGCGCAGCGTCAGGCAGGGTACGCCCATCACCGTGGTCTCCTCGGTAATGCCGCCGGAATCGGTCATCACGGCCTTGGCGTGTTTGACCAGCCAGTTGAACTCCAGATAGGGCTGCGGATCAACCAGACGGATGCTGGGCGGAAAGCGCGGCAGCGCCTTTAGTGTCTTGGCCGTGCGCGGGTGCACGGGGAAGATCACCGGCAGGCCACGTGTACTTTCGGCGATGGCCTCAAGCAGCCGGGCGAAGGGGCCGGTGGCGTCCACATTGGCCGGGCGGTGCAGCGTGATCACGAAATAACGGTCAGGTTGCAATCCAAGCTCGTCCCAGAACTGCGGCGGCCGCAGCCGGTCCAGGTTGACCAGCAGCGTATCGATCATGGTGTTGCCGACGAAAAAAATACGGTCCTCGGCGACACCGGACCGGCGCAGGTTCGCGTTTGCCACCTCGCTCGTGGTGAAGTACCAATTGGTGATGGCGTCGGTGACCATGCGGTTGATTTCCTCCGGCATGGTCCAGTCGCCCGAGCGGATGCCGCCCTCCACGTGCGCCACCGGCACATGGAGCTTCTGAGCCACGATGGCGCAGGCCATGGTCGAGGTCACATCGCCCACGACAAGGCACAACGCACTGCGTTCCCCCAGCAGCAAGTTCTCGTAGCCGATCATGATCGCCGCAGTCTGCTCAGCCTGGGTGCCCGAGCCAGCTTCCAGGTTCACGTCCGGCGCGGGAATGCCCAATTGCTCAAAAAAGTCCCCCGACATGCGGGCGTCGTAGTGCTGCCCGGTATGCACGAGCCGATGGCGCAACGGCCCACCCTGCGCTTTGCGTGACTCCAGCGCCCGGATGATGGGCGCGATTTTCATAAAGTTGGGGCGCGCGCCGGCGACGATGTCGATCAGCGCCGTCACGACCGAACCCCTCACCCGTCGTTGGCCGGTTTGCGGAGCTGAACAATCAACAGAATCCGGAACATTTCAAAAATCTTGAATGCATTGACAAGGCGCTCGTAGGCGGCCCCGACCAGATAGGTGGGCCAGGTGATGCGCAAGTACTCGGGCCTGCCCTCAATCCGTTCCAAGCGGTCGACCGTAAGACCTGCACTCGCCGCCAGTCTCTGAACATCGGAGATGGTATTGGCCCGGTAGAGTGTCGGAAAAGTGTCTTCGTCGGCACGGCCCCTCAATCGGTTTACGAATTGGTGTAAGCAATGTGGAGTCAAGCGCGCGATCGTCGGCATATAGTGGGTCTTGTTTGGCGTCTTGAAAAGAAACACACCGCCAGGCCGTAGCACCCTGCGCACCTCGCCGAACACGGCTAGCGGATCGGCCAAGTGCTCCATGACATTGTCGGCGAATACGACGTCGAACGAGACATCCGAATAGGGAATGCGGCCGGCATCCGAAAGCCGGCCTTCGTCAAGCATGGGATTGCCCTCGACCCGCCGATCAAGGTCGATACCGCAAACTCTCGCGACCATCCCCTTGAAGTTCATCTGTGAAACGATGCCCGCACCGGCACCAATGTCCAAAACAATGGCCGTGGGATTCAGATGCGAGAGGATCCGGTCGCGAAAAATGCAATCGTCCCAGTTACTGGATTGTCCCGGATACAGTGCCCGATCGAGGCGATCGACCATTCGATTCATGCCAGCGAGGCCCCTATTTCGCTGGAAACACGACTCACCTCGATGAGCTCCTCCAAGGGAATCGGCGCCACCGTGCCATTTCGAACGGCATCAACAAATGCGTTGACGCATTGCTGCGTGCCCTTGTCCTGCCGCCAGAGGTTGAGCGAGCGGTAACCTTTCCACCCCCAGCCCCGCAGGCGGCGGAAGTTGTCGAGCTGCAGCACGCGACCGGCGCAAAACACCTCCAGCCGCTCCTTGGGAAAGCCCTTGTCGCCGTTAGCCAGGTAGTGGATGGTGCCCACCGAGCCATCCGCGAATTCGAGGGTGAGCGCGACCTTGTCGTTAGTGACGGCCGGCGCCGGATGCCGGCCGAGCGCCACCGCATGCCAGCGGACGATTGGTGCGCCGGCCAGATGGCGCAGCAGGTCGATAAAGTGACAGCCCTCGCCGACAATGCGGCCGCCGCCGACCGCGGGGTCCTGTGTCCAGTGATCGAGCGGAATCGCACCGGCGTTCACCGTCATCACGAACACCTTGGGCTCGGTTACACCGGCCAGTAGCTGCTTCATCCGCACCACCTGCGGCGCGAAGCGCCGGTTGAAACCGACCATCAGCCGAAGTTGGGGGTGCAGCGCAATCTCAGCTTCGATTTGCGCCAGCTCTTCCAGCGTGAGGCAAAGCGGTTTTTCGCAAAACACATGTTTGCCGGCTTGCAGCGCGGCCAGCAACTGCTGCGCATGGGCATCATGGCGGGTGGCTATCACCACCGTATCCACCGCCGGATCGGCCAGCGCCACGGCGGCATCGGTCGAGGCCTGTGCGAAGCCGTGCTTGCGGCCGTGGTGCACGGCGCTGATGCCGCCAGCGCTGACCACCGTATGCAGCGTGGCACCGGCCGCCTTGAAGGCCGGGATCAGTACCCGCCCCGCGTAATTGCCGGCACCCAGAAAGGCCACGCTGGCCTTGCCGGCCTTTACCGGTGCCGGAGACAGAGCGACCGTGCGCCGCGCCAGCGCATCCGGCGCCTGCGCCGCGACACCTGGATACTGCAGCAGGATGCCCAACGAAGGCGCGTCAGAAGCCAGCAGGTCGTAAGCCTCCACCGCCCTTGCCAGAGGAAAGCGATGGCTGATCAACGGCTCGACCTCGAGCTTCCCCGAGGCCATCAGATCCAGCACCGCTTCGAAATTGCGCTGCTCGGTCCAGCGCACGAAACCGACCGGATAATCCTGACCGCCCTCCTCGTAAGCCGCATCGTAACGGCCCGGGCCGTACGAACAGCTGACCTGGAAACTCAGCTCCTTCTCGTAGAAGTCCGCGCGCGACAGCTCCAGGCCGGTCACCCCCACCAGCACGATGCGCCCGCGCTGGCGGCACATCCTGGCCGCCTGGCTGACCGGCTCGTTGCTCCTGGTCGATGCCGTGATGATGACCGCATCCACGCCGCGCCCGCGCGAGAAGGCCGCGGCCATCGCCAACGGATCCGCGCCCTGGCTCAGGTCGACGACCTCGGCGCCGAATTGCTGGGCCAGCGCCAGGCGGGCGGGATCCAAATCCAGGCCCAGCACCCGGCACCCCTGGGCGCGAAGCATCTGCACCGTCAACAGGCCGATCAGTCCCAGGCCGGTCACCGCCACGACCTCGCCCAGTGTCGGGTTGACCAGGCGGATGCCCTGCAGGCCGACGGCCGCCAGCACCGTAAAAGCCGCTTGCTCCTCGGAAACGCCATCGGGAATGCGCGCGCACAAATGCTTCGGCACGCATACCACCTCGGCGTGCCTGCCGTTGGACACCACGCGGTCGCCGAGTGCAAAACCGTCCACCCCGCGCCCGATCTCGGCCACCCTGCCCGCGTTGCAATAGCCCGCGGTCAGCGGCTGGTCCAGTTTGCTCTGCACCGCCTCGAGCGCGGCCGCCCAGCCATCGGTACGGGCCTTGTCCAACACCAGGCGCACCTTGTCCGGTTGCTGGCGTGCCTTCTCCAGCCAGTTGGCCTTGCCGAACTCGACGAGCATACGTTCGGTGCCGGAAGACACTAACGTCACGGCGGTGTGAATCAGCAGCTGGCCACTCCCAGCGCGCGAAGCCGGCACGTCGGCGAGCTGGGTCGTGCCGTCTTTGAGGTCTTGCAGAATCTGCTTCATCCCAATGGTTTCCTGCCAGAGATCAGCATGAACAAACCGAGGTTCCTGGCGACACGCCGGAGTAACCAGCGAGGCCAGATGCGCCGGGCCAAGTCCAGGGCGCGACCGCCGTGCCGCTGCCCCGCCCCCGATTCGAGCAGGTCACCATGAGTGAGTTGAATAGCAATGCGCACATCAGTGGCTCCCGAGAACAATTCCCTTGCCTGGCCTACGGAATAGGCTTTCGTACCCGGGCTTTCAAGATAGTGAGAATACAATTCAGAAAGAGAAATGAATGGCTTTCCGCGAAGCAACGCATAGCGCAGCCACAACATGAGTCCGACCAGGCTCCACGTGTGGTAGATCATCACGCGAAATTCTTCCCCGGGCCGAAGAACACGGAGTATTTCCTGAGCTGCTGTCTGAGTGTCCGGGCTGTGGTGGATCACGCCCCACGAATAAACAAGGTCAAACGAACTATCGGCAAATGGCAGGCACTCGCCGTCAGCAACCTGTAACCGGGAAGTCAGTCCGCTAAGCGATAATCTTCGTCCGGTCATCTCGACTGCGCGCGGGCTGAGGTCGACACCCGTCAAGCGTGCGCCAGCTAGTGCAAAGCGTTCATGGTCTGCACCCAGGCCCAGGCCAATCTCAAGGACTTCTCTCCTTTTCCATTGATTAAACGCAGCGAATGGGATGATGTAAGGCTCCAGCCGATAGCGCTCTTCGGCCTGGCGCCGGAAGCCATCCAGATCCGAATCGGTCAACAGCAGCCTTTCTCCGCAGGCGGCGGCGTCCCAGAACCGCGTTACCTCAGCCTTCGAGTTCAAGGGGGCTCCCGAGGGCGCTGCTTGATCTGTTCCTCGCCGTTTTGCCGGCGTCAACAAAGTTGCGGCACCAGATTTCGATGCACAACAGCGAAAGCAGAGTGTAGGCCGCATCGCGACGCCCAGCGTCGTTGTCGGCGATCAGCCGCTGCACGGCCTGCGGGTCGAACAGGCCGCGGCGGCGCAGGCTCTCCTCCGACAGCAGGTCACCCAGCAGTTCGCGCAGCTCGTGGCGCATCCAGTGCCGCAAGGGTGCGCCAAATCCCGTCTTGGGCCGGTAGATCACCTCGCGGGGAAGATAAGGCTCCATCGCCTTCTTGAGCACCCACTTTCCCTCTGCGCCACGCTGCTTCAATCCCGGCGGCAGCGCGTTGGCCAGCCAGACCAGGTCGTTGTCCAGGAACGGCACGCGCACTTCGACACCTGCCGCCATCGACATCTTGTCGGTGTACAGCAAATTGTGATCCGCCAGAAAAAAACGCTGTTCCAGAGCCAGCATGCGATGCAAGGGCGGCAGCCCGGGCGGCAGCGTGCCAAGATAGTCGGCGAGCGGCGCGACCATATCCTCGTTCACCAAGGCCGTACGATGTTCCGGCGCAAATAAGTCAAGCACCCGCGCGAGATCCGCCCACAAGAAATGGCCAGTCAAACGCCGATCCGGCGGCAGATCGGCATGGGCGAGGGCCTTGCCCAGGCGCCGGCCCAGCGCGCCGCCCTGGTCCAGGCGCGAACTCAGGTTGCGCAGGCCTTGTCGTGCAGCTCTCGGCATCCATGCCCAATAGCGTTCCAGCATCAATGCCCGGTGCCGGCGGTAGCCGGTGAACAGGTCATCCCCCCCGGCCCCGGAAAGTAGCACCTTCACCCCGTGTTGCCGGGCAAGCTGGCTGATATACAGCACGTTCAACGGTGCCGGGTCAGCGAGCGGCTCGTCCAACTGGAACACCATACGTTCCAGATCCGCTGCCATGCGTGACGAATCCACCCGAATCTCGTGCAGCTTCACTCCAAGGTGTTTGGCGACCTGGCGTGCATAGGGCAGATCGTCGGTCACGCCGGCATCCTGAACCACGCCCGTGTCGATGGTGAAGCAATCGATATCAGGCGACACTTCGCGCGCCATCGCCACGACGGCGCTGGAATCGAGCCCCCCGGAAAGGAAGGCGCCGACAGGAACATCGGCCACGAGCTGGCGATGCACTGCGGTGCGCAAGCTTTTCTGCACGCGTCGAATGGCTTCATCTTCATGCAGGGCTAGCGGCGCCTCCGCCCAAAACGATTTCGCCCAACGCCAGCGGCGGATGATGCGCCCGCCCTTTACGCGCAGCGCTTCGCCCGGCCCCAGCCGGCTGACCCCCTTGAATGGCGTAGCCCCACCCGGACTCCATAAGAACCCGAGATAGCGAAACAAGGCCGAAACATCCAGTGACCCCGCTACACCACCGCATGCCACCATCGCCTTCAACTCGCTCGCGAAAACAAAGCCGTCGCGACTCTCGCTGAAATACAGCGGCTTGATGCCCATCGCATCGCTGGCGAGGAAGAGTGTCCGCTCGGCCCGGTCGTAAATCGCAAACGCGAAGATGCCATTGAGCGCATTCACCATCGCCTCGCCACGCGCCCGGTACAGGGCCAGCAGCACCTCCGTGTCTGACTGGCTGCGAAAGCCATAGCCCTCAGATTCGAGTTGCGCGCGCAACTCGCGGTAGTTGTAGATCTCGCCGTTGAAGACAATGACCGCCGCGCCCGACGCATCGCCCATGGGCTGATGCCCGAGGGGCGACAGGTCGATGATGGACAGGCGACGGTGCGAAAGGCCGACGCGCCGGTCAGGCGAGCACCACTCGCCGGCATCGTCCGGGCCGCGATGGGCGATGGCATCCGACATCCGCGCCAACAGGCCCGGATCAAAGGCGCCATGAAATCCGGCTATCCCGCACATGATTGGCTTACGAAGGCCTCACAAACAATCGGGCGCTTCAATCCGCGCTAACCCGATCCAACGACGTGGCGGAGCCTGCTTTCACAGTTGCGTAGGTTCCGCCGAAGTCGGACATTGCCGATGACCATCTTCTTTAGAGCCCCTCGGAATACGTACTCTTGAACTTCAGATTGAAACACAGCCAGTAGTCGGCTACTTCAAATTGTCCATTTCTCTTCCGGCTGCGTCCAGAAAAAGGCGTCGGCTGGCATCAACCAATGAAGGATCAGCCAATCGCTCCCCGGCAAAGCGCCGCACACGAATACGCCAATCCCGAAAAGTCTTGCGATCTAATGCCGCGCAATGATCAATTAACTCCGCGTAGGGCCGCTCCGAAGTCAAGGGCAAATCCCAGCCGACCCCCGCTTGCTTCAAATTCCGCCATGGCGTGGTGTTCGCGATAAGCACCGGTGTTCCCGCAGAAAGCGCTTCGGCGATGACGTGACCATAATTCTCCCCACGGCTCGGCAGAAGCAACAGGTCGTGCAAGGCCATGACATTGGCCACTTTTGAATGCTCTACCTCGCCAAGATATTTGACCTGCACATGTCCTGGGAGCGAAGCGATCAAGGCCTCGCACTGGCGCCAATAAACCGTATCCTCCTTTGGCCCATAGATGTTGAACACGACAGGTGCGGATACCTGCTTGAGTACTCGCAGAGCAAAATCAAGATTCTTCATCGGGGCGATTCGAGACAAAAAGACCAGGTGCAATCGACTGTCGTTGCGCTCGCGCTCGGTATCCGCTGCATCGTCAGGCGCAATCGTCGCCGGGAGGTCCGGGGCAACTACAATCCTTTCTGCCAAGTTCCCTGTCACGCGAATCTTCTGTACAACGCTTCCCATTGTCCGACGAATATCTTCCGCCTCGAATTGACTGGATGCTTGCCAGATAATGTCGCGATAAAAACTCTGGATACGAGCCCCCATTAAGTAGGTCATTTTCTTCCAGCGCTTGAGCGCCAAAGCTCCTTCCGAAAATTCACCGCGCGGCGCCAACACCACCGACTGTGAGTTAATGCGCCCCAGATTGCGATTCAGCAACGGCCACAATGTGAAGACCGGATCGAACGCGCTATTTAGATAAAGCACATCATGAGTTGTTTCGGAAACCAGCTTTACGAGTCGACTCAACGAGCGGACATTTCGACAGGTATAGTAAACCTTGGCTTTGCCTACAGTGTTCCAGCCGTCAGCGGTTACGTTTTGGTAGGGCTCGTTAACCCCAAAGTCCCGGTCCGTCGTGATGACACGGAAATCGAATTCATCCCCAAGCTGATCGACCATGTTCGCAATGGTACGAACAGGACCTCCGGACTTGTAACCGGGAAGGTAAAAGCGGACGAGGGTCAGGATGATCGGTTTCTTGGACTCCATTTGCGGCCTACCGCTTGACCCAACGCCACCGGAAACGTTTTTGAGCGCGCATGTTGCAGACTATTGCTTCCATCTGCATCTGTGGCCCTTGAAGGCAACGCCAGCAACAGGGGGGCGCAGCAATCAGCCGGCACATGTCATGCGTTTCTTGCTTTACGCAGCAACCGGTCCCAGACGTCCAAGTAGGCCTGTCCTGCGACCTCCTCGGCGTAACGCTGCTCGATCGTGGCGCGAGCCTGTTGACCCATTGCACGATTCAACCCCTCGTCCAGTCGCAAGCGCGCGATCCTATCGGCCAGCGCTGCGGCGTCATCCAGCGGCACCAAGTAACCATCTTCGCCGTCAGTAATGAGACCGTCCGGCCCACCGCTGCGGGTTGATACCACCGGGATCCCGCAGGCCATGGCCTCGAGCAGCACCACACCCAACCCCTCTTCGTCCGACGGCAGGGCGAACACGCTAGCCTTCTGATACAGGGCCACCAGCTCCTCGAGCGAAGGGCAATGGATGAATTCAATTCGGTCTCGAAGACCCAGAGCCTCAGCCCGATGCCAGAAGCTATCCAGCGGACCAGCCTGGCCCGCCAACACCAACCGCAAGCCACTGCGAACTGCCGTTGGAACCAGCGCGTAAGCCTCCAGCAGCAGGCCGATGTTCTTGCGCGGGTCGCCCAGCCGACCGACACAAAGGACATACGAGTCGTGCGCGAGTTCACGCTTCCCTACCGGATAAAAAGTGTGAGCGTCGAGGCCTGGCGGCGCGTAGCGTAAATCGACCTCGCGGCCTTCATTGAGCTTGCGGGCGTACTCAAACATCCAAGGGTTCTCGACCTGGATGGCATCCACCGTGCGCAGAGCGCAATCGTCCATCCTGTCGGTGACTACGGTCATGGCGTTGCGCCACCAACTCGTGAGCCCAACCGTGATGGCATCACGGCGGCGTCGCTCTACCTTAGCGCGCGTGGCGCACTGCACTGAAACCGGCTTGCCTAGGCCACACACGGCATACGCCCAAGCTGGCGAGCCACACACCACCTGCAGGATGTTGCAATCGGCAACAGCTTCGGTGAGCACCCTGCGCGGTCGGTAGCGTTGGAACTCCAACTCAACAATTGCCGCACCGACGTGAATGAAAGGCAGTCCATGCCACTGTCCGCGCCTGGTAGCAACGCCCCGCATCCAGCTGCCGGGCCGCGTCACGCTAAAGCTGCTCTCGTCCTGCACTGACGTGGCCAGCGAGATGAGCTTGACGTCGTAGCGACCGGAGCACACCGTTACATCCTTTACGAACCGGGCGACAGCAGGAACACCGCCGCCTTGCTCCAGAGAGGGCACGATCAGCCCAACACATGGCTTCAAGTCTGACTTCCCTCTTTGCGCAGGACCACAATCATGTTGGGGGAGACCACGGCGCTGCCATTCCCCATCAGGACATGTCGAACAAATGAGAAAACCAAAGTCTGCGCAAGATGAACAGCCATGCGTCGCGCAGCGCGCACTGGACCAAGACCCCACACGGGCAGAACGGGCGAACGGACTTGACAGACCTCAAAGCCCATTTCCATGGCCAACTGACGGACGGCGCTGGATCCAAGCAGTGTGTGATGAGTGAGGTCGCCACGAAAAACCGCACCTGAGAATGGGCTATCGCCGCTGGGACAACGAACAAGCAGCAAGCCCCCCGGCCGGAGCGCTTCTTTGGCGTCGCTCAAAAATGACCGAATGGCATCGAGTTCCAGGTGCTCGATGACGTCGAAGGCAACAATCAGATCAACCTTTCCTGGTCCGCAGGCAGTCGAAAAATCAGCCCCCGAAGCAATGACCGCAAATCCCGACTCTGCGGCACGTTGCTGTAGCTCCGGAATGGCCTCACGGCCCACCCAATGCCCGCCTGCTTTTCGCACCCAGCCCGCAAATGCTCCGTTGCCATAGCCCAGTTCCGCTACCTTCCGGCCGAGAACAGAGGCGACACCACTGGCGCGAAGCTCTGCGGCGTAATAGAGGGCATCCTCGGAACTGCAACTACCGAAATCGACTTTGTGCCACTCCTTCCACCCCACATAACAGCCCGTCATGCGTCCACCCTGGAAACATTGCGCGCCTTGATGAGCTGCTCAATATGCTGTAGCACGCTCGCGGCGCGCTGCGGAATCGAATAGGCGGGTACCGCTCGCGCATGTGCCCTGGCCGCCATCAACCGCCGCCCCGCCTCATCGGGCAGCCAGCGCCGCACCAGAGTGGCAAGCTCAGTTGCATCGCCCCAGAGCGGCACCTCGTTTTGCTCGTCATAAAGGGTGGCAACGTAGTCGGTACGTTGGTGCAGGAAAAAACATTGTGCGGCCGCCAGCTCATAAGTGCGGGTCGTGTCCTCATCACCCGGCTGTTTCACGCCGCGGATCACCACTTCGCGGTTGACTGGCGCTATTGCAATCTTTGCCGAGCGCAGAAACTCGCCATAGGCGCGCCCCGCTCTGAGCCCAACATAGTGCCAACGCCCAGGGAGCTGATCACGATGCGCAGCCCAACCTGATCCGGCGATCGCAACCGAGACCCGATCGTCACCGAGTGCCTCAGCGAATGAACGCATCAGCTTGTGGAACTGCGGCCGCCAAGTACCGCACAGGGCCACGTCATAGACCTGTGCCGACGCGGGACCAGCCCAATGATGTACCTCAGGGTCATAGCCATGTGGCACACAGACGCACCGGTTGCGGTAGCCATAAACCGACTGCCAAAGCTGCGGATGAAACGGCTTAGTCGAAATGACCAGGTCGTAACGACCCATCGCTTCTTGCAACTGACGACCGTAGGCATGGGGTGAATAATCTGGAAACATATTGACCACGGGAATTCCCGAACGTTGAGTTTCCTCAATCAAACCCGCGCGAATTCCGGCCCCTTTGTAAGCTACGATCGCATCAGGGTGAAACCCATTCATGGCGCGGAGAACCGCACTTTCCAGTTCCCGCTGCTGTAGGGGCCGCAGCAATCGGCTGGCGATGCGCAAAGGCAGGTGGCGATAATTCGGGAGGAAGTGATCTTCCCCAACATCGTTGATCATCACTCCTGGCTGCCGGGCAAATGCGTCCCGCAAGGAACGCGCACTGGAGCCTTGCCACGTTTCGCCGATGAAAAGAATCCGTATCATCGCCGGCGATTACGGTAAAGCAATGTCTGCATGCATACGCCGCTAAAGGCCGCGTAACTCAAGAGCACAAATGGCCCCCAATAGTCAGCCACGAAGGCTCCATCAATACGAAATGCCATCATGCTGCCGAGCAAAGCCATTGGCAGCCAGATCAGTGCGCGTACACGAAAGACCTCTGCGGCAAACGCCGACGTCCAGGCCAACATGCACCCAACGGCGATACCCACCACAATGACTCCCCACCAGCCCAGGTTGTAATAGCCATTGATGAACACGCCTTGTCCGGAAGACGAAGTGTCGCTGCCCGTGATCTGGTAGTGGAAGTCTCGCCCACTAGCGGTCATCTCGGGCTTTTCAGGGAACAGGAAACGAGGCAGGACAACCCAACCCAGCAGGCGGTAATCATCACCGCCTCGGCCCGTGTCGTAAAAATCAAGAGCGGCACCCTGGGAAG
>Ga0214473_10005154_pt1 | contig 15681 bp, 12 predicted proteins | sample RVTome_7_FD_203509 | JGI IMG/M metagenome (GOLD analysis project Ga0214473, IMG submission 203509) | Soil microbial communities from uranium-contaminated site in the Upper Colorado River Basin, Wyoming, United States - RVT98D197 | ecosystem: Environmental > Terrestrial > Soil > Contaminated >... | reverse complement strand
ACTGGTAGGATAACCAACGAGCAGGATGTAGAGGGGTTGTTGGGCTCCAAGGTATCTGCTGGGTTCCTCAACGATGATGATGTTCAGTGGGCAAAGGAGCTTTACCGACGGCTACAGTTCATGAAACTCCCTGCACCAGCACCTGACTCTCCTAGAACAACAGTCCAAGAACTCCATGCAGCTCTGGAGAAACCAGCTAGACCAACTCCAGTCGGTGTCCACCAACTTACTGATTCAGCTTTGCTTCAGTCCCTATATCAGCTCTACCGCCCTGGCAGACCGTACGGCCTCAGTGATGAGGATATGGCTGAGTTGTACCGAGAGGCTGGGTTGGAAGACCCAGATGTCAAGAGACTTATTGAGGATTTAGAACCGGTAGTTGAGGACTGGGAGGAGAAGTGGCAGCAGTCAGATGAACTAATCCAATCCTACAAGTCAGGCATCCGTGAATATGAAGTTCCTAAACTCAGCTTCTGGCAGTGGATGAAGTTGGTCATTTCACAGCCTGCACTGGCTGCACTGGAGGCACTGGAACCCTACAATAAATATGTCAACTTCCCAACGTCTGGAGCTTTCCACATTGAGCTTCTCAGTAGGGTACCATCCTTCCTCATACCTAGACCATCGATAGCAATCCCTATGCCAGTACCAATCAACTTCTCCATATCAGTCGGTGGAAATATATCAGCACTTAAGGAACGCTTCAACAAAATCAATAAGGACTCAACCACTGCTGAGGACCGTTGGCTAGCCTATGGTAAAGCGTGGGAGGAGTGGGATGAAGCTCACTGGGCATATAAACTAATCTCCGAGACCATCCTGGACCCACTCAATACCATAGATGTTGGCTTCTCGGTGCTGGCTGGTAGCAGCAAGGTAGCTAGGCTGCCAGTGTTGGGTAAGTTCATTGGTGAGTTGAACAATGCTAGGAATGCAGTAGCCGACCTCCCCTACACCATCGGAAAGGCTGTCCATAAAACTGTTCCAATGACCACCCGCAACCGTGCCCTGGCACACACTGGGGAGATGACAGTAGACCTGTTCAATGCCACTTCTACCAGGGTTGGTAGGTTTGCTGAGGGTGGGTTTACTGCTGAGGAACTGTCAACTACTATCCAATCCTCAGTTAGAGCCTACCTCAAGGACCCACTCCGTACGGCCACCACCGATGCGGGTAGGTTGGGTGCTAGGCTGACCTCCATGCGTTTTATCGAACCAGATGAGATTGCTCGTATGGGTCAGTACCTTGGCCTACCTGCTGACTACACTCCATCCCACTCCACCATCCTCACCATAAATAAGATATTCGAGAGTACCAACCCAATCTTGGTAACTGAGAGAGGGAAGTCACTGCTGCAAGTCCCAGAAGCCTCTAGCCTACTACTAAAATCGTTTCCTGAGGTCAGTCCATCATTAGACAACTTTGCAAAAGCCACTCAGCTAGTCAACAACAAACTAGCCGAAACTTCTAGGGTTATCAACATAGTGACCAACACAGCCAACCCTATGGAGATGGTTCGTATGGCTCAGCGGTATGTCTACCATACCTTCGTTAGCAACACTGATAGTATGGTGGCAGTAGTTAGGGCTGACCAGAAGTTCTTCGGCAGTATCTTAGATAAGGTTGACTACCTTACCAAGTACTGGTGGCGTGATAGAATTGAGAAGAACTTTGTCACCACCATGGCCAACTGGGTCTTACTCTACCCAACCTATGGCCCAATGAACGTGATTGAGACTGGTGGTAGGAGTATCTTGGATGGAGTTGCACCTAGGGTAGGGTTCAAGGTCACCAACCGTTTCCAACGACTCTGGAGAGGGAATAAGGCAATCCCTTATAACCTACTGACCCACCGACCAAGAATGGAGATGAGCCCACTGACACCAGCAGAGCAGATACTACTGGATGGGTCAGTGCAGCGGACTGGGCATATGCCTGGACTGACCAAACCAATAGAGGCAGTCTCCAGAGCTACCCAGCGTGTGTCTGGTGGTAGGGTATCAGTTGGTAGTATGTCTGACTGGAACCGATTATCTGGCAATCTGACTACCGAAATCCAAGAGAACTTCATGTCAGAGAAGTTGCTCCACTACCTCCGATGGGATAACCCAGAAGAGTACAGAACCATCATGCAGGCAATTCCCGAAACCAGCCACATCAGATTCAGTACCCTCACCAAGCAGGAAGTGGATGAAATCATGCAGTACGTCTCAGAGGAAGCACTGCATGGACCAGAGGCAGTTGAGGGTGTGAAGGATATGGTGGTTAACCTAACCAACAACAAAGTAGTCTCAGATGTAGCCGAGGTGCTGAGCAGGGATACTGTCACCCAACCTTCAGTCAAGAACGCCATAATCAACCAGGCCCGCCGTGGTACTCTCTTGGATAATATAGATGATGTAGTCAAAAGAGCCTCAGTAGACCAAGACATCATGAATATGCAGCAGTTGGAGTATATGCGACTCAAATACGATGACATGGCTAAAGAGATTGGAGAGTTGGAGATAGTAGACAGGGATGAGTTGCTGAACCTCTACTCCCAACTTGAGGATATGACTGAAGCTCCTGAGCGCCTGGTTGAAGTCAGCCGCCAGTCCTTTGAAGAAAGAGTAATGGACATCATTGATGAAACTGCTAGGCGCAAGTTGCATGATGAGGATTGGAACATTCTTAGCAGGTTCATAGATGACTCCTATACTTCAGTCAGCGACATCATCACTAAGCTACAGAACTCAGCCCGAAGACTTGGTGCAGTTACACCAGCACCAGAGATACCTGCACCACTAGCTAGCCAGATAAGAGGTCAGAGTGAGCGTAGAGCAGCTTTTGATGAGTTGGTGGCCAAGGGAGCACCTGATGAAGAGTTTAGACATGAGGTACAGCGTGCATCTAGGGTTGGTCCAAAAAGAGGCCAAACTTGGAAGTCCAGACTGGAGCAAGTTCTTGGTATTGAAGACAGACGGCTAGCTGAACTTGTTAGTGAGTTGGCTCCTACTCCAGTTCCTGCTGGTGAGATTGACAACCTTATATCACTAGGCGACAAATACCGCCTGCGCATGGAGTTCTGGACTAGAGCTAGGCATAGTGAAGAGAGTCTGTTCCGTTCTAGGTTTGCAGCTAAAGGTAAACTTGACCCTCTGTCCAACCAAGCCTGGTGGGATGAGACCAATGCACTCCGCCGTGAAATATGGACTGAAGCCAAGAGGGAGATAACACTGCTGGATGATAACATTCAAGAACTTACCAGCGTCATCAGTCAGGTCAAGCTGCCACCAATCCGACAGTTTGCAGTCACTGGAAAGCTAACAGTAGATGACGTAGCCTACATCTTCAGTACCAATGGAGACGATGTATCAAGGAACCTGTACCGAGCTGAGACTCGGTCAATGCTAGGCAGAGACAACTTTGCACGTTGGGTCAGACGCAGGGCTACAGCAGTTGGTAAGCAGGCTGGTAAAACTGCCGATGACCTTGGCTTCACCAGGGAAGCTATTAGTGATGTCTATGATACCCTAATCAGAGGTATGAAACTAGACCCCCATATAGTCAATGTACTAACCCCACAGCGTGAGGTACTTGAGGGTCTCCGACAACAACTCCATGGTATCAAGAATGGGATGGGTGTAGACCCAGAGGACATCACTAAGCTCCAGGGGCTAGTGGATGAGACTGTTACAAACCTCCGCAGAACGGCTCAGTTCTCTAATACTGAAGGTAGAGCAACCTGGAAGAACATCATAGACTCTGCTGGTGAAAAAGCTCGTGGTGACTGGGAGAAAGCGTTTACTCAGTATGGCCCAGAGAATATAATCAACAGTTTCTTCCACAGCATACATCCATTCTGGAGTTATGAGATACAGCGGTGGCCTTGGTTGTGGAGGACTTATGTAAAGCACCCAGGGTTGTTCACTGCATCAGCTAGGTATCTTGACTACACTGACCGTGGCTACATCCATATACCTGGTACCAACCTAGACTTCAACCCATTCCGTGGGACAGTCTTCATGGGTATGTTCACTGGGCTGTTCATCCGGGACTACCCAGAGTACGAAGACTACTTCCCTGGGTTAGCCAACGTCATGGATAGGTTACAGAGGGTTGGATTCTACCCTGGGATTCATGTACTGCTACCATTCACCTTCCTTGCCGCACCAGGTAGACCTGAGTGGAGTAGATTGTTTCCTCAGTGGGTCAGAACACCACTGGATGCCCTAACCTTCCTGATGCCAGAGTCAGGAGTTGCCAAGTTCATTCATGAGCAGATACTTCCAGACCGTTTCCGTAGCTACCTAGCCAATGTACAACTAGGGAAGATGGGAGTGCAGGGCAGCGTCATCTATGGAAAGATACTGGTTGGGGACAAACTGGAACCAGACGAGCAGCAGTTATGGGATAGGGCACAGTCCACAGCTTCCCTATATACTGCACTCTTTGAGCAGACTGCTATGTTCAGACTCAACCCGCCAGAACGCCGAGCCTTCTATGAAGCCAGTAACAAGGCATTGGAAGAAATGACTGGGGTACCAGTGGAGCTGATAGAGCGAACCAACCGCCTGACCTCAGTCACCGGCAAACGGTTCCAAGATATAGTCCCACTAGACCCACTCCAACAAGACATTATTCAGGAGTTGGAAGGGTACAAAGCTTGGATGGGTACTACCCTCCCACTCCAACCAGCAGGTATGCAGGCTCACCAAGCGAAGGTTCAGCAGTTCTGGACTGAGTATGAAACCATCAGAGATAAGACTAGGGCTGGGTTCTATGATGAGCGTGAAGGTACACTAATCCATCCGGGTCAGGACCAGTTAGATAGTATGTTGATGAAATGGCATAGAGGTGAGGCTGGTGGCATCAGCCCTAGCCAGTGGGTGCAGATGCGTGGAGACCTACAGGCTTACTCCAAAGCCCAGTTTGATGCCCTCAAGAACTCAGATAAGTTCAGGGAGGTTGAAGTAACTCTTGAGGAGAGAGTGACAGCTATGAAGGAGCAGCGTGGTATCCAGCCAACCTTCCATCCAGCCCAGGAACTGTTATGGCTCTATTATGAACTACAGCCAGAACTCCAACTAGATGAAGACACTGGGAACATGGTGTATGACTTTGACACTTACTTTGCCATGGTTGACTGGATGATAGATGCAGTACCTGACGGCCACCGTGACCGCTTCCTTCAAATGATACAGAAGGACTGGACACCACTTGTCCACCTTCGGTGGGAAGATAGCAGGAACTATCTGCGGCCATATCGTAACACCAGGATAGTCGAGCTTTCTCAGTATGATGCTGAGGACCGTGCACTGATAAAACGCTATAGTAATGCCTCAGCTACCGAACGCCTGGTCATCAGGGCGGCTACCACTGATGCTGGTAAGAAGCTGTTATCTAAGTATGAGACTGACATCACCACAGCCAGGAAGAACCTACGGCTAATCAGCCCGCAGTGGAACGCAGTACTGTCTTTCTGGAATCCAGTAGTTTCACTTCTAACCCCAGAGTCAGTTGTTATCTACCAGCAACTAATGGATGAACGTCTCGGTGGGCAGCCAACTGAGAGTGCTAAGGCAGAGTTATCTACTGGGAGGGAATAATGTAACTCATTCACAAAACACATAACATTATCATATCTCTAACAAGCGTTACACTATTGACAATTGAACATCAGAGATTTACACTGAGTATAGGAGGCTAACAATGGCTGACAATGCGACTCCAGATGGCAACCAGACCACAACCGTACCATCTACTCCACCTACCGATAAGATGGTTCCAGAGCGTGACCTGGTGGCTGTCAAAGAGGGTCTCAATAAGCAGGTAGCCGAACTCAAGACCGAGCTGGAGAACAGTAAGAAAACGGCTGATGGTCACTACGGCGACCTACTTAACGAGAGGGCTTCTAAGGAAGCTGCAACCAGGAAGCTGGAAGAACTTTCCACTAAGCTGGCTGGACTTGAAACACTCCAAACCCAACTCACCAGCGAGATTGAAACTCGTAAGAAACTGGAATCACAGCTACTTGAGACCAAACGCAACCAACTCCTAGCAGAGTACAATATACCCAAGGAAGTGGTTGCAGATAAGGGTGCGGCTGAGTTGGAACTGTTAGAGCAGTCACTTAGGCTCATCGGAGACCGAAAGAGGAGTGGTATTGATGGCGGTGGGGGTGGAACTGGTAGCCGCACTGCCAAGACTGGCCGTGAGCTAATCCTCTCAGGTCTCGACCAGCACTTCAAAGGAAGATAACCTCAGTAAGAGGTAGACTAAGGGGAGGTAACTAACATGGCTATAGTTGGCCACTGGAGTTCACTAACCGAAGCTCAGAAGTTGGTTCAGTCTGAGTTGCTTCGAGGAATAGTGGAGGAGGTCATTGAGGAGGGGCAGTTGCTACCACGACTGCCAATCTTCCAGATTGACTCCAAGAGCATCCTGTATAACCGTGAGTCCACTCTACCTACCGCTGCCTTCTATGACATCAATGAGCAGTTGCCGTGGAACGCAGATGTAGAGTATGCCACCCAAGTGGAAGTAGAGCTCAAGCGGGTAGTCCGACAGGATGTGTTGGACCAGTTCATGCGGGATACCTACAAGAACCCCAACGACTACCGCCAGGTGGTACTCAGTGAGATGAATAAGGGGTGTATGCGCACCATAGAAGATAAGATTATCTATGGTGATATTACCTACACCTCCAGCAAGGAGTTCGATGGACTTCATGCCTTTGCCGCTCTGAACTGCACTGGTGGGGTCTCAGATGGGGTTCTGGACATTGATGAGGGTGGGGCTTTGAGCCTGGCTAACATGAGGGCACTGATGGACAACTGCAAAGTTGGCTACAACGGTATGCCCTCCAATAACGTGTTCTGGTTGATGGGGCACCAGATTGGCCGTAGGATTGATGCGATGGTGCAGGAAGCTGGTATTGCCTCCTACGCTGGACCCTACAATGTCAACTTCGGTATCAACGATGTGGGTAGGAGGGTGACCTTCTTCGACGGTCTACCTATTGTCCGCAGCGACTACCTGGTAGCGGAGCAGGCTGATACTGGTAGGGGTAGTAATGTCAGGGCCAAGTACTCCAGCGGTACCAGAAACTACTCCATCTTCCTCTGCCGACTGGGGCAGGTTATGGAAGGTGGGCTGTGCCTGGCGTTTGGTGGAGCTGGTGCAGGGCCTGGTGAGTTCTTCACCTTCCGAGACTTCCCTGACCTGGAGAACTACGATGCTGAGGGGTTGAGACTGAAGGCATACACTGCTCTGGCGCTGGGAAGCACCAAGTCCCTTGGCCGTATCCATGACATCACCGATGCAGCCCCGACTGCCTAACCCAACTAACTCTCCGTGGGAGACCTAAATCTGGTAAAGGAGATAAGATGGTAGACATTCTGCGAATCGACCACCCAAACATGAACTCAGGGCTAGTGCTGCCTGACTGGATAGTCAAGGGCACCCTGAGTATGAAGATACCAAGTGAGGCTGACTTGGTAACCCAATCCTCCCTCCAGGAGTTCCCGATTGGGGCACAGTTCAAACGGAATGGGCGGATGCATAGGTACTGCTGCGCTGGAGAGACTATTGCTATTGGCCACCAAGGGTTCCTGAAAGTATCCAGAACCATCTGCCCGGGTGGAACTGGCGGTGGAGGTAGCGAGGCGGCATTGTACCAAGATGCTGCTCTAGGTGACACCGATATCTACATTGGTGACACCACCGACAGGGCCAAGGACTACTACGAGGATGGCTTCCTAGTAGTCATGAATGACACCACTGGGCACCTAGACTACTACCGCATCATTGGTAATGATGTGGCAACAACCCTAGACTACGTAAAGATTAAGATTGCACCTCCAGGGTTGAAGGCTGCACATACTACAACCAGCGGTACAGTCGGAGCCTACCGAAGTCCTTGGATTGATGTCAGAAGCAAGTTGACTGCTGCCAACCAGAGCTGGTTCTCAGCAGTCGGCATGGCTCCATTCCCCATCACCACCGGCTACTTCTTCTGGCTGCAAACTGCTGGTCCGTGTTGGGGAACTGGAGCATCTACTTGGCCTGGCCAGACTGCACACTACCGGGATGTCTATGCTAACACCGATGGTAGCTTGATTGGTTACACTGCTGGCTACCAGAAGGTTGGCTATCTGCTCAGTGGGACACAGGCCGACTACGGCGATGTGTTCTTCATGATGCAGTTGGACCAGTAGGAAGAACTGTTGAGGGCGGTGCAGTGCATTTAGTGGCTGTGGGGCAGAGCCTTATCTGCCCCAGAGTCTTACCTTGGTCTTGTCTAGGAGGAACTGATGAAGCCGTGGTATATGTCCAGAACCCTATGGGTCAACATCATAGCTATTGTGGTGCTGGTGGCCCAGATGCAGTTTGGTTTTGAGGTTGATGAGGAGGCTGAGTTGGCTATATTGGCAGTCATCAACCTCATCATGCGTATCATAACCAAGCAGCCACTGACCACCTAGGAGGCAACCATGCCAAAACAGTTCACTACCTGAGTACAGTCTGGTGGCCGTGTGCGCACCGTAAAGCCAAAGGGTTCAAGTAGCAAGACCTACCTCCATGTCTGCTACCCAAAGGGCGGTGGCAGGGCAGTTAGAGGCGAGGTCAAGAGGAGGAAGTAATAGATGGTACTATATGACGTAGTAACCTGCGTGATAGCCAGTGGAGATACTGAGTCAGCAGTTGCTGACATAGGCAACAAAACCATCTGCGGGCTGCTGATACCAACTCTGGACAGTGGCAACCTAACCTTCCAAGTCTCAGAGAAAGCTGACGGGACTTTCCGTACAGTCAAGGATAAGACAGCAGCAGCCCACACTGTAGCTGCTGGTACTGGAGACCTAGCACTGGCCAGTGATGACCTGACTGAGCTAGCTGGGTACAGGTTCATCAAGATAATCTCAGCAGCTACCCAGACTGCAGCAAGAACCTTTATCTGGGTACTGAAATGAACCCATTGACGAAGTGGCTAATAAAGGTTGGTGTAGTTAAAGCTAAACCCCATGAGAAGGCAGAGCTGGGACTAGGTCAGTGGGGTAGGCAGCCAGCAGTGGAAGCCAAGAGTAAGGGCAAGGTAAGCATGTCCTACCGAGTATACCGTGCAGCTACGGATACTTGGGAGGAAGCCAAGGAGGTAAAGTAAATGGCTACTGTATATACTCAAGCAGGTGAGGAAGTTGTAGTTGATACTATTGAAGCGGGGACTGCCTGTTATGTAGGTTGGGGTACTGGTGCAGGTAGTGCAGCTAAGGGCAATACCGACCTATCTACACCAGCAACCGAAGCCAGGGTGGTAGGGACTGAGAGCCAGCCAGTAGCTGATAAAAACCAGTGGGTAGCTCTCCTAACAGCAGATGGCAACAAAACCATTACCAATGTTGGGTTATTTGATGCTGCTGGGACTGGTAGCCCTCCATCTGGTGGCAACTTGGTTATCCATGGAGACGGCATCGCTACTGCTCTGCTAACTGGGGACAAGATAGAGTTCACCATCACCCTTGAGCAAACCTAGAGGTAGCTCATGGCCGATGTTGTCTTCACCGTCGCCTCATTCGTTAATGACCAATGCCTGGTGCAAATCGTCTACGATGACGTTACCCTGGTGCTCTCCCGTGCCCAGGTAGTCAACAACACGGACAAGCCAGCTACCATTACCCTGTCCCGTGCTGGAGCCAGTAGGAGCTATACCTGCCCCGCCAATTCCACTATCGGGCGCAACCTGCCCTCTGGCTTCCGCTTTGAGCGGGACGTGGATGGGGAACTGACCATGCCAGACCTGAACATCGGGGCTTCTTGGGGGCCGTGAAATGGCTATAAGCCCGACTGTACTCGGCACTGCTCAGAATAAGACGGCAGCCACCAGTTGGACGCCTTTTACCTCTATCACGTTAGCGGCAGGCGAGCACCTCTTCTTCAAGTGTGCCTATGATTACACCACCACCGCACCGACGGCCACCTGGAACGGCCTCTCCATGACCAAGGACGTGCAGATAAACCAATCGGCGGGCGTCTGTACAGTCTTGTTCTCCTACTACTCAGCAGCGGGTGGCACGGGCGATGTGGTTATAGATTGGGGGGCCACCAGCATCACGGCGAAGGCGGCAAGTCTGGCGAAGGCCAGTGGGGTGGCGACAAGCAACTGGTTCGTGCAGAGTGTAACGGCTACTGGGACTGGCACAGTAATCGTTGCAGGTAACATAACCAATGCTGTAGTGGGTAATCTAGCTACCGGTATTGGTGGTATCGAGGGGCCAAACGGCGATGCGGCGGGCACTTGGGCCGCTGCTGAAACTTGGGTTGATGCCAACAAGCAGCGGCTGGGCACGACGGGGGCTGGTGCTGCCAGTAACATCACTATCAACAGTAACCGTGTCCTGTTTACAGTAGGTGAACCCGATTATACTTACATAGATGGTATGGACTCCCGTGATTGGGGGGCGCTGATAGCCGAGTATGCGGCGGCGGCGGGCGGACCACAGACCTACTACAAGACAGTAGCAGCTACAGCTATTGGTGTAGCAGCAGTAGCTAGGAAGGCATCTATGACTAGGGCTGCAACAGCAGTAGGGACAGCAGTTGTAGCCAAGGTAGCTACCCACTACCGTGCCATAGCTGCAACTGCAGTTGGTGTAGCTGTAGTGGCAGTTGCAAAGGTATATGCCAGGACTGCGGCAGCGGTAGCATTGGGGGTGGCTACTGTAACCAAGGTAGCTACCTATGCTCGGCTGGTTCAGGCTGTGGCAACTGGCGTGGTTGGGCTGAGTAGGATAGCTACTCATTATAGGTTAATACCAGCTACCGCCATAGGGGTAGCAGCAGTAACCAGAGTTGCTTCCCACTACCGAACTGTATCTGCAACCTCAGTGGGCCTAGCAGTTATAGCTAGGGTGGCAACCCATTATAGGACACTAGCTGCAACAGCACTTGGCGTAGCTGTGGTAACATCTGCAATGGTATATGCTAGGGTGGTAGCAGCCGTGGCGGTTGGGGTTGCTACTATAACCAAAGTAACTACTTATGTTGAACTAATACAGGCTGTAGCAGTAGGGGTAGCAGGGCTGAGTAGAGTAGCTACCCACTATAGAGCAGTAGCTGCAACTGCAGTTGGACAGGCTATAGTGCGTAAGGTGGTATCTAAGACACTGAGTGCAGTAGCAATAGGTACAGCTACTATAGGTAATGTGATGGCCGCATACAGGACTCTTACAGCTACAGCATTGGGAGTAGCTACTGTGAGTAGGGTAGCTACCTACTTCCAAACTATAGCTGCAACCGTTATTGGTCTAGCTGGTGTAGTAGCTGTGAAGATAGAGGGTGGGATTGTGTCTGCCAAAGGTAAAGATGGTATCTGGCATATACTCAGAGGCAAGGTTAGGGATGGTTAGCCAATGAGAACTCTATCTGGGTCCCTCACAGCAGCACAGCAATCCCCAGCCATCCCCTATGTAGGAGTTAACCTTGTCAAGGCTGGGTCTGGCACCTACACCTTCACCACTGCCGACGCCACCAACAGGATATGGTCCATCCAGCACGTAGAGTCCATCTGGGGCAGCACCAGTCGGACCATTATTAGACTACAGAACCATGACCAATACTTCAGTGCCAAAGACCTCAGAGGCTATAAGGTATACTGCTGGTTTGGCTATGTAACTGGGGGTGGTAATGAGTACTCAGAAACTGCTGAGCAGTGGGTGGAGGACCAGCGGGAGGTCAGTGAGGAAGGTGTGCTGCTGACCGAACTGGTCTGTGTAGATATCTGGTGGCGGTTTGGTAAACTAAAGGTAGTCGGAGGTGGAGTCAAGCTCAGCGGCACCCCAGGAGCCTTCCAGTTAGCAGAGTCAGTCACTGAGCAGACAGACCCAGGCGGGGTGCCTACTGGAGTAACCGCTGAGAAAATACTTTCCATAGCTACTGACCATATTGTAGTCACTGGCATGGCTGGAGGTACATTTGGGGTTGGTAATAAGGTAGTAGGTGACACCAGCTTTGCAGAGATGTCCATCACTGCTGTGTCAGTGGGTGGAGCTGGTGCTGCACCCGCCTGGCAAGCTGATACCACCATCCTCAATATCATATCCTCACTGATGGTAGATGTGGCTGACGTGGTGGATGATACTGCTGGAGCCGATGCCCAACTAGCTACCATGCCCACCTACATAGCAGACCGTATGGACCCCATCATCGGAGTCCTGCGCCGAATGATGGAGCAGACTTTCAGCGGGCTGGTCTTCAAGAATGATGGGGATGTTCATGTGGTGTACATTGACCCAGCTGGAGCAGTGACCTACACCTACGACTCAGCCCACAGCTTCTTTGTCCACGTGAGGAGCAGGAGGTTGACTATCCCCAACAAGGTGTTTGTAGTTGACGTACTCCCAGATAATGAGGGTGCGACCTACACCTACTGGGGAGTAGCTGATGATACCACCAGCCAAGATGCTATTGGTATAGTCACTGCCATCTTCGAGGACCCAGCACTGACCAGCGATGAAGAAGCTGCAACCAAAGCTCTTGCCTTCCTCACCAGGATACAGGATGAAACCACCCAGGGAGTGGCTCTGGCTCCAATGAACTGCGGCCAGGAGGTTCTGGACAAAATCACCATCACCGACACCAGAGCCAACATCTCACTGACTGGCAGAATAGGTATCATCATCCGCCAGTATAATCCAAGGTCTACTGACCGTACGCAGCACTACACCATAGAGTGTCGCATTGGTGGGTTGACTGACATGGTGGACATCAGCAGCCCACAGAGTATGATTGAGTCCCTGCTGACCTATGGGTATGGTAGGTTGGGAGTTCCTGGCGGAGCTATCACTGGGCCAATCTTCAGTCCCTCAGTAACCATAGATGCCAGCCAGGTAAACTTTGCACCAGCAGTACTAACCGACTGGGACAGTGATACCGACCCAGGACAAGCTGATGATGCTCTGGACCAACTGGCTGAGCGCACCGATGACCTAGAAGCAGCCACCCATGCTGCAGTGACCTTGGCTGCCGATGCGGACACACTGCTGGGACTCTCTGGTCAGGAGCTCTCCTTAGATGGTCAGGCAGCTAACCTTGTACTTGCTGGACCTACTAGTGGCGCTGCTGCTGACCCTACCTTCCGCAGCCTGGTAGTGGATGACATTCCCCAGACCAACAGGAACCTCATATCCAACCCGTCCTTCGAAACTGACCTGGTTGGATGGAGTGACTACAGCACTGTCACCAGGACACAGAGTGACGACTGGTCAAAGTATGGTCGGTATAGCCAGAAGGTGGTTACTGGCGGAGGTGCCAACCAAGGTTGTATATGGTCATTAACTCCTAGTGATGTTGCAGGCAGAACCGTAACCGCAAGTTGTTGGGTGTATCGTGATGAGGATGTAGTTACCCTCCGATTATTTATTGGGTGGAATGACGGTTCATGGCACTTTGCTTACACTGACATTCCCAAGTCAGTAGGTGAACACCATGTAAGTGTTTCTACAGATATCGGGGCTGGAGCTACAACTGCCAGAATCAGCGTAGAAGCATCAACTGCTGGTGCCTGTACCTTTTATGTTGATGGTGCACAAGTCGTTGATGGCTCCTCAGAGGGTCTCTATCTGGAGCTGGCAGACATTGACCATGGGTACCTCAAGGGTCTGGCAGATGATGACCATACCCAGTACCTCCTAGCTAGTGGAGTTAGGGCTGGCTCCACTTCTCAGGCCCAGGACTTCGGGGCCACAGGTATCAAGGCAGACGCCATAGCCGAATCTACTGCTGCTGCTGGTGTGTCTATAGATGGGGTGCTGCTGAAAGATAGCTTAGTGGGTGCAGCCTATCTGGGAGAGCATGACTATACCAGGCATACCAACCGAACCAGGCATTATCCAGTTTACAAAGATGCTTTTGTTACCATAACTGGTACACCTACCTTAGCTAGAGATACCCATGGTAGTCTATTCGTAAACCACATTGACTTCACAGCTCAGGTAGATGAGCGCTTATCCTGGACTCTACCTCCACTACCTAGCGACTATGTAACAGGGACACTGATACTAAAGTGGCACTGGTCATCTGATGCTGCTGGTGGTGATGTTCACTTCACTATCCGCTTGCGAGAGTCAGGAGATGGTGATACCAGCCATACACAGTTGAATTCAACGGTAGTTTACACCATCGCTGCTCCTGCAGTAGCTAATACCATTAAGGAGAGTAGCTTAACAACCAGTGGTAACTATACAGCTGGGAAACATATTGAGATTGAGTTTGCCCACACAGGTGCAGATGTGGCGGATACGAATGATGGTCAGATTAGCTTATTTGCCATCTGGCTAGAGTATACTGGGGATATGTAGGAGACTGAGATGCAAGACCATGACTGTCCATATCTGAGAGACATCATAGCTCTACAGCAGAACATTCCTGGTAACTTCCCTGAGCAGTGGGGACGGATGCAGCAGAAGGTAGAGCAGATACATGATGCACTGTACAGCAACGGTTATAGCAACCGCCTGCGCAGGGTGGAGCTGGACCTTAGGTGGGTAATAGCATCTGTGTCGGTGGTGCTGCTGACCTACGGTGCAATCATTGGATTCGTTATCTACCTGAAGTAGAGATTGGGAGGTAGTTATGGCTAACTTACTAATCCAACGCAATATCACCCAGCTGGTGGATGCAGTCGAGCAGCAGGTTGGAGATAGTGCCAACACCTACCTAACCGCAGATGAGGCTAAGGAGGCAGTGAGGAAAGCTATCTATGACCTCAGCAGGCACTCACCTCTCCAGAAGGTCTATGAGTACACCTTGGACTTTGACGTTGAGGATGAGGACTTCACTGCTATCCTTGGGACAGCAGTATCATTAGCTTACAAACCTATAACTCATGGTAGTGAGGTTATAGAGACCACTGATGGTGTAACTCAATACACCAGGGATACCGACTACACCATGGACTACTCCAATGGCACCATCACTGCCCTCTCCACTGGTAGCATGACTGCTATAGAGTACCATGCCAGCTATACCAAGAGCAAGATAGCAGTTGACCTATCTGCCATCACGGACCTAATGAGAGTGTCATATGTTGAGTTCCCACTTGGCAGCGTACCGCAAGATATCAACACTTTCAAAGTATGGGGGAGCCTGCTGTTCATTGGTGGTGCAAGGAAAGCTAGCCAAGAGCAGATGGGAGATACTGAGCATCTGGTACTTTACTATGAAGCTGAGCACAACATAGCCGATGCCTAACCTACTTACCCAGGAGACCCTTGCTGGACTTACAACTACTCTCCAGGCTACCATGCCTGATGCTGAGGTTACTGATGCAGTCGCAGAGCAGGCACTAGAGTCTGCTATCAGAGACTTGGAACGCCACAGTCCTAGACAGGCTGTCTATGAGGCTACTGTCACTGAGCATAAAGTAACCTCACAGCTACTCTATACCTTCAACGGTGCGGCCACCCCTAAACCTGCCCTTATCTATATCAAGTACCTACCATATGGAGAAGATGTAGATGTCAACACTGCCTGGGACTACTTCAAACCAATCCGCCCATTCACTGAGCATTTGTGGCAGACTGCTGGTAAATACCTAACCAGGGGCACAGACTACCTCATCAACTACGCCACTGGAGCCATCTACATACCAGCCACCAGCACAGTCTCCACTACTACTGGGGCAAAGTTCTATGCCAGCTATG
>Ga0214473_10005153_pt1 | contig 15681 bp, 5 predicted proteins | sample RVTome_7_FD_203509 | JGI IMG/M metagenome (GOLD analysis project Ga0214473, IMG submission 203509) | Soil microbial communities from uranium-contaminated site in the Upper Colorado River Basin, Wyoming, United States - RVT98D197 | ecosystem: Environmental > Terrestrial > Soil > Contaminated >... | reverse complement strand
GCACGGGGAGCAATCAGCGTGACAGAGAGAGTGGGATACATCCTGCGAGTCAGGACCCTGGCGAGACTATGCGCAGAGGGATATTTCAAGCAGCGGGAGGAAATGGGATTTCCGCTACTGAGAAAACAGTAGGTGGAAGGCAGCAAGCAAAAAACAGAAGGCAGAAAGCAGTAGGCAGAAAGCAGAAAACAGTAAGCGGATTGCGGTAAGCAGAAGACTGAGAGTGACGATTTATCATTTGTTTTTCGTTCTCTGCCTACTGCTTTCTGCCTTCTGCCTACTTTCAGTTACTGACACTAACCACTGACACTTAAGATAGATATTGGAGATTCTAAGACTATGAAAGAATTACTCTTGGAGATCGGAACGGAGGAAATCCCTGCGGTGTTTATCCCGCAGGCTTTAAACGACCTGGAAACCCTGCTTCGGAAGGAACTGGAGGCGGGCAGGATCGATATTAGGGATGTAAAGACCTTCGGGACCCCCCGGCGGCTTGTTCTCTTTGCCGGGTCCGTTTCGGAAAGGCAAAGGGATTGGGAAGAACAGAAGACAGGCCCGGCCAGACAAGCCGCTTTCGATAAAGATGGAAACCCCACCAAGGCGGCGCTCGGTTTTGCAAAGAGTCAATCGGTTCCTGTCGAATCCCTGAAGGTCATTCAAACGGAAAAAGGGGAATATATCTGCGCCGTGAAAAAGGAGGTCGGAAAACCGACCGTTGAGCTTCTCCCTTCGCTTCTTCCCAAAGTCATCCTATCCCTTCCCTTCAAAAAATCGATGAGATGGGCAGACGTTCCCATTCGATTTGCGAGACCGATTCACTGGGTGCTGGCCCTGTTCGATGGAGAGACGATTCCTTTTGAGATCGGAAACGCCGCGAGCGGAAACATGACGTATGGTCACCGGTTTATGCACCCCGATTCGGTTCCGGTAAAGGACTTTCATGATTATCTGAAAAGAACAAAAGAGGCCTTTGTCCTGGTCGATCCGGAAGAACGGAAAAAGAAGATCAGAGAGGAGATGGACCAGGGAGCTGCTTCCACGTCCGGACGAGTTCTCATGGATGATGAACTCCTGGAAGAAGTCAGTTTCTTGGTCGAATATCCAGTCGCTTTCTGCGGGGGCTTTGATTCGAAATTCCTCTCGCTTCCCCGGGAGGTGCTCATTCACTCGATGAAAGAGCATCAGCGGTATTTCCCAATCGTAGATGGGCAGGGGCATTTGCTTCCCCATTTCATCTTCGTCAGCAACATCGTTCCCGTGGATAAGAAGGTGGTGATCAAAGGGAATGAGAGGGTGCTGAGGGCAAGACTTTCGGATGCGGCTTATTTCTTTCAGGAGGATTTGAAAGTCCCTCTGGAAAAAAGGGTCGAACAACTGAAGCAGGTCGTCTTTCAGGCCAAGCTGGGTACCTCTTATGAGAAGATGAGCCGGTTCAGACAACTTGCTTCATGGATCGCTGAACGAATCGATCCTGCATTGAAAGGGGCGGTTGAAAGAGCCGCATTCCTGTGTAAAGCCGATTTAGTTACCGGCATGGTGGGCGAATTTCCAAAACTTCAGGGAATCGTGGGAAGAGAGTATGCCAGGCTGTCAGGAGAAAAAGCGGAAGTGGCAGAGGCGATTTATGAGCATTACCTTCCCGCTTTCGCCGGGGACCGGTTGCCCGGCAGCCCTGTCGGAGACATCGTCAGCATTGCGGATAAACTGGATACGATTGCGGGCTGTTTCGGGGTCGGTCTGGCGCCGACAGGGACGGCGGACCCGTTTGGGTTGAGACGTCAGACCCTGGGAATTATTCGAATTATCCTTGAGAAAGGCTACCGTCTCTCCCTCACTCAATTGATCGAGCAGGGTTCCAATTTTTTAAAAGAGAAGATGGAGCGTCCCTTTGAGAAAGTGCAGCAGGAGGTCCTCGATTTCTTTCGCACCCGGTACCAATTTTTTCTTCTTGACAAGGGATACCCATCCGATGGGATTGATGCCGTCGTTTCCACTTCATTTGACGATCTGGTGGATGCCCAGCACCGCATCGACGCTCTGAGAGAAGCGAGACAATTGCCCGATTTTGAGTCGATCGTGATCGGCTTTAAGCGGGCGATGAATATCCTGAAAGGCGCCCCGGCCCGGAACGAGATCAATCCCTCGCTCCTCAGCGAGCCAGCCGAAAAGAATCTTTATCAAGCCTACCTCAAAGCCATGGAAGAGATTGACCGTTTTCTGGACCGGAATGCCTACGCATCGGTCCTCCTCGAAATGACCAGGATGAGAAAGCCCATCGATGAGTTCTTTGACGGTGTGATGGTGATGGCCCAGGACGAAGCCATCCGCAACAACCGCCTCGCCCTTCTCGACAAAATCGGGGATCTCTTCTTAAGAATCGGCGACTTTTCAAAACTTGCATAAACCCGCCATCGATTAGTCCCCTTCCACTTTTTCGTAAGGTCGACGTTCTACCCTGATCGGTTTGGCAAGCCCTGAGCTTAACATGGCACAGGGCAGGCGAAGCCGCCCGCCCTGTGCCAATTTGAAACAAAAAAGATCGACAATTATTTGTCGATACGGGCGCTCTAAGCGCCTGCTGCGCCGCGAAAAGAGGTTGACAGAGTGCGGAGAAGTCCGTTCTGCGAGCAGCGAAATGAGATTTCTTTGACTTTTTTGACGCTATTTGCAATAATAATTCAAAAGCTTTTGGGTCGAGAAGATGCGAAATCAGGCATTTAAAGTTGACGAAAAATTTACCTACCAGGATTACCTTCACCTTCCTGATAACGGAAAACGATACCAGGTAATCAGCGGAGAGCTCTATATGGTTCCAGCCCCGATTCCCTTCCATCAGAGAATACTGAGGAAAGTTGGAAAACTATTGGACCAGTATGTGACGGAAAGCCGAGTCGGAGAAGTTTTTTATTCCCCCTGTGACGTTGTTCTGTCTGATGTTGATGTGGTTCAGCCGGACATATTTTTTATCAGCCGGGAGAGGATAAACATCGTAAAAGACAAGAATATACAAGGACCGCCGGATTTGGTGGTGGAAATCTTGTCTCCCTACTCCGAAAAAATCGACAGGATCTCGAAGACCAGGCTCTATGGCAGATTCGGCGTGAAAGAATACTGGATTGTAGATCCGGACAGGAAAGAGGTAACGGTCCTGCAGCTGAAAGGTGAATCTTATAAGAAACGTGGTGTTTTCGGGGTGGGAGACACCTTCGATTCCAAACTCCTCAAAGGATTGACCATAAGAGTCATTGAAATCTTTTCCTCTTAATCCCTCCGACTGCTCAAGCGATTAATAGTGCGCCGACATAAACTCCATCCCTCTCCTGACCTGCACTGCCTTTCTAATCGGTGTCATCGTTATCCTAATCGCTGTAATCAGAGACTTCTGGGCTTGTCCAGAAATCTCCCCGCAAGGGTTGACAAAAACACTCGAAGGTTGTATCAATTCTACGAATCGGCGTAATCATTATTGAAATCTGTCTAATCATCTTCTCCAGATGAAGAAAAAATACTCACCGATCACCAAAATTATCCAGCCGCGCGTAAGCGGCATACTCGAGCGCAAGCGGCTCTTCAAATCTCTGGATGACTGCAGGAAGCAACCCGTTACATGGGTATCGGGTCCCGGCGGCTCCGGCAAGACCACCCTTGTTGCAAGCTATCTGGATGCCCGTAGGCTGCCCTGCCTCTGGTATGCGGTCGATGCCGGAGATTCTGACATCGCCTCCTTTTTCTATTACATGGGGCTTGCGGCAAAAGAGGCTGCCCCGAGGTATCTGAAGCCCATGCCTCTATTGACCCCCGAATATCTTCTGGGTATCCCGGTGTTTACACAGAGGTATTTCGAAGAACTCTTTCGAAGGATTTCGGAATGCGGAATGCGGAATGCGGAATTTAGAAAAAAGAGATCAACAGTCCGAAATCTGAAATCTTCCAGTCCTTTCATTCCGCACTCTGCACTCCGCACTCCGCACTCATTTGTGATTGTCTTGGACAATTATCAGCTCGTTTCGCCGGAATCCCCTCTTCACGAGGTGGTGAACACAGGACTGTCCCTTGCCCCTGAAGGGATAAACGTAATTGTGATCAGCAGGAATGAGCCGCCCCCTGCGTATATACGGCTGCGTGCGATCGATAAGATCGCCCTGCTCGGCTGGAAGGAGATTCGCCTGACGGAACAGGAGTCAAAGGAATTTGTCGGGCTGAGGGAGAGGCGCAGGTTGGCTGACGAGACTCTTTCTCTCCTTTACAGGAAGACGGAAGGCTGGATTGCCGGCCTGGTGCTCCTGATCGAGAGCTCAAAGACACACGGCATGGGTTATCAATACTCTGACAGTCATACGCCGGCGGAGATATTCGACTATTTTGCAAGGGAGGTCTTTCTCAAGGCGGACCGGGAGGCGCAGGATTTTTTGCTCAAGACCTCTTTTTTGCCCGCGATGACTGCGCAGATGGCTGAAACGCTCACCGGCATCAAAGCGGCGGGGCATATCCTATCCGGACTTGATAAAACCAACTATTTCATCGAAAGACACCTGAAGGAGAAGCCGGTCTACAATTATCATCCCCTCTTCAGGGAATTCCTCATGTCGCGGGCAAAGGAGGCATTTACCCCCGATGAGATAGCCCGGATCCAGAGGAGTGCAGCCGGCCTGGTGATGGAATCGGGGCAAATAGAGGGCGCAGCAGCTCTCCTGATTGACGCCGGAGACTGGAAAGGGCTTATTCCATTTTTGCTCAACCATGCGCCGGCCTTGATGGCCCAGGGCAGGATTAAGACACTCATTGAATGGCTTGGGGCTATACCAAAGGAGGTCACGGAGCATACACCCTGGCTCCTCTATTGGCTCGGGATCTGCAAACTGGGGATCAACCCTGCCGAGAGCCGAATGCATCTTGAGAGGGCCTTTCATCTGTTTGAATCGCAGGGAAATGACGCAGGAGCCTTCCTGGCCTGGTCGGGCGCAGTGCAGACCTTCCTTTTCGAGTTTAATGACTTCAGGGCGCTTGATAAATGGATCAGTTGGCTCGATGAGCGTGCGAGCCGGGGGATTGTCTACCCGTCTCCTGAAATCGCTGCGGGTGTCGCATCCGGGATGACAGGCGCCCTGGCCTGGAGAATGCCCTTTCATCCTGAAGTGAGAACATGGGTAAATGCTGCCATTGCCCTGTCCCAGGAGAATCTGAACATTGATACCCGGCTCCGGGCTTGCACGAACAGCGCAATTTTTTATATCTGGATGGGAGAGTATGCGGAATGCAGAATATCAATCGACCAAATGAAAAAAATGGTTCAATCTCAACCGGCCTCTCCTGCAAGGCAAATCGCCTTAAAAATTGCGGAGGCAATGTTTTATAATTCGTCAGCAGAATTCCAAATCCAAGCCGGTCAGTCGATTTCAGAGGGACTGGAAATTGCCGAGAAATCGGGCGTACATGTATGGGATACCATCCTTTATTTGCAGGGAATTTCCAGCTCGCTGAACGAAGGAGATCATGAAAAGGCTCATGAATACCTTTTAAGAATGGAGAAAGCCATAAGCGTCAACCGGCGCGCCCACTCCGGCCATTATTTCTATTTCCTGTCCTGGTATTTTCTTCTCGTGAATGATATTCCCCAGGCCGTAGCGTCAGCAAAGGAGAGTCTTCGGCTCATTGAGGAAGCTGGGCTCCCTGTGTCCGAGACATTGATTCGGCTTGCCCTGGCCCAGGCGGTTGATCAGTCAGGAGACCGTGAGGAGGCGCACAGGCAGCTTGAAGCGGCGAAGAGCATCTCCGCTCGGACAGGCAGCTCTTATTGCGCCTATCTGTGCGACATGACCAGCGCATACCTGCTATTGTCCTCATCCCCCTACAAGACGTCCGTAGGGTCGGCGCCCCCGCCGAACGATACGACGGGCGAGGACGCCCGCCCTACGGAAGAAGGGCTGGAATTCCTTCGGAAGGCGTTTATAACGGGAAGACAGAGGGGATATGTGACAATGGTCCACTTCTGGAGGCCGGACGTAATCGGTCATCTCTGTGTGAGGGCCCTTGAAGCAGGGATAGAGGTGAAATATGCCAAAGAGCTGATCCGCAAGCTCAAGATTAACCCCCCACAAATGAATGCGGAATACGGAGCACGGAATGCGGAGTATAGTTTAAAGAGAATTCCGAATTCCGAATTCCAAATTCCGCAATTGGAAGATTGGCCCTGGCCGGTAAAGATCTATGCGCTTGGGAGGTTTGAACTGATCATCGATGGGAAAGCGGTAACCCCATCCGGCAAAGCGCAGAAAAAACCTCTCCTTCTGCTTAAAACGCTTATTGCCTTCGGGGGAAAAGACGTCAGAGAGGAACGGCTCGCCGGCATCCTCTGGCCCGATGCCGAAGGCGATGCCGGCCACAATGCCATCAAGACAACTATCGGCCGACTGCGTCAAATGATCGGAAATGACCGGGCGATTCAGGTACATGAAGGGAGGATCTCTCTCGACGGCCGCTACTGCTGGGTGGATGCTTGGGCCTTTGAACAGCTCTGCGGACGGGTGGAACAGAGGATGGAAAGGGTCCCGGACGGAGCGGACTTCGACAGGCTCAGACAGATGGCCGCCAGGGCTCTAAGTCTCTACGGCGGGTCCCTTCTGCACTCCGAGACTTATCAGAACTGGACGGTCACTGCCCGGGAGCGGTTACGAAGCAAGTATCTCCGGTTCATTTCCGGCATGGCCCGGCTCTCCGATCGAACAGGCAACAGCAAAGAGGCTGCGGAATACTACATGAAGGGGCTCGAAACAGAACCCCGCGCGGAGGAATTCTATCAGGGGCTGATGGCGTCGTATATCCGTCTCGGCCGCCAGGCAGAAGCTTTGGCAGTTTATAAGAGATGCAAAGACCTCCTTCATGCCGAACTGGGAATTGCCCCCTCCCCCAAAACCGAAACCCTCAGGGAAGAAATCCTCAAAAAATAGAAGCGTCAGTGTCCCGCCTACGTTGACCCGCCTACGCGAAACCCGCTTCGGCGGGCGTAGGTAGGAACTTTGGCGGGCAAGCAGCTTGCCTTCTGAAGCTTTAGCGTAAGAGGGTGTAAGTGTCAGTGTCAGAAAGACCGAACGTGGCAGGCGAGAGGTCTGCCCTACGAAGATCAATGTCATGGAGTTCGCAGGGTCCCGGTGTAACCGGGACCGGACATGGCTTCTTTTCCATCCCCATCATTCCAGTATTCCAATATTCCCTTTCTTTTTTCCCGTTCTTCATTTTTTTTAGAATCTGTTACCAATCTGTTACCTGCCGCGTGTTAGCTTCCTTCCCAACAGACTGAAATAAATGGAATGATGGAAAGTTGGAATATTGGAAAATTGGGAAGACATAAGAGATAAAAGCCTTTGTTTTTCATTCTTTACCCATTATCCCATCATTCCAGTATTCCATTATTCCAATTGTCTTAATGGAGGATTACCTTGAACTGCTATATTGTTCGCATTTACCGGGAAGGGGCTGCTAACTCACGCGAATTTGTCGGGATTGTGGAAGAGGTTGGGTCTGATGGGAAGAAAGCTTTCACGAATGTCGACGAGCTTTGGGAGATTCTGAAGCCGGGCAGGACGATAAACAGAGAAAGCCGAAACGGAGATGAAAAAGGATAGACACGGAGACGCGGGGAAACGGAGAAACGGAGAAAAAGCAGAACAAATTAAGTGGGGACACGGAGACACGGAGAGAATAACAGAAAATCGAAACAGATAGACAGGGAATGATAAATGAATCCACGAAGGGCACGAAGGAACACGAAGAAAGGAGAGTGGGGGGAGAAACGGGGAATTAGCGAAAGTCGCATAGCGCATAGCGCATAGGGCATAGCGAAATTCCTCAAAACAAAGTTCGCAGGGTCAGCGGCCCCGCTGACCAGATTCGGAAGTAAAGAGTCGAACCGGAGAGAGGAGAAACGGGGAGTGATAGCCGGCAACGATTATAGAAAGACAGAAGAAAACACATAAAAACGAGAAGAAGGGGTAGGGAACGGTTTCAAACCGTTTCTTACCTGATAATGGTAGAGGCGAGGTTTATGAATAGGAGGACATGGAAGAAGGACACAATGGGAAAAGAGTTCGATCCGGAGAGGCACGGGATGATCCTTTGCCTTCGTTGTGGGGGGCTCGGCAGACTCGTTGATGAGTCAAATGAAATTACTGTCTGTAGAGTCTGTGGGGGCTTTGGAGCAGTAAAGTCAATGGCGGAAGGGGCAATTGAAGAAAATTGGGGAATTTTTTGCGGGGAGGGAAAACTTCCAGAAGGGGGAAAATATGTTTACTAAAAAGAAGACCTACGTATTGTTTGGCACGGCATTGTTGTTCTGTATGGTGATGGCAGCGGATCTTCGCGCCCTTCCGAATGGGCCGGAGATCAAAAGAAATCTCCTGGGATTGAACTCCATCGACAAGATGAAGCCCAATGGAGTCTTCGAAGTGCAAGTCTGGCAGGAGGACCAGTGGCAGGAGGCAGGAAGTCTTGCTTATGACAAATACTTCCGGACGGGAACTCTCGACATTAGCCGTTATTCCATTGGGGAAGAAACAGTAAAGATCCGGTTGATCCAGAAAGGCGGTGGGGCTGCTCACATAGATTCCGTTTCTCTTGGTGGCAGGCCGCTGGAGGAGGTGAAGGGGCTTCAAGAAGTGGCGGCCCTCAAGAAACTTTCTCAGAAAGACCATGATGTCGTGAATGTTTCTGGAGAAACCCTGGAGTTAAGTTTCCAGGCTTCAGGAGAAGAAAGGACCCTAAAACTGGTCGCCAGGGTGGAAGGGATGAGCATCAGCGCGACCCCCTTTCAGTTTCCCCTGGAGAACCTTTACCGGCCCATGGGCGTTCAGAGCAGGTTCTACAAATACCATGTCAATGCGGAAAAGGGATCCCTGAAGATCGATGGTGATTTGGGGGAGGTCCTTTCGACCAAGCCCTTTTTCAAAGAGTACTCGCGGACCGGCTCCGGCCATCCTTCCGGCTTTACTTACGGCTGGGTGAGGAACGACGATGAGAATCTTTATGTGGCCATGGACTTCACGCCTGACAACACGATGGATGGCAGTAAGGACTATGCCAAGGTCTATGCAAAGACCGGGAATGGATTGAAAGAGTTCAAGGTGTCAGTACCGGAGAGAAGCTGGGGAAGCCCCGGCTTTACCTATACGGATAAGGTGGGATACCAGCATAAGGTCTACGAGTTCAAGATCCCATTCAGCGAGTTGGGCTTAAAGGAGCGGGAGGAAACCCAGGAAATGCAGCTGGCCTTTGCGGCTTACGGTACGGCTTCACCGGGGGATCATTTTCCTTCCATAGCCTACGATCCGAGTCTGAACCGCTATCTCGCGGTTTATCAGAAAGTCAATTTGGATGCACCCTGTTGTCACATCGATATTTTTGGACAATTCCTTGCTCCGGATGGCGTGCTTTCGGGGGTAGAATTTCCCATTTCCAACGTGGAAGCCGACTCGAAAGACAATCCCGCTATCGCCTACGATTCTGTAAATCATCGATTCCTTGTGGTGTGGGAGGATCAACGCAACAGTGATGTGACGGCGAATGATATCTACGGCCAGATCGTAAACGCCGATGGGACGCTATCCGGGGGCAACTTCCCTGTGTCGGATAACACCTCGACCCAGGAGAGGCCCTCGGTTGCTTACGACAGCGCAAATCAGAGATTTCTGGTCGTGTGGCAGGATGGCCGCAATCCGTACCCCAGCCCTTATGGTCAGCTCGTGAATACGGGTGGAACTCTTTATGATGGAGATTTTTCTATTGCCAACGTGAATGACCAGAACCCTCAAGTCGCGTACGACAGCGTGAACCAGAAATTCCTCGTAATCTTTAACCGCTACGACGGCAACTACTTCGATATCCATGGACAAGTTCTGAATCCAGATGGAAGTCCAGATGGAGCCATCACCGACATCTCAACTGGTGATAATCATAAGTGGCTCAACTGGAACAGCATCCCTATCGCCTATGACAGCACCCATCAAAGATTTCTTGTGGTGTGGGAGGACGATCGGGGCGCGGATCATGATATCTACGGACAGTTGTTGAATGCAAATGGGACTCCGACCGGAGGAGAGATTACGATCTCAAATGAAGCAACGCACCAATCATTTCCTACTGTGGCTTACGATGCCGCCAATCAAAGATATCTTGTCGCGTGGCATGACTCGCGAAACGGCAACCAGGACATTTATGGCCAGTTTGTGGATGCGGGCGGCAGTCCATCCGGTGTCAACTTTGTGATCTCCGATGCTGCCGATAGACAGTACTTTCCGGCGGTGGCCTATAATTCGAATTGTCAAAATTTCCTCGTTTCTTACGAATTCCAGGTGGGAGAGGAATATTTGCGGGACGTGGGCATGGCCCTCGTGGGGAACCCTTGTCCAGAAGTGGATACGACGCCCGATCCCTTCACCTTCATTGACCAAACCGGCGTTGGCCTGAGTACGGTGGCGGAGTCGAATTTGATCACGGTCTCCGGGATCGATGCGGCAGCGCCCATTTCGATTACGGGCGGGGAGTACTCCATTAACGGAGGTTCTTATACTCCCCTAACAGGAGAGGTTAACAACAATGACACGGTCCGGGTCCGTCAGACTTCATCGGGCAGCTATTCGACCACAACAGATGCGACCTTAACGATCGGCGGGGTGGGCGATATCTTCAGTGTCACCACGACGGCCCAGGTGGCGATGGCCCTAACTGTGAATAAGGCAGGAACAGGGGGGGGCAATGTGGCGCCCTCGTCAGGCAGCCTTTCATGGACCGGGAATACGGGTACGTGTTCGTATGACTACAGTACCGCCGTCACCCTTACCGCCCTGGCTGACGCCGGGTCCTTCGTGAACAGCTGGACAGGATGCCTGCACAGGAAGGGCAATACGTGCGATGTGGCGATGGATGCCGATCAGAATGTGGATGCCACCTTTACGCAGATCGTTTTCGGGGGATTTAATGATGTGCCAACAGGCTTCTGGGCGGATGATTTTATCTATGCTCTCAGCCAGGCAGGCATCACCGGAGGCTGCGGAAATGGAAATTACTGTCCGAATGGTCCGATGACAAGGGCCATGACTGCGGTCTTCATCATCACCGCCATGGATGAGACGCTTTCGACGGCGGCATACAATGCTTATTTTAGTGACATTACTGATGATGGATTTGCGCCCTACATCAACCGGATGTACGAACTCGGTATCAGCGGCGGGTGCGGAGGCGGCAAGTATTGTCCGGCCGCACCGGTGACAAGGGCGATGATGGCGGTCTTCATCGAGACAGCCCTTGGCGTGTCACCTCCTGCATCCGCGGGGGGTGTCTTTAATGATGTGGACGAAGGGACCTTTGGCTGTGACTTTATTGAGGACCTTGCAGCCCGCGGGATTACCGGCGGATGCGGAGGCGGCAATTACTGTCCAAATGGCCCGATGACCAGAGCAGAAATGGCGGTCTTTCTTGGAAAGGCCTTCTTGGGAATGTAGTAATTCCAGAAAGCAGAATGCAGTAAGCAGTAAGCCGATAACTTTGTTAGAAAGGCGTTTTATTGGGATGTAAGTAACGTTTTCTCTTGGTTCAAATCTCAGCGCCCCTCTCTCTCCTGTCACGGGAGAGAGAGGGACGTATGAACTTTCATCCTGCCTTCTGCTATCTGCTTACTGCCTTCTATTTGTCCCTTCATCGGAGAGAGAGGGGCTTAGGATCTTCCCTCCTCATGCTTTTGATTACCCCGTATCACTAAGTTACCAAATTTTACCTTTTATTTACAACTTTTGACACTCCACATCAATTTTTCTTTTGTTCTGTTTCTTCTTTACGGTAATATCACCTTTATTTTCAGTGAACTACATCCGGTGAAAAAGAATTGACCAGCGTGGCAATAATCTTGCATTCGTCAAAGCAGCTTTTGGCTACATCGACCGGATCGGCGAGGCAGGGGGATTTCGAGGGTTACATGGTTTCAAGACCCCCTCCGGACATGGGTTATTAAGTAGTCGAAGTATTGACATTTTGAGGCATATATCGTACAGTTTCGCGCTGTAAAGGAAAGATAAGAAAATCCGAAAAGGGGGAGAATATGTTCTTGAGAAAAGGAACCTACGTATTCGTATTGTTTTTCATGACGCTCGTGTTTTGCGTAGGGTCAGCGTTCCCGCTGACCAATGCAGCAAAAGGGAACTTCCTGGGATTAAACTCCATCGACAAGATGAAGCCCAACGGAGTCTTCGAAGTTCAAGTCTGGCAGGAGGACAGGTGGCAGGAGGCAGGAAGTCTTGCCTATGACAAATTCCTTCGGGAGAGGGTGATTGATATCACACCCTTCGCCCCCAGTCAATGGGGGCGCTACGATAAAGAAAACGTAGCGTCGGCATTTACTGCAGACGGACCTCCGCTGGTGAAGATCCGGTTGATTCAGAAAGGCGGCGGTGCTGCTCACATCGACTCCGTTTCGCTGGGTGGTGTGCCGCCTGCAACCGTAGGGACAATTCATGAAATGCCCCTACAGGATGAAATTCTGAAGAAGATTTCGAAAAAAGACCATGACGTAGTCGATACCTCTGGTAAGACCCTTGAGGTAAGCTTCCGGGCCTCTGGAGAAGATAAGACCCTGCAACTCGTTGCCAGGGTCGAGGGGATGACGATCAGCACGACCCCGTTTCAGTTTCCCCGGGACAACCTTTACCGACCTATGAATGTTCATAGCAGATTCTACAAATACAATCTCAATGCGGAAAAGGGCGCCCTGAAGATCGATGGTGATCTGGAGGAGACCTTTTCGAGCAAGCCCTTTTTCAAGGAATACTCCAAGGCAGGTTCCGGCCATCCTTCAGGCTTCACATACGGCTGGGTGAGAAATGACGATGAGAACCTTTACGTGGCCATGGACTTTACCCCTGACAACACCATGGATGGCAACAAAGACTACGCCAAGGTCTATGTAAAGACCGGGGAAGGATTGAAGGAGTTTAAGGTCTCGGTGCCGGAAACAAGCTGGGGAATTCCTGGCTTTACCTATACCGACAAGGTGGGATACCAGCACAAGGTGTACGAATTCAAGATTCCATTCAGCGAGTTGGGCGTAAAGGAAGCAGAGAAACCCCAGGAGATCCAGGTGGCCTTCGCGGCCTATGGCACGGCTTCGCCGGGAGATTATCAGCCTTCCCTGGCCTATGATCCGCAAAACAACCGGTTCCTGGTGGTTTATCTGAAAGTCGTTGAAGTGGAGTATCATCTCGAAACCCATATTTACGGGCAATTCCTCACCCCGGTTGGCACGCCCTCCGGCGATGAGTTTCCCATTTCTACGGTGCAGGGATGGCAAAGCAATCCCGTTGTTGCGTATGATTCCGTGAATCAACGTTATCTGGTTGCATGGGAAGGGCTGTCATACATCTACGGCCAGATTGTAGACGCAAACGGGGCGCCCGTTGATAGCAACTTCCTCATCTCCAATGCCGATAACGGCCAATACCAACCCTCGATCGCCTATGATCCTGTAAACCAGAGGTTTCTGGTGGTGTGGCAAGATTACCGCAACGGATACCCTGATATTTACGGCCAGCTTGTGAATGCCAATGGAACGATCTCCGGTGTGAACTTCCCTATTTCTAACGAGGCCAATGATCAAGTTCGTCCTTCCGTGGCTTTTTATGCTGGCGCAGGAAGTCAGGGCTTCCTGGTAGTGTGGGAAGATTACCGCAACGAGGACCACGATATATACGGCCAACTTGTGGATGCTGGAGGGACACCTTATTTCACGGCCTCAGACGTTAACTTCCCCATCTCTGATGCCGTTGGTGACCAATACGACCCTTCCGTTGCCTTCGACCCGGTGAGTCAGCGCTTCCTGGTGGTGTGGTATGACTACCGGAGCGACAGTTCCTCTGATATCTACGGCCAGATTGTGAATGCAGCGGGGTCGCTCTTGAATGAGAACTTCCCGATCTCTGATGCCGATGGCGACGAGGAATACGCCTCAGTTGCCCTTGACCCTTTAAACGGCCGCTTTCTGGTGGCATGGGTAGACTACCGCGATGACGAGGCCGATATCTATGGCCGGTATGTGAATACCGATGGGACGCTCGTTGATGAGAATGGCAGCTTCGCCATCTATGATGGCTCAAATGAATCGTGGAGCGTCGATAACATCCCGCTGGTCTATAATTCGCAATGCCCGGGCTTCCTTGTTGCATTTGACACGGATGAGACGGGATATGATGTTGCCACAGCGTTAGTGGGGCGTGCGTGTCAGGGGGCACAATGGGCGATTACCTACGGCGGTCCGTACAATGTTGATAGAGCCCACTCCGTCGAGCCAACCTCGGATGGCGGCTACATCGTGGCGGGCAGGACGGATAGCTTCAGCGAAGACGGGGACACGGATATATGGGTTACGAAGCTCGACAGCAGCGGCAACATCCTGTGGCAGAAGACGTACGGCGGGACCGGCAATGATGCTGCCAACTCTGTCCAGCAGACCACGGACGGCGGATATATCGTTGCAGGTCAGACCGGCAGCTTTGGCGGAGGCGGCGATATGTGGCTGTTGAAGCTCAACGGGAGCGGCGACATTACGTGGCAGAAGACTTATAGGATTGGGTTATGGGATTACGCTTCCTCCATCCAGCAGACGGCTGATGGCGGTTACATCGTAGCCGGTGAGACCTATTCCGAGGCTGGCTATGGGATGTGGGTGTTGAAACTCGATGGCGACGGCAACGTGACATGGGAGAAGAAATACGGCCCTGATTCCGTTTCCGGTTACGCCTACTCCATCCAACAGACTTCGGATGACGGCTACATCATGGCTCGCTCAACCAATGACGGGAATTCTCCTGACATGCTGATATCGAAGCTCGACAGCAGCGGCAACATTGCATGGCAGAAGACTTATGGCGGTACAGGTTCTGATATTGCTTACTCCGTCCAGCAGACCTCGGATGAGGGATACATCGTCGCGGGTTGGACCGATAGCTTTGGCGCAGGAAACGAGGATACGTGGGTGTTGAAGCTCGACAGCAGCGGCGACATCACATGGCAGAAGACTTATGGGGGCGCAAGTCAGGATGGCGCCTACTCCGTCCAGCAGGCATCGGACGGGGGTTACATAGTGGCTGGCACGACCACCTCCTTTGGCGACGGGAACTATGATATTTGGGTCTTGAAGCTCGACAGCAGCGGCAACATCACATGGCAGAAGACCTACGGCAGTGCAGATAATGATGAGTGGGCCATGTCGATCCGGCAAACACCCGATGGCGGGTACGTCATGGCCGGTGAAGCCAATGGGGACTTCTGGGTCTCAAAGCTTGATGGAAGCGGCAATATCAACGAATGCACAGCGACAGGAGCGTCGGATGCCACGGTTACGGACTCGGACGTTACTCCGGTTGACATCACGGGGCCAGGGTCCGACACTTCGGCCTCGGTTGCCGATTCCGATGCTACTGTTACTGACACTGCTGCGACATCCAGATGGGTTTGCTATAGCGGCGCCGCCGAGTCGGATTCCGACGGAGACGGCATTACGGATACGATTGACAACTGCCCGTCTTTGCCCAATCCAGATCAGCTTGATGCAGATGGGGACGGGATCGGGGATGTTTGCGACAATTGTCCTGCCGTCGCTAACGTGAATCAGGCCGATGCGGATGCCGACGGGATTGGCGATGC
>Ga0214473_10005152_pt1 | contig 15683 bp, 9 predicted proteins | sample RVTome_7_FD_203509 | JGI IMG/M metagenome (GOLD analysis project Ga0214473, IMG submission 203509) | Soil microbial communities from uranium-contaminated site in the Upper Colorado River Basin, Wyoming, United States - RVT98D197 | ecosystem: Environmental > Terrestrial > Soil > Contaminated >... | reverse complement strand
ATGGGACACCGCTTCTACGAGTCGACGATGCCGTCGCTCGTCCGCGAGCTGGCGCGCCTGAACGAGAACCTCGAGCGGCTCGCGAAGCTCCTCGAGCGCCCCGCGCCCGACGCGACGGCGCACGAACCGACGCAGCCCGCACCGACGACGGAGGAGCCGCGATGAAGGACCGCGTCTCGTCACCTCGCGGCCGCACCTCGCCCGAGCCCCCCGCGCGCCGCTGCGCCATCTACACGCGCAAGTCGACGACGATGGGCCTCGAGCAGGAGTTCAACTCCCTCGACGCCCAGCGCGAGGCCTGCACCGCGTACGTCGATCGCCAAGGCGGCTGGACCATCATCAGTGAGCGCTACGACGACGGCGGCTTCACGGGCGCGAACATCGATCGCCCCGCGTTCACGCGGCTGATGGAGGACGCCGAGGCCGGCAAGTTCGACGTTGTGGTCGTCTACAAGGTCGACCGGCTCTCGCGCTCGCTGCTCGACTTCGTGAAGGTGATGGAGCGGCTCAACGCGGCCAGCGTCGCCTTCGTGTCGGTCACGCAGAACTTCACGACGGCCGACGCCATGGGTCGGCTGACGATGAACATGTTGATGTCCTTCGCCGAATTTGAGCGCGAAATGATCGGCGAGCGGACGCGCGACAAGATCGCCATGTCGCGCCGCAAGGGGAAGTGGACCGGCGGCCAGGTGCCCTTCGGCTACTTCGCCAAGGACAAGCGCCTCGTCCCACACGAGCTCGAGTCGCTCGTCGTGCGCGACGCCTTCGAGCTGCTCCTGCAGCACCGCCAGACGGCGCTCGTCGCGCGGCTCCTCAACGAGCAGCAGAAGCTCCCCCGCGGCGCGCGGCTCAAGGCCGGGCGCCTGCTCGCGTGGACGACGACGGGCATCGCCTCGGTGCTCAAGAACCCGCTCTACGCCGGCATCATCGTCTACGACGGCGAGCGCTACCGAGGCGAGCACCCCGCCATCATCGACGAGGACGCCTTCGAGCGCGCGCAGCGCATCCTCTCGGGCAAGGAGAAGACGCCGCTCACCTTCCACGGCACGAACCACGACTACATCCTGAAGGGGCTCCTGCGCTGCGGGCTCTGCGGCGCGGCGATGTCGCCCGGGTCCACGCGCAGCGCGCGGAAGACCTACCGCTACTACCGCTGCTCGACGCGCGACAAGCACGGGCCCAAGGGCTGCCCGGCGCAGCGCCTGCCCGCGGGCGCCATCGAGGACTACGTCGTCGAGCGCATCGCGGAAGCCGCCTTCGATGGCGCGCTCGCCCGGGAGGTCCAGGCCTCGTTGACGAAGCGCCTCGACGAGCGTCGCGCCCACTTCGAGACGCTCCGCGCGAAGCTTCCGACTCCGATCGCGAACTACTCGGCGAACGCCTCGCGCTACGTCGAGGAGCTGACGCGCGTCGAGGGCAAGGCGCGCGAGCTGGTGGAGCAGCGGCTCGGTGTCGAGACGCAGCGGCTCGCGGCGGCCGAGCGCCAGCTCAACGACGCCGAGCGCGCGCTCGCCGATCTCGCCAACACCGCGACCGAGGTGCAGCACGTCATCGGCGCGCTGCGGGACTTCAGCGTCGTGTGGGAGGCGATGACGACGCCGAACCGGGGGCGCCTGCTCCGCGCGCTGCTCGACCGCGTTGTCGTCGAGGAGACCTCGGGTCGCGTCGACATCCACCTCGTCGACTTCGCCGCCGATCCCGAAGCGCCCGCGACGGCGAGCGCGACCAGCAAGGAGGACGCCGCCGCATGAACGACCAGCCCACGAGCGACCGCCGCGTCATCAGCGGCTCCTTCTTCCGCGAGCGCAAGCAGGCCGTGCGCTTCACGACGGAGCCACCCCCGCCGCCGCCCGAGCCCGCGCGCCGTCCCGCCCACGTGGCGCGCATGCTGGCCCTGGCCCACCACCTCAACGCCGCCATCGAGCGGGGCGTGGTGGCCGACCAGGCCGCCGTCGCGCGCAAGCTGGGGCTGACCCGGGCTCGCATCACGCAGCTCCTCGACCTAACGCTGCTGGCGCCCGATCTCCAGCTGCAGGTCCTCGAGCTCGAGGCGGTGGACGGCGTCGAGCCCCTTGCGGAGCGGCAGCTCCGGGCCGTCATGGCGGCGGGGACGTGGCCGCAGCAGCGGGCGGCGTGGGGATGCCGTGGGCGTGGGCGAGCCTCATCGACTTTGGTCGACTCTGGTCCGATGTTGTCCAACAACCATGCCCCTGATAGGGTTTGAGCGCATGCGAGCCGTTGCGCAGGTTCAGGTGGCCGAGCCCTGGGTGTCCGTCGAAGACGTGGCTCTGCACCTCGGCGTCGCCAAGGACTCCGTGTACCGGTGGATCGACGCGAAGGGCCTGCCGGCCCATCGGATCGGCAAGCTCTGGAAGTTCAAGCTCTCGGAAGTGGACGACTGGGTACGTGCGGAAGGAGCGAACGAGGCTCAGGCGCGAGCCAAGCCCGTGCGTCGCAACTCCACGAGGAAGAAGAAATGACCGCCGCCCACGCCCGCACATCGACGAAGACGACCCCCATGCTGTTCTCGCGCCAGAGGCAGATGTTGCAGCTGCTCGACGCGCTCGGCGGCTCTGCAGGCAAGCTCGACTTCCAGAAGCTGCTGTTCCTCTACTGCCAGGAGCCGTCGTCGGGCGCGCCCTACGACTTCGTGCCGTACAAGTTCGGAGCCTTTTCGTTCACGTCGTACGCGGACCGTCGCAAGCTCATCGAGCGCGGGCTGTTGGTGGACGACGAACACAGCTGGCAGCTGACGGAGGAGGGGCGCCGCATCATCGGTCGCACTGCCGACATGCAGCTCACGGTGTTCGCGAAGCGATACCGCACCCTCCGCGGCGACGAGCTCGTCGCCGATACGTACCGTCGGTTCCCTTTCTTCGCCACGCGCAGCGAGATCGCCGAGCGCGTGCTCAAGGGAGACCGCGACGCTCTTGCGCGCGTCGCATCGGCGCGGGCAGGCGCGAGCGGGCAGGCGCTGCAGACGATCGGCTACGAGGGACACACGCTCGAGAGCTACCTGAACCTGCTCCTCAAGAGCGGCATCACGGTGCTGTGCGACGTTCGGCGTAACCCCATCAGCCGAAAGTACGGCTTCTCCAAGAACACCCTGGCCCGCGGATGCGAAGGCGTGGGGATCCGCTACGAGCATCTGCCCGAGCTCGGTATCGCCTCCGACCAGCGGCAGAGCCTCGACACGCAAGCGGACTACGACGCGCTCTTCGCGGAGTACGAGCGCAGCTCGTTGCCGAAGCAGACCGACGCGCTGAAGAAGATTCGGGGCTGGATCGCTGGAGGCGAGCGCGTCGCGCTCACGTGCTTCGAGCACCTTCCGCACCAGTGCCACCGCCACTGCGTGGCCGAGGCACTCGAGTCACGATTCGGGAAGGATTTCGCCGCTACGCATCTGTGAGGGGGGCATGGACAAAGAGCGCATTCTCATCACGGTCAAGACGTACCCGACCCTCTCGCGGAAGTACGGCGAGACCGTATGCACAGCGGGCATTCGCGAGGACGGCTCGTGGGTTCGCGTCTACCCCGTACCCTTCAGGCGGCTCGACGAGAAGGAGCAATACAGCAAGTTCGACTGGCTCGAGTGCCGGCTCGTCCGGAATCCTTCTGATCCGCGGCCCGAGACGTTCCGCCCCGTGGACGAGCACGAGCTTCATCCCGTCGGCAAGATCGACACGTCGGACAACTGGCGCGAGCGACGACGCCTGCTCCTCAACACGGCGCGCGTGTACCAGCGGCTCGATGAGCTGATCGCGGGCGCGAAGGCGAATCAGCTTTCGCTCGCCGTGTTCAAGCCGACGCGCGTGGTCGACTTCGTGATGGAGTCCGACGAGCGCGAGTGGGACCCGGACAAAGTCCGCCAGATGCGCGAGGCGTCGAAGCAGTACGACCTCTTCGCCGACAACACGTGGCGCGAGACGTTCAAGGTGATCCCGAAGCTGCCCTACAAGTTCTCGTACAAGTTCGAGGACGCCGCGGGGCAAGAGAGCCGGATGCGTGTGCTCGACTGGGAAGCGGGCGCTCTGTACTGGAACTGCCTACGCAACGCGGATGGTGACGAGCCGACGGCTCTCGCGAAGGTCCGCCAGAAGTACTTCGACGAGTTCCTGAAGAAGGACCTCCACTTCTTCCTGGGGACGACGCAGCAGTGGCACCAGGTGGCTCCGAACCCCTGGGTCATCATCGGCGTCTTCCCGATCCCGCCCCAGCACCAGCTTGGCCTGTTCGGCTGAGCCGGGCGCTTTGGCCATTCGGCTGCGCCTCGGGGGCGCCGAACCCTGCGGCGTCGAGCGTGCCCTGAACGCTTGTCGGGCGGCCGAAAACAGGTGTACCCTGGCGACGGCTGGCAAAGTCTGCCAACCGCTAACCTTGGAGCTTGCCCTCGATGTCGGACGAGATCCTCACCCTTCCTGAGGTCGCGCAGCTGCTCAAGGTCGCAGAGAAGACCGTCTACACGATGGCGCAGAAGGGGGAGCTGCCGGCGTTCAAGGTCGGGGGACAGTGGCGGTTCCGCCGCGCCGACTTGGACGCATGGATCGACGCGAAGACCCGCCGCGCCGCTGGCGAGGAGGAGTCGAAGTGACGACCCCCGTGACCGCACAGGATCGCTCGGCATTCTACGGCGCCGCCGTGCTCGGGCTGCGCGCGCTCGACGCCCGCGAGCGCACGGCTCGCCGCTTCGGTGCCGACGCTGAGACTCGCTGGACGCAGTTCGCCGGCGCGCTCGGCGCGGGCGACCGCCTCGACATCCTGCTGCGCGACGCGGCAGGAACGTGGGGCGCCGCGTTCTCCCCATCGGAGTGCTTCGGCCTTTTCGGCCTCGCCGACGACGAGCCCTTCGGGCCCGACTGGGGCGGCATCGACGACCACGCCGCGAAGAAGCTGCTCGCCGATGCGAGCGGCGCGGCGACCTTCGAGAGCGTTGCCACCGCGCTCGGCGTGAAGCCTGCGGTTGTCGCGTTCCCACAGCTCACGCCGTCCACCAAGCTCGCCGTCGCAGGTGGCGCGGCGCTCGTCTCGGTCGCGAAGGCGTTCTCGGAGAACACCGCGCTCTCGTGGACAGACCAGGTCGTGGTCCTCGCCGACAAGCCGGCGTGGCGACAGCTCGCGGGCCTCGCGGCCGTCGTGCTCGGCGCGCGCGGTCGCACCGTCATCGTGCGCCCGGGCGCTGACGCCGAGGGTGCTCTGCGCGCCGCAGGCTTCGCTCATCTCGACGCGGCAGTCGTCTCACCCGACGCGGAAACTGACGCCGCCGAGCTCGCGCGGAAGGTGGGGGGGAAGTAAGTGGCGCTCTCTGAGGGACGTATCCATCGCGGACGCGCGACTCCGTACCCCTGGGAACGGCAGGCGCTCGACGTCGTTTACAAGCACGCGTCCCTCTCGGACACCGACCCGCATCAGGCGTGGGAGCTGCACGAGCTTTACGACCCGTCGTCGGGCCGTCTCTACGAGATCGATCTCCTCTTCCTCTCTCGCCAGGGCCTGTTCCTCGTCGAGATCAAGAGCCACCCCGGCGCGCTCACGGGCGACATCGTCGACTGGACGATCACCGAGGGCGGGCGCCGCCGCACCATCGAGTGCCCGTACCCCGGCGCGAATCTCAAGGCGAAGGTGCTGGGCGACCTGCTCGAGCGGCAGCTCGGGCACGAGCGCCCCTACGTTCACGCGGCGGTCTTCCTCTCCAACGTCACCGACGTTCGGCTCGACGGTGGCCGGCCGCCGTGGCTGCTGCTGCCCGACGACGTGGGCAGCAAGCTCGTGAACGGGCTCGATGGCCGCGACGCACGGCGCATCGTCAACCGACCGATGATGAAGCAGCTCCTCCAGGCTGCGCACAAGATCGGGCTGCGCCCGAGCACCACGGCGCGCGTGGTGGGCGGCTACCAGCTCGGCGAGCTGCTCGACGACGGCGAGGGCTACCAGGAGCACCTCGCGCGGAATGCCGCCGTCGACCGAGACCAGGCGCGCGTTCGCAGCTACCTCGTGCCCGCCGCGACGAGTGCCGAGCGGCGCGCGCAGCTTCACCGGGCGGCGCGACGCGAAGCGCAGACGCTCGCGCAGATTGGTCAGCACCCCGGCATCCTCGCGTACCGCTCCTTCGTCGATGATGCGCCACTCGGACCGGCCGTTCTCTTCGAAGCCTTCGAGGATTCGCTCCCGCTCCACGCGTTCATCCGCCAAGAGCCGAACCTCACCTTCGACGAGCGGCTCGGGTTGCTCCAGCAGATCGTCGAAGCGGTCGCGCACTGCCACCGCTCGGGCGTCCTGCACCGCAACCTCGCGCCGGCCTCCGTGTTGGTTCGGCGCGGCAGCGACGGCCGCCTCCAGGTGCGCCTGCATCGCTTCCAAACCGCTGCGTGGATCGAGCACTCGAGCGTCGGCACGCGCCACTTCCACGAGCTGTCGCAGGCCGTCGATCGGCTCTACCAGGCGCCTGAAGTCCTCGCCGATCCCGAGAAGGCCACCTACGAAAGCGACGTGTTCTCGGTGGGCTGCCTCGCGTGGCTCGTGCTCACCGGACAGCACCCGGCCGCGACGCTCGCCGAACGCGAGCAGCGCATCAAGGGCGAGAAGGACGGCGAAGGCGGGCTTCGCCCCTCGTCAGTCCGCTCGGACCTCGCGCTCCTCGACGAGGCCATCGCATTCGCCACGCAACCGAACCTCCACGCCCGCGCGGACGACATCTCCGACTGGTTCAACGCCTTCGTCCTCGAAGCGCTCACGCGCCCCATCGCCGACATCAGCGCAGGCGCCGATCCGCGCGAGGCGCAGAAAGGCGACACGCTCCAGGGCGGTCTGCGCGTCGAGCGGCGCCTCGGCTCCGGCGGCACCGCGCTGGTGTTCCACGTGCGCCGCGAGGGTCGCGACTTCGCCCTCAAGGTTCCGCACGACGCAGGCTGCGGCGAGCGGCTGCTCTCCGAGGCCAAGACGCTGCGCGAGCTACGCCACGAGCACATCGTCGCGCTGCGGGACGTCGTCACGCTCGGCGGGCTGCCGTGCTTGCTCCTCGAGTTCGCAGGTGATCGCAGCCTCGGCGACGTACTCCGCGAGCAGGGCACGCTGCCGCTCGAGCTTGCGCGCCGCTACGGCGACGACCTGCTCTCCGCGGTGCAGTACCTCGAAGAGGCGGGCGTCACCCATCGCGACATCAAGCCGACGAACGTGGGCTTCACGAGCCTCTCGAAAAAGCAGAGCCACCTGCTGCTGCTCGACTTCTCGCTTTCTTCGGCCGACGCGACCGCGACCAGCGCAGGCACTGCCGAGTGGCGCGACCCGTGGCTCTACCTGCGCGGCGCGTGGGACGCCGCCGCGGACCGCTACGCCGCCGCTGCCGTGATCTACCACGCGCTCACCGGCGCCAGGCCCGCTCTCCCGCAGGGCGACGCGACCGCCGACATCGTCGTCGAGGCCGAGCGCTTCGACGCCGCCGTGCGCGATCGGTTGACCGCGTTCTTCCGGAAGGCCTTTGCGCGCGATCCGAAGGCCCGCTTCACCAGCGCCGAGACGATGCGCCAGACGTGGTCGAGCGCGCTCTCGTCGCCGGCCGAGACCGACGACGGCGCGTCCGCCATCGCCCTCGACCAGGTACGTGCTGAGACGCCCGTCGACGCATTGCCGCTCTCTGCTCGCGCGCGCAACGCGCTCGACCGTGCGGGTGTGTCGAGGGTCGACGAGCTGCTGCTGCTGCCGCGCAACCAGCTGTCCGTCGTGCGCGGTATCGGTACCCATGTCGCGCGCGAGATCGTCGCGCTCGCCGATCAGCTCCGTGCGCGCTTCGAGGTCGAGAACCGGCCCTCGCTCGTGCCCGGCTTCGCACGCCCGCGTTTGGTTCTGGAAGAGCCCGAGGCCGGAATCGCGCTCGACACGGTGGACCGTCTCGTCGCGGCGGGCATCAAGACCACCGTCGACGCGGCGCTCGCGCCCGCCGTGCGCATCGAGAAGCTCCTCGGGAAGACGCGCGCCGAGGTGCTGCGCGATCGGCTGGTCGCCATCGCTGCGGCAGAGCCCACGCCGGGCTCACTGGGCGACTGGTCACGCGAGCTCATCGGACGCGCCAGCGCGAACGAGGCGAACCGTCGTCTTCGCGTGCTGGTGGGCATCGATGCGCTGCCCGACGAGCGCCCCGACACCGGGCTCCCGGCCGCTCGCACCGCGAGCGAAGTGGCGGGCGCTCTTGGCCTCGAGCCCGCGCAGATCCACTCGAGCCTCCAGTTCCTCCGCAACAAGCGCTGGGCGGACAACGCCGCAGCGACCTCGCTCACGCAGGCGTTGTCGGCGACGCTCGACGCAGCAGCCCCTGCGGCAACGTTCATGGAACTCGCGCAGGCGCTGGCCAAGGCGCGGACCGAAGGTCCGCCCTCGGACGACGACGTGCGCACCGCCGCAGCGTTGCTCCGCGTGGCCCTCGAGCTACGTCCGAACCCGCCGGCGACCTGGCGACGCATCGGGAACACGCCCTGGGTCGCGCGCGATCCCGAGGTGCTCGACGCGCTCGCGGCCCTCGCGGAGCGCGCCGACAGCCTGGCTGTGACCGAGCCGCTTCCCTCCTCCGAGGTGGTGCGTGCGACGCTGGCCGAGATCAGCGTGGGCACCCCGCTCGCCACGTTGCCGGCGGACCAGCGCCTTGCGCTCGCGGCGCGCGCCAGCACGAATGCCGCCGCATCCGCGCGCCTCGAACTCTACCCGCGCGGCATGGACGCGACCCGCGTGCTGTCTCTGAGCCTCGGCGCGCTCTCGGGCACCGGGCTCACGCCCGAGGTCGTCCGCAAGCGCATTGCGGCGCGCTACCCCGAGGCTGCCCCGCTGCCCGATCGTCCCGCGCTCGATGCACTGCTCGCGGCGCATGGCCTGATCTACGCGCCGGACATCGGAGCGGGTGAGTACACCCGCCCTGGGCAGCATGCCCACACATCGATGACGGTGGCCGTTCCCGTCCGCAGTCCGACCGCACCCGGCCTGCAGCAACGTCGCAGCCCGGATGCGCAGCGCGCCGCGGCATTTCAGGACCAGCTCGATCGCGGGATCGCTGCGGGCCGTTTCCGCGTCGTGCAGGTGCGAGCTGACGTCGCGGGCCTCGCTACCGACCTGTTGGCGACCTCGCTGAAGACGACCGCCATCTCGCTCGACCGCGTGCTCACCGCCGCCATTCGGCGGCAGGCGACGGAGCTTGGCGTCGAGTGGGCGAACATCGAGGCGGCAGATCGCACAGGGCCCACGGGGCCGGACTGGCCGCTCCTGCTCGAGCTTGTCAGGCAGGCGACCGAGCGGGTCGTGGATGAACTGTTCAAGCGACGGGACGGAACGCTCCTGCTGGCTTGGCCCGGCGCTCTCGCTCGCTACGGCCTCGCGGCTGCGCTGTCTCGCATCGTCGAAGGTGCCGAGCGCGGGGATGCTCCTTCGGTGCTCCTCGTCGTGCCTTCCCATGCCGACGGCACCGCACCTTCGATCAACGGTCGGATGCCCGTTCCCGCGCCGCTGCCGAGCCAGCGGCTCGTCATGCCCGATGCGTGGCTGGCGAACGCCCACAAAGCCGCGGAGACGCCGTGACGATGACCATCGCGAACTTGCCGAAGCAGCTGCAGCCCGCGCTCAAGGCGCTCGAGAAGGATCTCCTCGCGCGTGCGAAGACCGCGCGCGTCGAGGCAGGCCTGAAGGCGGCGTGGGAGGACGAGCAGAAGGCCGGGCAGACCGGCCTTGGATTCGATCCGTGGCGTCGTGAGCGCGTGACCCAGCTCGCGGTCGCGTGGATTCTGTCCGTCGTCTTCGTGCGCACGCTCGAAGATCGCGGCTACGTCGATCCGCGCGTGGCGGGCGCGACCGCCGACGCGCTGCGCAACGCTGAAGACCGCGAGGCGCTCTTCCTCCAGGTCGCGCCGTTCCTCGGCCCGCGCGAGTACCTCCTCGCGGTGTTCCGCGAGCTGGCGAAGCTCCCCGGTGCGCGCGATGTATTCGACACGAAGCACAACCCGGTGTGGGTGCTCTCGCCGTCGAGCGAAGGCGCGCAGGCGCTGCTCGACTTCTTCCGCAAGCGCGACGCGAGCGGCGTGCCTGCGCTGACCTTCGCAAGGCGTGAGCCGAGCGAAGCCAACAAGCACAGCGCGGGCGAGGACACGCGCTTCCTCGGCGACCTGTACCAGGACCTCTCCGAGGCGGCGCGCAAGCGCTACGCGCTGCTCCAGACGCCGGAGTTCGTCGAGGAGTTCATCCTCGACCAGACGCTCGACCCGGCCATCGCGGAGTTCGGCCTCGAGGACGTGAGCCTCATTGACCCGACCTGCGGCTCGGGCCACTTCCTCCTTGGCGCGTTCCGGAGGCTGCTCGGGCGCTGGCAGAAAGAGGCGCCGACGGAGAACATCGCGGACCTCGCGCGTAAGGCGCTCGACCAAGTCTACGGCGTCGACATCAACCCGTACGCAGTCGCTATCGCGCGCTTCCGCCTCGTGCTCGCTCTGCTCGACGCGGTGGGCATCAAGCGCCTCGAGCGCGCGCCCGACATCAGGCCGAACGTCGTGGTCGCCGACAGCTTGCTGCATCGCTTCGGGCCGAAGTCAGGCGCGCAGATCCGGTTCTCCGAACAGATCTCGCTGGACGAGATCGCGTGGGGCGACCACCTCTTCCGGCTCGAGAACCGTCGCGACGTCGAGCGCGTGCTCACGAAGCGCTTCCACGCGGTTGTCGGCAACCCGCCGTACATCACCGAGAAGGATGCGTCGAAGCGGAAGAAGTACCGCGGCATGTATGAGAGCGCGGCGGGCAAGTACGCGCTGGCGGCACCATTCACCGAGCGCTTCTTCGACCTTGGCGTCGAGGGTGGGTTCGTCGGGCTGATCAACAGCAATGCGTGGACGAAGCGCGAGTACGGCAAGACGCTTATCGAGAAGACTCTTCCTCGATTCGATGTGCAGAAGGTCGTCGACACGTCTGGATGCTACCTGCCAGGCCACGGCACGCCGACGTTGCTTCTGTTCGGACGTCATCGACCGGCCGGGGATGCGCCCGTGGTCGCCGTGCTTGGGAAGCGTGGCGAGCAGGCTGTGCCGACCGAGCCATCGACCGCTCCGGTATGGTCAGAACTCACTGCCCACCATGACGACGTTGGATTCGACGGCAGCCACATCTCCGTTGAAGCGCTCGCTCGAGGCGAACTTCGGCGCCATCCTTGGGTTCTCTCCGGTGGTGGGGCGCGCGCTACGTTCCAAACGCTCGAAGCCAAGGCGGCAGCGGCACTCGACACGGTCGCCGACAGCATTGGCATTCTGTCGTTCACACTCCTGGACGACGTCTACGTGCTGCCGGACCATGTGCCAGTTCGGCTTCGGTTCAGCCAGAACACTCGGCCGTTCGTCACCGGCGATCACGTTCGTGACTGGGCCGTCAACACGCGCGAAGCGGCGGTCTTTCCCTACGGAAAGGATCTGCGCTCATCTCTCGATGAAAGCGGCCCCGCGGGGCATTTTCTGTGGGGATGCAGAACGCCGCTGTCCAACAGCAAGATGTTCAACGGCAAGACGAAGGTAGCGTCTGGACTCGCGTGGCACGAATACGGTCGCCTTTCGACGAGCAAGATTGACGGACGACCGTTCTGCGTCTTCGCCTTCGTCGCCACCCACAACAACTTCGTGCTCCTCGAAGGGCTTACGGTTCTCAATCGACACGCGCCATTTCTGAAGCTCAGGAAGGATGCGACGAGGAGCGATCATCAAGCGATCATCGGTTATCTGAACTCGTCCACGGTCGCCTTCTGGTGCCGCCTAGTGATGTTCCCGAAGGGCGGCGATCAGGTTGGCGATGGCGCGCGCCTGTCCGCCACGCAGTGGAATCGGCATCTCGAATACGCCGGCAACCTGCTCCAGCAGCTCCCGGTTCCGAAACTCGACGACCTGTGCGACAAGCTGCTCGATCTCGTCGTCGCCGCCGAAGGGACCGTGAAAGAGATGGCAGAGCACGCGGCCGGGGGGGTCGTCGCAGCTACCCTCTCCAAGACGCCCACGCTCGCCGGCCTTCGCGACGCCCGCAGCACGAGTCTCGCCGAGCGCGCGCGGCTGCGCGGCATCCTCGTCTCGCTACAGGAGGAAATGGACTGGCGCGTTTACGGGCTGTTCGGTTTGCCGACGGTCACGGCGCCGTCCGTCGATGCAGTGCGCGTGATGGTAGAACCAAACCAGAGGCCATTCGAAGTTCGCCTTGCCCGCGACGTTGCGACCGACATCTCGGCCTCCGAGTGGTTCCGGGTCCACAAGCGCACGGCGCCGGAGGACGTCGGTGGCCCGCTCGCCCACCTGTATCGCCAGCGCCTTCGGCTGCTCGACGATCCCGAGCATGGCAAGCAGCTCCGGCTGCTCGAGACGCCCGAGACCAAGCGACGCTGGTCGCCGCCCGACGACACCAAGGCGTTCTCCGACGCCGTGCGGATGTGGCTGCTCGAGCGCATCGAGGCGTCCTTCCGCGCGCAGACCACGCCGGAGCTGCGCACCGCGCGCCAGCTCGCCCTCGAACTCGGGCGCGATCTTGCCGTCGTCGCCGCTCACGAACTGCTCACCGAGGAGAGTGGCCTCGATCTCGTGAAGCTCATCGCCGACCTCGTCGATGGCGAGGGTGTGCCGTTCCTCGCGGGCTACCGCTACGGCGAGACCGGCATGGAGAAGCGCGCGAGCTGGGAGGAGACGTGGCGCCTGCAGAGGGTCGAAGATGAAGGCAAGCTCGCCCCCGAGCTGAAGCGTTTGAGCCTGAAAGCAATCCCCGTCCCCGACAAGTACGGCCCCAAGGACTTCCTCCGGCACTTCTGGAGCCTGCGCGGCAAGCTCGACGTGCCGAAGGAGCGCTTCGTCACCGTTCCGGCCGGCAACACCGACGAGGACACGACGCCGCTGGTCGGCTGGGCGGGCTGGAATCATCTGCAGGTCGCGCAGGCGCTCTCCGGCCTCTACCAGCGCCGCAAGACCGACGACGGCTGGACGAAGGAGCGCCTTGTGCCGCTGCTCGCCGGCATCGACGAGCGCGTGCCGTGGCTTCTGCAGTGGCACAACGACGTCGACCCCGCCTACGGAACGAAGCTCGGCGAGTTCTTCCGCGACTTCGTCGCGGCCGAAGCCCACAGCCTCGGCGTAGCCGTAGGTGACCTGCGCACCTGGACGCCGCCCGCCGCAACGAAGCGCACGACCGTCGACCCGAACGAAGTGCTCGCCGCGCTGAAGGCTTGGAAGCCGGAGGTCGATGAAGAAGACGGCGACGACGAGGAAGCCGAGGTTCCGGAGGGGCCGACCGAAGCAGACCTCGCGACCGACGTGGGCGTCACGAAGGCCCTCATCAAGAAGGCGCTCAAGAAGCTCGAAGCCGACGGGCTCGTCGAGAAGCTCTCCGGGCGCCCTGCTCGGTACCTGGCAACTGGAGACGAAGCATGACGACCCGCATCCACGACCTCCTCGATCTGCCGGTGGCCGTCCGCAAGGGCGACTTCGTCCAGGACCTCACCGGGGGCATCGCGCAGCCCGAGCGCACGGTGAAGGACTACGCGATCACGCCGAAGATCGTGCAGACCTTCGAGCACGCGCTCTCCATCATCGGCAGCGCGCTGCGCGACGGGCGCAGCCAGGCGGCGTACCTCCACGGCTCGTTCGGCGCCGGCAAGAGCCACTTCATGGCGCTGCTCGATCTCATGCTCGCCGACCACCCGGCGCCGTGGAGTCGCGGTGAGCTGCACGCGCTGCGCGCCAAGAACGAGTGGATCGGCAAGAAGAAGCTCCTCCAGCTCCCGATCCACATGCTTGGCGCGCAGGACATGGAGTCGAAGATCCTCGGCGCCTACGTCACGTGGGCGGCCAAGAACCACCCCGACGAGCCGACGCCCGCCCTCTACGCTGACCAAGGACTGTTCGACGACGCGCGGCGCCTGCGCACCACACTCGGCGACGAAGCGTTCTTCGGCACGCTGAATGGCGGCGTCCAGCAGGCGGCAAGCGGCTGGGGCAAGCTCGCGCAGAAGCGCGAGTGGGACGCGGCGAGCTTCGATGCGGCGGCCATGGCCACCTACGTCGGCGAGAGCGACCGCGACTCGCAGAGCCCACGCGCCAAGCTGTTCAGCGACCTGGTGCGCACCTTCTTCACGTCGTGGACCGCGCAGCAGGGGCGCTTCGTTGACTTGGACACGGGGCTTGGCGTCATGAGTCGCCATGCCAAGTCGCTCGGCTTCGACGCCGTCGTGCTCTACCTCGACGAGCTGGTGCTCTGGCTCGCGGGCAACTCGAGCGATCTGCCCTTCATCGGCCGGGAGGTGCAGAAGATGGTGAAGCTCAAGGAGGCGCAGGACGCCGACCGCGCCATCCCCATCGTGAGCTTCATCGCGCGCCAGCGCGACCTCTCACAGTTCCTCGGCGAGCAGGCTCAGGGAGCGGTGCGCAACGAGCTGTCGCGCAACCTCTCGCACCACGACGGTCGCTTCGAGACCGTCACGCTCGCCGACTCGAACCTTCCGGCGATCGTCGCCCACCGCGTCGTGCGCCCGAAGGACGAATCGGCGGCGCAGCGGCTCGCCGACGACTTCGCCAAGACCTGGCGCGCAGCGGGGCAGGCGCAGAGCGTGCTCATCGGCAGCGAGGGCGACGAGGCCGACTTCAAGAAGGTCTACCCGTTCTCGCCCGCGCTGGTCGAAGCGCTCGTCGCACTCTCGGACTGCCTGCAGCGTGAGCGCACTGCGATCCGCATCCTGATGGAGCTGCTGGTCAACCACCTGCCAGACCTCGAGCTTGGCCGCGTGGTGCCCGTCGGCGATGCGTTCGACGCGCTCGCGGAGAGCGAAGACCCCATCGACGATCCGGTCATGAAGGCTCGCTTCGACCGCGCCCGCGACCTGTACCGCGAGAGCTTCCTGCCGATCATCCGGCGGCAGCACAACACGGACAACCCGACCGCGTGCCAGCGCCTTCGCGAGGACCACGACCGCCGGCTCGGCTGCAGCGGCTGCACCCAGAAGATGTGTCGCAACGACAACCGCCTCGCCAAGACGCTGCTCATGGCGGCGCTCGTCCCTGAGGCCAAGCCCTTCAAGGGACTGACCGTGAAGCGGCTGGCCCATTTGAACCACGGCACCATTGCGTCGCCCATTCCGGGAGCCGAGATGCAGGTGGTCGCCCAGCGGCTGCGTGATTGGGCGAGCCAGATCGGCGCGCTTCGTCTCGGCGAGCAGGCCGATCCCGAGGTGGGCATCCACCTCGCCGGCGTCGATCTCCAGCCGATCCTCGCGCAGGCCGCCGAGGCCGACACGGCCGGCGCACGCAAGAACGCGATGCGGCGCCTCCTGTTCCAGGCGCTCGAGCTCGACAGCGACGGCACCGTCGTTGAGACCGAGCTGCCCTTCCACGGCACGCGCCGCAAGGGTCGCGTCCGCTACGGCAACGTGCGCGAGATGGACGACACCACGCTGACGTGCCCGCGCGAGTTCGAGTGGCAGGTCATCGTCGACTACCCGTTCGACGAACGCGGCCACGGTCCCGACGAGGACCTCCGCACCGTCGAGCGCTACCGCGACTCGCGCCCTGCCGACGCGCTGCCGAATCCCACGGTGGTCTGGCTGCCGACGTTCTTCTCGCACTCGCTCGAGCGCGAGCTCGGCGACCTGGTGGTCTTGGAGCACATCCTCGACGGCGACCCGCGCAAGTACCTCGGTAACTTGCGCGTCG
>Ga0214473_10005151_pt1 | contig 15684 bp, 11 predicted proteins | sample RVTome_7_FD_203509 | JGI IMG/M metagenome (GOLD analysis project Ga0214473, IMG submission 203509) | Soil microbial communities from uranium-contaminated site in the Upper Colorado River Basin, Wyoming, United States - RVT98D197 | ecosystem: Environmental > Terrestrial > Soil > Contaminated >... | reverse complement strand
GTCTTACCGGGGCGACAGGTGCTGATGGAGCACAAGGTCCTGCCGGTCTTACCGGGGCGACAGGTGCTGATGGAGCACAAGGCCCTATCGGTTCTACCGGGGCGACAGGTGCTGATGGAGCACAAGGCCCTATCGGTTCTACCGGGGCGACAGGTGCTGATGGAGCACAAGGCCCTATCGGTTCTACCGGGGCGACAGGTGCTGATGGAGCACAAGGTCCTGCCGGTCTTACCGGGGCGACAGGTGCTGATGGAGCACAAGGTCCTGCCGGTCTTACCGGGGCGACAGGTGCTGATGGAGCACAAGGCCCTATCGGTTCTACCGGGGCGACAGGTGCTGATGGAGCACAAGGTCCTATCGGTTCTACCGGGGCGACAGGCGCTGACGGCGCAGTTGGCCCGACCGGTGCACAAGGTTCTGCCGGTCTTACCGGGGCGACAGGTGCTGACGGCGCACAAGGTCCTATCGGTTCTACCGGGGCGACGGGTGCTGACGGAGCACAAGGTCCTATCGGTTCTACCGGGGCGACAGGTGCTGATGGAGCACAAGGTCCTGCCGGTGCTGATGGTTCACCGGATACCCAAGCCCAGATACTGACCAAAATCGCCACCCAGACCGACGGCGCAGTCCTCAGCGTGCAGCAGGGTGCGACAGAGCCTAATAGCAGTATCAAATTATCCATCAAGAACTCTCTTGGCCAGGACAGGCTTGTTATGACTGCCAAAGGCGAGATAGGTATTGGCACCGGAAGCCCGATCAGCCCAATGACCTTCGACTCCAGTATCGCAGATAATGTTGCTCCGGGCGTCGGAATAGCAATCCTCCAGGGTAACGCCAATAAAGAGAGATTCGAACTCAGGTCCGCCGGTGATTCTGTTGGTTCTATAGGAGCCGGTATCCAGGGCAAAACCTTTGGCGGCAGCATTGCTGCTCCGACCGCGACCAAACAGAACCATATTCTTCTCCTCTTTGGTGGGAGCGGGCATGACGGAAGCAATATGGTTATAGCAAATAGGGCTCTCCTGAAGTTTATGGCGGGCGAGAACTGGACTCCCAGCGCACAAGGGACATATATTAATTTCGAGACGACCCAGAACGGAACCTTGAATAGAACAGAGCAGATGAGATTAACCGGCGAGGGAAATCTCGGAATCGGCACGACTGCACCTACCCAGAGGCTTGAAGTCAATGGCGGGATCCGTCTGAATACAGCTTCGGGGAAACCTGGATGCGACAGTACTACCCGGGGGACCTTCTGGTTCACTCAGGGCGGAACCGGCGTGGCGGATAGCGCCGAGGTCTGCGCGAAGGATGCGGCTGGCGCCTATGCCTGGCGAGTGATGTATTAGAAATCTATTTACACGAAAGGGGCAGCTTCGGCTGCCCCTTTTTATTTTCTTATAAAACATTGACTTAGCTAAAATTATTCTGTTATCGTTCAGGATGAGTCTTTTTTGTCCATTCCGATCCTTATGAGAGAGAATCTTTTAACATTTTTCTATTTTATCAACAAGCTCTATCAGGACCGTTCTGTTATATGGACAATGGTCTTAAGGGACTTGAAGTCTCGTTATATCGGAAGCCTTTTTGGTTTCTTCTGGTCGATAATCGATCCTCTTTTCCTTGTATTTATTTATTGGGTGGTATTCGGATTATTTTTCAACTCAAAGCCCGACCCCGTTTACGGCACGGACAGCTTTATAATATTCCTGCTTTCCGGGATACTCCCCTGGCAGTTCTTTTCACAATCCGTTATTGGCTCAACCGGGGTTATACTCTCGAACAGGAACTTGATTAAAAAGTCGGTCGGCTTCCCTTCTGAAATACTCCCGCTGATCAAAATATTGACGAACGTGATAAGCCATTTCGTCGGGATATTGATCCTGATTTTCTTGATCGGCATTGATTCGGGCCTTCCCCCCCTCTTTCCGGTCTTCCTATTTTATATGGGTCTTACGGTCATCTTGGCGATGGGAATGGGATGGATTCTCTCCAGCATAAACGTTTATCTCCGGGATATGCAGCAGATGGTGGGGCTTCTCATGATGGGCTGGTTTTTTTTCACTCCCATCTTCTATTCGCCCGCGAGAGTGCCGGAGGCCATTATGCCTTTTTACAAACTGAACCCCATGTACCATATTGTTACGGGCTACAGATATGCCCTGCTTACCGGGACCTTCCTGCCGGTTTTTGATATGTTATACATTACTGTTCTCTCGGTCGTCCTTTTTGGATCCGGCGGGATACTCTTCAGGAAACTCAAACCCGGATTTGCGGAAGTGCTTTGATGGACTTAAAAAAAGACGCATTAGCTGAGGCAGAGGCCGGCAAGGCAGTCCCGGATGAAATCCCGGGCGGTTCCGAGCACGCCATTGCCGTCAGGAACATTAGTAAAATATACAAGATCTATGATACGCCCTCAGACAGGCTTAAAGAGCTTCTGAACCCTTTCAGGAAGAATTACCATCGTGAATTCTGGGCCCTTAGAGATATAAACCTTCAAATACCCAAAGGCATGACATTCGGGATTATCGGGCAGAACGGGTCCGGGAAGAGCACCCTTTTGCAAATAATCGCGGGAGTGCTCAGGCCTAACTCCGGGCATATTGAAGTAAACGGCAGGATTTCGGCGCTCCTTGAGCTTGGGGCAGGTTTTAATAAGGAGTTTACCGGAAGAGAGAATGTTTTCATGCAGGGCGCCATTATGGGCATCTCCCGAAAAGAAATGGAGGCCCGATTTGAAAGTATAGCCGAGTTCGCCGACATAGGGCATTTCATTGACCAGCCCGCAAAGACCTATTCCAGCGGCATGTATGTGCGTCTGGCGTTCGCTACGGCCATAAATGTAGATCCCGACCTTCTAATCATAGACGAGGCGCTTTCCGTGGGCGATGTCATGTTTCAGAGGAGGTGCTACAGGAAAATCGAGGACTTTCAGCGGGCGGGGAAAACGATAATATTCGTCTCCCATTCTCTTGGGGTTGTGACGAGTATTTGTACGAGGGCAGTCCTTTTGGACAAGGGCGCAATCACAGTATCGGGGGAACCCAAATATGTGGTCAATAAGTACTCGAAACTGCTTTCCGAAAGGGAAGAGGCTTATGCAAAAAGGTTAAGCGGAAAATATGATAAGCCATCCCCTAAGGACGAGCGCCTTCAGGCACCCTCGGGACTGAAACCCCAAAACACATCGGAGTTCCGGTATGGCACCGGGGAGGCCGAGATAGTTGATTGCCAGATACTGGACGATAAAGGAGAGAAAACCTCAATTCTGAACATGGGCAAAGAATATACTGTAAAGTATAATGTTCATTTTAAAAAGGACGTGAAGGAGCCCATATTTGGAATGATGGTAAAAACTTTGAAGGGAATAGAGGTCTTTGGGACAAATACCCTTTATGAAGGAATTCCGGTTGGCCCGGCAAGGAAAGGAAGCGGGCTCACTGCGGAATTTAAGTTTATAGCGAGATTGCACCAGGGTGCCTATGCCCTGACCATAGGAGTGGCCGAGTCTACTCCCTCATCTATAAATGCCTTGGACAGGCGCTGCGATATTGCTGTTTTCAGGGTTCTCGGAAACAGAAAACAATGGGTCGGTCTCGTAGATATGGATATCAAAACATATATTAAAGCCTCGGACTGAAATGAAAAAAATAATCCTTATTTCCCTTGATACCTTGAGGGCGGACCACCTTGGATGCTATGGATATGAAAGAAACACGAGCCCTGTTATTGATTCCCTTGCCCGGGAAAGCTCCCGTTTCGAGAGGGCCTTTTCAGCCTGCTCTTATACCGGCCCTTCTTTTGCTTCCCTGCTCACCTCAATGTACCCGAGCTTTAATTACATGCGCTTTTATAATGGAAAGAGTTTGCTTCCTGAAAGGAAAGAGCCTTTTTTGCAGGAAATTTTGAAGGAGAAAGGTTTTTGCACCGCGGCTTTCGTGAGCACGATTGTCCTTAATAAAAAGCTAACCCGGTTCAATGACGGATTCGATTTATATGATGATGAGGCGAATTTGAGCGAGGCCAATCGGCCAAACATACTTTTCAGGCGGGGCGAAGAGACTACGGATAAAGCGCTTTCCTGGCTCAGAGATCATTACCAGGGAGATTTTTTTCTCTGGGTCCACTACATGGACATTCACGGGCCGTACATGCCCCCGTCGCCTTATGACGAGATGTTCATTGATGATGGATTCTGGCGAAAGGAGCCCGTCCTTTTGGAGAGTATACCGACCCCCAATCAATACGAAAGGTGTCCCGAAGATTATCGGCCGGGTATTTTTGATTATCAGTTACTAAAAGAATCCGGGTCCGGCGAATATGAGAAGAACGTAGATCATTACATCGCCCGCTATGACGGCGCAATCAGGTATGCGGATTCGCAGGTGGAAAGGCTTTTAGCAGAGCTGAGAACGCTCGGGATTTACGATGATACCCTCGTTATAATCCATTCTGACCACGGAGAGGCTTTAGGCGAAAACGGAATCTATTTTTTTCACGGCCTCACGGTCACATTTGAGCAAATAAGAGTGCCTCTCATTATAAAAAGGCCGTTCCAGAGGGAAGCAGAAGAATTTATTTCGATGCCCGTCAGCCTTATCGATCTGACGCCTACTGTGCTCGGCCAGTTCGGTCTTCAAGGGGATTATGGGTTTAATGGAATTGATTTGTTCAAAGATGCTCATTTCCCGAGAAAGCTTTTCTCCCAAATGGTCAAACAGCTTTCGATGATTGAAGGGGACATACAGGTGCTCTACGGGAAAGGTTGGTTTGAGCGTGAGTATGGCAATATCTTCGGTTTTGATATTGATGAAAGGCATTGCCTGCTTCCCTCAGAGCTTCGGATAACCGATCTGAAAAATATTTCTTCCGTGTTTCCGGAAAATTCAAAAGAGGAGATGCGGTCATTTATATCGAAGGCGCAAGCTCGGAGCCGAGATCTCGTGCCCGGCTTATCGATGCCTGAGGATGAAGAGATCAAAAAACGCCTCGCTGCCCTTGGATACATGGACGCCGGCGGGTCCTTATGAAAGATATTCGGAAAAGCTCAACCCTGGATTTATTCTTTGATCAGTACCAGAGATATAAAATGGTGCAGGAGATTATCGATTCCTTCAGGGAAGGGGAGCCCCTCAAAATCCTCGATGTGGGCGGGTATCCGGGACAGATTCTGGATTTCCTCCCGGACGATGATGTGCTCGTAATCGATATAGTCGAAGCCGAAAAGCCGAATTATATGAGAGCGGACGCTTTGAACCTGCCTTTCGAGGATAATTCTTTCGATATTGTCTTGAGCACGGATGTATTCGAACACATAGAGCCGGCGCAAAGGGGGAGGTTCCTTTCGGAACAGAAGAGGGTGAGCAGGAAGGCATTGATCCTTGCCGGCCCCTTCGAGACGCCGGACATTGACCTTTTCGAGCGCATTGCAAATAGTTTCTATAAGGGAATCTCGGGGGAGGATTACATCTGGCTCAAAGAGCACATCGAAAACGGTCTGCCCGCGCTCGATGCGACTGTGGCCGAGTTGAGCGGTGCATATCCCAATGTATCCGTGTTTTCGAATGGATATCTTCCAAGATGGCTCAAGATGATAATCGTCTATTTAAATTTCTGGAATGATGACCTGCTCAAGCCGTATTTAACTTCCCTGAACCGGTTTTACAATGAGAAGTTCTATCCCTATGACAAGAAGCCGCCTTGTTACAGGAAGGTGATAGTTGCCTCCAGGACGGAGGTTCGCTTCCGCCCGGAAGAGAAAAAAGAGGACAAAATCTCGGCCGGAAACGAGATTGTTCTTAATGGGCTCATTGAGAATATGCAGAAGGTTTACCTCAGGCGCTCACTGGAGAAGGAGATCAGGGGAAAGGACGAAAAGCTCAATCTCTGCCTGGCCGAAATCAAGGGCAAAGAAGAAATTATTATAAATTCCGAGGCGAAGCTAAGAGAATATTATTCTCTTCTTGAAGGAAAAGAGGAAGCTTACCGTAAAAAATGCGAGGAGTTGATCGAGCTTGATAACCATTTCAAGGCCAAGTGCGTTGAAGTGGTTTCAAGGGAAAAAGAGCTTACTTCTCTTCTGGAGGAAAAGACCGGCATTGCCGGGGAACTTAAGGAGAAGGAAGAGCGCATAGCCGCCCTTGAGGGATCTGTTAAGGAAAAGGATTCTCTTATAAAGGAAAAAGAAAAAGAAATAAACCAGCAGAAAACAGAGATCAAAGAAAAAGAAGGGAGCATTGTCAATCTTAAGAAGGAACTGGAAGAAAAAGACCATGCCTTCCGCAACAAATGCGAGGAGCTAATAGAATTGGACAGGCAGTTTAAAATCAAGTGCGTGGAAGTGGTCTCTAAAGAAAAAGAGCTTGTTTCTCTTCTGGAGGAAAAGACCGGTATTGCCGGTGAACTAAAGGAGAAGAAAGAGCGGATAGCCGCCCTTGAAAGCTCTGTCAGGGAGAAGCAGCATAAAATAGAATCCCTTGATTCCGATACTGAAGATATGAAAAAGAAATTGATAGGAAAGGTAGACGCTTACAGTGCGCTGGAAAAAGAACTGGATAAGACAGAGCGAGAATTAAGGGAAAAGGAAGAGACCATAGGAAGGCTTCTCGGGAGCATGAGCTGGAAAATAACCTCTCCATTCAGGACCCTTAAGGACCTGCTGAGAAAATGAAAAGCGAAAATACCGTAAGGCATAAGGCCACTGTTGCGCGCGCGCGCAGGGAAAAACTGAACGGGCACAGAAGCGCGGCCCTCTGGTTTACGGGCCTCTCCGGGTCCGGAAAATCCACCCTGGCCCATGCCCTTGAGGAAAAACTGCACCAGTTGGGCTGTATCACCTTTGTTTTTGACGGAGACAATGTCCGGCACGGGCTTTGCGGGGACCTGGGCTTTGCCCCGGCAGACCGGGCCGAGAACATCAGGCGCATAGGGGAGATGGTAAAATTATTTCTCGATGCGGGTGTCATCGCAATGACGGCCTTTATTTCCCCTTTTCGGGCCGACAGGGAGAGGATACGCAAGCTCCTGGGCGAAGATTTTATAGAAATATATTGCAAGTGCCCTCTCGAGATATGCGAAAAGAGGGATGTTAAAGGCTTATACCGCCGGGCCCGCGCCGGGGAGATTAAAGAGTTCACAGGGATATCCTCCCCATACGAAGAGCCCGAAACCCCGGACCTCATCTTTGACAGCGGTTCCACCCCGCTTCAAGAATGCGTGGATAAATTAGTCCGGTTCCTTATCGAGCGGGGGATCGTAAAGAGCCCGGCCCGGGCGAGAAGATTTCATGCCTCCTCATAAAATGGAATTGCCTCTATATCCTGCCATTTTGGCCGCTCTTGAGGCCGGAAGAGCAATCCTCGAAGTCTATTCCTCGGAATTTTCGGTGCAGGATAAGGAGGACCGGTCCCCCCTTACGGAGGCGGACAGGCGCTCGCATGAGCTTATAAAAAAGCGGCTCGAGGGAATCCCGCCCGTCTATCCCGTGCTGAGCGAAGAGGGCCGGGACATCCCGTATGAGGAACGGGAAAAATGGGAATTCTTCTGGCTCGTGGACCCTTTGGACGGCACCAAGGAGTTCATAAAGAGAAACGGCGAGTTTACGGTGAATATCGCCCTCATCCGGAGAGGAAAGCCCATTTTGGGGATCATCTACTCGCCTGCCTGCGACCTCCTTTATTTCTCGGGGGAGGGGCTGGGCGCCTACAAATTATCGGATGTCTCAAAAAAACCAGCGAATAACGGTTTGGATGAATTGATCAGCCGCTCCTCGAAACTGCCCGTCTCTTCCGATCCGAGGCCTTTTACTGTTGTGGGAAGCCGTTCCCATATGAATAGCGAGACTCAAGAATACTTTCACTCCCTGGAAAAAGATCACGGAAAGCTGAATATAATTTCCATCGGGAGCTCTTTAAAACTCTGCATGGTGGCCGAAGGGAGCGCGGATGCGTACCCCCGCCTCGGACCTACGATGGAATGGGACACGGCCGCCGGGCAGGCCATCCTGGAGCATGCCGGGGGGAAGGTCACCCGGTGGGAATCTGCCGCCCCTCTCTCTTATAATAAAAAAAGCCTTTTAAATCCCTATTTTCTGGCCAGTTTATGTCCTGAAACGCAAAAATAAGATTTTTTTGAGGAGCTTTTTTCAAGGTATATGTTATATTAAATTGACGTATTCTGGACGGGTATTGCGGGGGAGTATTCCTTACATGAGCAAGAAAGATAACGAAAATATTTCCTTAAACAAGGGGAATATTTCGATAGAATCAAGGAATTTTTCCTTGAGAATGGAAAATGAATCCCTGAAAGAGAAAGTTTCCTCATTAAAAGGGGAAGTCGAAGAGAAAAACAGAATAATCTCGGAGCTTATGCACAGCCTGAGCTGGAAGGTGACCGGGCCCTTAAGGAAAGCTTATGATTCTTTAAGGAGTTTTTTCCCCGAACATAATCCGCTCAACGGGTTAAAGAGAATCAAATTTCTCGCGCCAGTTTCAAGCGAGGTTACAGGCCGGGAGAACAGTTCAGGCCTCTTAGACTTGTCCTCAGAGAGTTCAAAAGAGCAGGTCAATATAGCTCCTCGGGAAACGAAAGAAGTGATCCGGGAAGAGCCCCAGATAAGGCCCCGGAGAGCGATAGTTATCTCCGAAGCAAGCACCCTGATTGAGACGGAACCTTATAACCCGGTTGCCGACTGGCAGAATTATCTGGAACTTTCCGAAAAAGCAAGAAAGAACAGAGAAGCGCGGATAAGGGCTCTCAAATTGTCCCCGGAGAAAATCATTTCGCTTAAGGAAGAAGAGATTCCCGAACGGGCTAAAGCGCTGGAGTTCCCTTGCGTTGATGAGCCGCTGGTATCCATTGTTATTCCGGTTTACAACAACCTTAAATATACCCTCGAATGCCTGATTACCATTCTCGACTGCACAAAGGATTTAAAATATGAGGTAATCATCGTTGATGACGGTTCGTCAGACGCCACCGGAGAGGTTTTGCCTCAAATCAAGGGTCTTATTTACGTCAAAAATCCCAAAAACCTGGGCTTTGTGCGCACTTGCAACGAGGGCGGAAGCAAGGCGCGCGGGAAGTACACTCTCTTTCTGAACAATGATGTACAGGTTACGGAAGGCTGGCTTAGTGAATTGGTCGGGACTTTTGACGAATTTTCCGGGGTCGGGGCGGTAGGCCCCAAGGTGATTTACCCCAACGGGAGGCTTCAGGAGGCGGGCGTCTTCATTAATTCCGATTGCACGAGCCATATGATCGGCCTCACGGATGATCCGGACCTGCCCAGGTATAACTACATCAAAGAGGTCGAATATTGTTCGGGAGTATGTCTTCTTCTCGAGACAAACGCATTCCGCGAGATGGGGGGCTTTGATGAGAAATTTGCCCCTTCCTATTGCGAGGATATGGACCTCTGTTTAGGCATAAGAAACAAGGGCCTGCGGATTTTCTATAATCCGCGCTCAGTCATAATCCATCACTTGAGCGTAACATCCAACAAGCTCGGGGATGATTATAAGATGCAATGCATAACGGCCAACCAGCAGAAGATATCGGAAAAATGGCAGGCGCAAATAGATGATTTTAACCAGGTCCGGATAATCGCCTTCTATCTGCCCCAGTTCCATCCGATACCCGAAAACGACCTCTGGTGGGGCAAGGGGTTTACCGAGTGGAGAAATGTCTCAAAGGCCAGGCCCAATTTCAGAGGCCATCTTCAGCCCAGACTGCCGGCCGACCTCGGGTTTTATGACCTCCGCTCTGTCGAGGTCATGGAGGAGCAGGCCAGACTTGCCAGGCGTTACGGGATTCACGGCTTCTGCTTCTATTACTACTGGTTCAACGGCAAGCGCCTGCTGGAAATGCCCTTGGAACGCATGCTCGAATCCAATAAACCGGATATCCCGTTCTGTCTCTGCTGGGCAAACGAGAACTGGTCGCGCAGGTGGGATGGGCGCGAAAGAGATGTGCTTCTTGAGCAGACATATTCGGAAGAGGACGATAGGAAGGTCATCTTCGACCTTATACGCTACATGCGGCATCCTAATTATATTCGCGTAAACGGGATGCCGCTTCTAATCGTTTACCGGATAAACCTCTTCCCGGATATCCAGAGAACAACCCGGATATGGCGGCGGATATGCATGGAGGAAGGCATCGGGGAGATCTATCTCGTTATGGCGGAATCCTTTGAAAATACCCGTATTGCGGGAAGACCTTCCGAATTTGGCTTTAATGCCTCTGTCGAATTTCCGCCGCATGGTTGCGATGCTGAAATCAAGGCGCCCGGCGACCTCCTGAATCCCAATTTCAAGGGGCGAATATTCGATTATCGGGAGACCGTATTGAGATATCTGGAGAAGCCTCTTCCCGATTATGTGCGCTTCCGAACGGCGATGCTTTCTTGGGACAATACCGCAAGGAGGCAAAACGAGTCGCACATTTTTGCTTTCGCCTCCCCCGGAGGGTATCAGGCCTGGCTCGAAAATATACTAACACAGACGCGCGAGCAGAATTTCGGGGACGAGCGGCTGGTCTTCATAAATGCCTGGAACGAATGGGCGGAAGGAACACACATGGAACCCGACCAGCATTTCGGCCACGGCTATCTCCAGGCGACACGTAATGCGAAGGAGAGCTGCTTTTTAAGAGCTAACAATCAGCATTAACGGAACGAGTTTTGGATATGAAAAACAATTATAAGACATGGGTGCCGCTGGGGCATTATTATTCGCCTTTCCCTGATGTTGAACAGATCAGGAAAAGAGAATATCGGATTTGGAGCAACCTGTCGGAAAACCTCAAGGGTATCGATTTAAACAAAAATGAGCAGTTGAAACTTTTGGACGAGTTTGCGGAATATTACAAGGAACAACCATTTAAGGACCAAAAACAGGATAATCTAAGGTATTATTTCGCCAATCGTTCTTATTCATATGCGGACGCGCTTTTTTTATATTGCATGATCCGTCACTTGAGGCCGCGGAGGATCATTGAGGTTGGATCAGGCTTTTCGTCTTGTGTCACACTCGACACTAATGAGTTGTTCTTCAATAACGCAATTGACTGCACTTTTGTCGAGCCGTTTCCGAAAAATCTTCTTTCTGCAATAACTGAAAAGGACAGGGCTACAATAAAGCTGATCCCTAAAATTCTTCAGGACGTTGATCTTGATTTTTTTTCTGAACTACAGTCTAATGACATTCTATTCATCGACTCAACCCATGTCTCAAAGGTAGATAGTGACGTAAATTATATTTTCTTTGAGGTGCTTCCCTCCTTGAACAGAGGTGTTTATGTTCATTTCCATGATATTTTTTTCCCCTTTGAGTATTCAAAAAATTGGATTTATCAGGGAAGGGGATGGAATGAAGCTTATGTCCTCAGGGCATTTCTACAGCACAATGCCGAATTCAAGATCGCCTTCTTCACAAATTACCTATTCCGTTTCTATAAAGATGTTGTAGAGAAGAATATGCCCCTTGCGACAAAGAATCCGGGGGGTTCCATATGGATAAAGAAGTGTTAAATATGGAGACTGGCCGAGATTTAAAAAATTCTAAATCGATACCGGTCATAGTTGGGCGGCCATTTGCTCCCATAGGCCGCGGAGAGGATGTCCGCGCGTCTTTTCGCGCTTTCCGGGCCGCCAGATATACCATTCCTGTCTATGATGTATATAGCCAGGATAAGTCGGATCCTGATATAGAACGTGAATTGAGCGGGTATTTCGTCGATTTTATTAGTGAGGATATAAATATATTTTTTATAAACGGCGACGAGGTTTCGAGGGTCCTCTCCCTTCTGGACGGCAAGCTTAAGCCCGGGGCCTACAATATCGTTTATCCCGCCTGGGAACTCGGCACATACCCGCAGGATTGGGCAAAGGAGCTGGAACGCTTTGACGAGGTCTGGAGCCAGTCCCGGTTCGTGTATGAGACCCTGCAGAAAGCCGTTTCAAAGCCCGTCCACTATCTGCCTCTTGCATCGCAGGTTGAGTTTGCCTCCTTTCTGCCCAGAATGTATTTCGGCCTGCCCGAGAGCGCCCATATCTTTCTCTTTTTTTTTGATTTCACGTCCTATATCGACCGCAAAAATCCGATGGCCGTCCTCCACGCCTTCGAGCGGGTCTGCGCCGCAAGGCCGCAGGCCGACCTTCGCCTCGTAATGAAAACGGGGGGGGCAGAGAGAAGGCCGGAGGATTACCAGCGGCTCAGAGAGCACCTTGAGGATTTCAAATACGGGGACAAGGTAATCCCAATTGACAGGACGCTCGGGGACAACGAAATAAAAAACCTGGTCCGGGTTTCGGATTCTTTCATATCCCTGCACCGCGCCGAAGGGTTCGGAAGGGGCGCGGCGGAAGCCATGTGCCTCGGCAAGCCCGTTATCGGGACGGCTTATTCCGGCAATCTCGACTTTATGAACGAGAGCAACTCCTGTCCCGTCCGATATAAGCTCATACCCGTGCAGGAAGGCCAGTACCCGTACGCTGGCGGGCAGATGTGGGCCGACCCCGACCTCGACCACGCTGTCTATTACATGCTCCGATTGCTTGACGACCCGGACTATGGAAGGCGGATCGGGGCCGAGGCGAGCCGGTTCATGCGGCAATTCTTCAGCTATCGCGCGATAGGGCTCAAGTATAAGAAGAGGATGGATGAGATACTGGGTACCAGGGACAGCTCACTTAAAAAGGTGGATGCGCCTACATACCCTGTGCACGGACCCATAATCGTTTATCAAATGGCCAAGGTCGGGTCGCGTTCCATAGTCGATACGCTTAAAAAGTTAAACCTGGATGTTCCGGTATATCATCGGCATGTGCTCGAAGACCTTGAAAGGATGATCGAGAGCGTCAAGGCGCAAGGTCTGGAGAATCCCGAAGCCACTTTAAGGGAAATACAGGAAGGGATGAAGTTACGTGCGCTGATAGAGGCAGACCGGGGACAGCAGTGGAATATCATAACCCTGGTCCGCGATCCGGTTGCCCAGAACATATCCCGCTTTTTTCAAAGCGTTGAATATGAAGAGATTATTTCCAATGCCCGGAAAAGAACGGAAGCCGGTGCTCTCGGTTTGGATGAACTTGTAGACGTATTCATAAAAAAGTGGAAAAAAGATAACCCATTCATCTGGTTTGAGAAACAATTGAAGCCGGTTTTTGATATTGATGTCTTTTCAATGCCTTTCCCCCGGGAGAAAGGATTCGATATTATCAGGAAAGGCCGTTTCTCGGTCCTCATAATCCGGCTTGAGGATATGGACAGGTGCGCCGGTGAGGCACTGGAAGAGTTTCTCGGAATACCGGGTCTCGAATTGGTCAAGTCCAATGTCGGAAGCAAAAAATGGTATTCGGGAATTTACAAGGAGTTTACCTCCAAAGCCGTTCTCCCCAGGGAATATTTTGATAATATGTACAATTCAAAGTGGGTAGAGCACTTTTATTCTCCAGAGGAAACAAGAGCGTTCCGGGCCATGTGGTGCAAATAGAGTCATAATCAAAGGGAAGAAAAGTCCCTAGCTAAGTGTCTTGAAAAGTGAGGGAGCCGTGACATTACCAAATTTTCTTATAATAGGCGCCAATAAAGCTGGAACAACATCACTCGCCTATTATTGTAATCAACATCCTGAAATTTTTATATCAGCGGTAAAGGAGCCCATGTTCTTTACTTCATCTCGCGTTGGCGCATCACGAGCTGAAAGCAAATTGGCAGAGCCTTATTTTAGTTTTACGCTTGAGGAGTATAGCAGTCTTTTTTCCGGAACAGAGAAATCAGTAAGGGGTGAAGCGTCAACTGCTTACTTGGCTAATCCAGAATGCGCCTTGTGGATTAAAAAAATTCTGCCTCATGTAAAATTAATAGCGGTATTAAGAAATCCATTGGATAGGGCCTTTTCCTCTTATAAAATGTATAGGGGAAATGGAATTGAGCAAAGGACATTTGAAGAGGCGGTACTACATGAAATCGAATTTGGCACAAAGGGGATTTCACAGGGGCGGCATTATCTCAAATTGGGCCTGTATGGTGCACAATTAACTCTTTTTAAAAAATATTTTCCTGATGAGCAACTTTTAATCTGCGATTATGAAAGATTAAATGCGGATTCCGTTGCTTTTCTAAAGGACATTTTCAACTTTCTTGGGGTTGGCCAATTTATCCCACCAAAACTTGACAGGAAAAATACATCTGAGCATCATATCGGAGGTAAGGATGCACCAAAGTTTGGTTTAACGATTAGAAAAAAAATGAAAGAATATTTCGAGAGCGATATAAAACTATTGCAAACGCATGTTAATTTCGATGTATTGCATTGGCTTGATTAAAATCAATTTTCTTATTTTGATAAGGAAGAAATTTTTCCGTCAAAATGTTTAAAAATTAATTAAAATTATCATGATATTCTTAACTTCCGGAGTAAGAAGGAATCAGGCGAGCCGATTTTTTTAATTGTCAGTTGGAATAGAAGGGCAGTGGTGATAATAAAAAGCATATATATAGGGAAAGAGAAATAGAGCGGCAATTTGTAGAGTATGAAATCATATGAATATAGAAATGGCAGATGTAATAAATAGAGTTCGTAGCTTATTCGGCCAAGAAAACAAAAAACGCGAGGCGTTCTCGCATGAATTATTGCGTACAACATTGATATGATAAAAAGGCTCCAAAAAGATTTCTGCAAGTTTTTCCCAAGTACATCAGGGCTGGTGCCGGATTGAAAGAAATAGTTTAGGATTAAAAGAGAGCACAAAAAAATAATCAGCTTTAAAGAGAACGTACTTTTTATTCTATCTAAAATCTCTTTTCTGGACGATAGCAAAACGCCTATTGGGAAACTAAAAGCCGTTTCTTGAGCAATTCGTCCGAATGAGTCAAAAATAAACGGGACCGTTGAGCCTATGAAAAGAAAGAAAAGCCGGCCTGTGTTAGTCTTAATCAGGCTAAAAGCAATGAAAAAGAGAAAATAAAAATAAAACAAAAAATGCAAAAACCAGTAAGTCCCTATCGTCGTTTTGTACCCTGATAAAAATTGGAGAAAGGATAAAAAATTGTACCGCTTGCCCAGCAAAAAGAAATCCAGAACAAGAAAGAACGCATTAGATATAAAAAAAGGAATATATACTCTCATAAACCTCTTTTCAAAAAAGTGCAATAGTCCTTTCTTTTTGTATGATTCTGAAATGGCATAGCCAGAAAGAATTAAGAATATAGGAACTCCATGAGCCCCCAGCCATCCCCAGAGAATTAGAGGTTGATTCTCTATTACTCGATAATTAAAGTGTCCGATTATGATAACGAGAATTGCAAAACCCCTAAGAGAATCTGTAAAGGGTTTGTGGAGGAAATCGGCTGATTCTATTTTACGATAAGGAAACAGAAGCAAAAGGCTGAGAATACTAAAAAGAATAAATGAGAATAGGCGTGGGTTTTCTAATTGGAGCTTTATTAGATTATGATTCTGGAACTCGAAAATAAATTCGACCAATTCCCCTCCTGTCACTTAGCTAATATAACCGAAGTCCCCCCGGAAGGCAATATCTTCCGAGGCGTTTTGTCAAACCAAAGTAGAAATGTCCTATTCTTAGCAATTTAGAAATGTCCTATTCGGTTAATACGGGTAAATCCTCCTTTTTGGATGTTTGCTCCAGTCGTCGTCTCGTCGCCAGGGGTGGTTCTT
>Ga0214473_10005149_pt1 | contig 15686 bp, 16 predicted proteins | sample RVTome_7_FD_203509 | JGI IMG/M metagenome (GOLD analysis project Ga0214473, IMG submission 203509) | Soil microbial communities from uranium-contaminated site in the Upper Colorado River Basin, Wyoming, United States - RVT98D197 | ecosystem: Environmental > Terrestrial > Soil > Contaminated >... | reverse complement strand
CCGGTCCCCTGGATCACGACATTGCAGGGCAACATCGCCCCGATCTTGTCTTCGCTCTGCAGTGCCTTGTATGCCAGCGGCGGATTGCAGGCGCCCAGGATGACGTAGGGGCGGAAATCGACGCCGAGCCGCTTTTTGAGGGTGGCGGCAATATCGATGGTGGTGAGGACCCCGAACCCCTTTGCGGCCAGCGCCTCGGTGACGTGCGGGATCGCCTGGTCGATGGGCATCTCGAGCATCTTGCTGAAGTAGTAGGTCATGCGAACCTCGCGGGGGTTGGGGTCAAAGGCGTGCCTGCGCCCCGTCACATTGCCACTCCTGCCAGCCGATAGCTTGATGCGCGTCAAAGGCGCCGAGCACAGCCACGCGTCTCAGTAACGGTTCGAGCGCGGCCCATTGGAACCGCGCTCGAAGCGCGCCGCAGGCAGGCGGAGCGGCGCTATCCCGATCATCGCTCCTATTCGCCGACGGCCGTGTCAGGCGCGAGCGAGGCGGCCGCATCGACGAGTTGCACGAACTCGGCGCGATAGCCGTTCTCGTCGGCGCCGCGGGCACCCTGGGCCAGGGTCTCGATCTGCTCCCAGCTCATTTCGCCGCCGTAGTTCGAGCCCTTGAGCTTTTGCCCAAAGGCGGCGACCGCGGCCGCCCAGCGGGCATCGTCGGATGCCTGCGCGAGTTCGGGAACGACGAGATCCTGAGCGATCGGAGCTTCGATCAACTGGCTCGTCGTTGCGTCGGGCAGCTTGAAGCGCATCTTGAGGTAGCCGATCTCGCCGCTCGATTGCGTGACGCCGTCCGGCGCGGTCGGGGTATCGTAGCGCAATGGGTCAACCAGCGCGCCGCCCGAGCCGACCGGGGTGATTTCATAGATCGCCGTCACCGTGTGGCCCGCGCCGATATCGCCGGCGTCGACCTTGTCGTTGTTGAAATCCTCGCGGTTGAGGGCCCGGGTCTCGTAGCCGACCAGCCGGTATTCGGAGATCACGGCCGGGTTGAACTCGACCTGGATCTTGACGTCCTTGGCAATGGTTTCGAGCGTCCCGCCGATCTGCTCGACCAGCACCTTCTGGGCTTCCTTGAACGAGTCGATGTAGGCGGCCATGCCGTTGCCGTTCTGGGCCAGGGCCTGCATCGTGTCATCGCCCAGATTGCCCTGGCCGAAACCGAGCACCGAGAGGAAGATGCCCTCATCGCGCTTGGCCTTGATGAAGGTCTCCAGATCCGCCGGATCGTCGATGCCGACGTTGAAATCGCCGTCGGTGGCAAGGATCACCCGGTTGATGCCGTCGGCGACCTTGTTCTGCGCCGCCAGCCGGTAGGCGAGTTCGATCCCCTCGGCCCCCGCAGTCGAACCGCCGGCCGAAAGGGTCTCCAGCGCCGAGAGGATCTTGGCCTTGTCGCTGGCCTTGGTCGGCTCCAGCACCACCCCGGCCGAGCCGGCATAAACCACGATCGAAACGGTGTCGTTGTCCGACAATTGGCCGACCAGCAGCGCAAAGGCGCGCTTGAGGAGCGGCAGCTTGTCCGGCTCGTCCATCGAGCCCGACGTGTCGAAGAGGAAGGTGAGGTTCGAGGCCTTGTCTTCCGCCACCGGCGGCACGTAGCCCTTGATGCCGATCTGCAGCAGCTGCGTCTTCCCGTTCCACGGCGTCGGGTAGATCTGCATGGTCGGCTGGAACGGCTCGGCCTTGCTGGCGGCCGCCGGATAGGCGTAGTCGAAGTAGTTGATCAGCTCCTCGATGCGGACGGCATCGGGCTCGGGCACGTAGCCGTCGGTCAGCGAGCGGCGGACGTAGGAATAAGAGGCCGTGTCCACGTCGATCGAGAAGGTCGAGACCGGCTCCTCGGCCACCACCTTGACCGGCGATTCCTCGAAACTGGTGAACTCGTCCCCGCTCGGCTCGGTCGGGGTGACCATCATCGGCTCTTGCGACGGCATGCTCGCTGCGGCAAACTCGTCGAGCGTCATGACGCCCATATCGGCGACGCCATCTTGTTCCGCCTCAGCAGCACTCATCGGTGCCGCAGCGCGGCTCTCGGCTCCGCCGACAGCCTGCTTCTGCAGCGCCTCGTCCCGGCCGAGCTCATCCGTCAACACCGGGGCCGGTTCGGCAACACGGGTGGCAACGTCATCCAATTCGCTGTCCTTAGGCTCAACGGGCTGGTCAGCGACCGGCTTGGCCGGCTCCACCGCCTCCGGCTGAGTAACCGGCGTCTCGACGGTGCGGAGCGGCGTGATCGCGGTCGAATTGTAGAGCTGGTAGCCGAGCGGCAAGATCAGCAGCGCCACAGCGGCAGTTCCGAGCCCGAAGGCAATGCGCGTGTCCATGGTCCAAGTCCTCTCAAAAGTTGGAACGATGGACCTGAGACGTGCGCCCCAACCCTTTCCTTGGGTGGCGCCCGCAGATTTTTTCTGTTCGGCATCGAACGCCAGGAGCGATGCCTCGAGCGCACGCCGGCGCGCCGCCTCGGACGGCGTCGGCGTCCGCAGCTGCTTCAGCGCTCTGAGTTCGTCATCGCTCATCTGGTTGCTCATAAAAGCCCCCTCAGGGTCTTTTTCGCTTCGTGTATGTGCCAGGAGACCGTGGTCTCCCGGCACCCCATGATCTCGCCTGCCTGGGCGTGGTTCAAATCCTCCGCATAGACCAGCAGCACCGCGTCGCGCTGTTTCTCCGGCAACGCCCGCACCGCGGTCCAGAGTTCCTTGGCCGTCGCCGATTCCTCCTGCTCGGGCGGCGCCTCCTCAGGACTGACCTCGGCGAAACGGTCGATATGCCGGCCGCGCCGGCTGCGGGCGCGCTGCATGTCGCGCACCGCGTTCAGCGTCACCCTGTAGAGCCAGCTCGAAAACGCCGAGCGCCCGTCGAACGAGCCCAGCACCGAGGCCAGCTTGACGCAGACATCCTGCGCGATGTCTTCTGCGTCGCTGCGCTTGCCGCTCCATTTGCAGGCGGTGCGGAAGATGAAATCGTAGTGCCGCTCAACCAGTTCGCCGAATGCCGTGCGGTCGCCGGCTTTCGCCCGCGCCACCAGCACGTCGTCGGCCACTTCCACCTGGAGCGCCGAACCTTCAGCAAAATGCGGCATCAAGGCGAACGACCGTGGCACCTGTTGGGGGGACTCTTGCGGCATCTTATGACTGAGACGCCGCCCGAATGGAAATCCTTGGGATGGGGGATACACATTTCGAGACTTTGCGCGCGCCAAACACACGAACCGTCATCCCGGCGCATGCCGGATGGTGGCCAGCGGGGGTGAGCAAGTCGTGCCGTTCGCATCTATCGATCGCCCTCCGCCTGCATCGCAATGCCTCGGTCCTCCCGCGCATGCCGAAACGCCGCCCGGGCTTTCGCCTTGCGGTTTCTTGCCGGCGTTGCCGTCGCGGATGGGCTGCGACATGGGGCAAGGATCGCCTCGGTGCCGGTCGTCCGGCGAATGTAAGAATGAAGCAAACCTTGCCCCATGCTGTCCCGGAGACTCTATGGGGAGGACCGTCCTCGGCTGGCAGCCCGTGCCGAACGAAGACCCGGGGGCTCAAATCGGGTCACGGATCATCCTCTTGCCACAGGGCAATGGGCGACCCCATTGCCATCCAGCCTCCCCGCACCGACCGTTCGTCGCGACCGCGCAGCTCCGTGCGGGGATGGGTGGATTCTACCAAGGGCGGAGGGGCCGGGGATAAGTATTGCTGGAGAAGGCGCATGGAACCCTCCCTCTCTTGGATTTTCAAGGGCGACCTCGGCTTCGCCAAGATCGCCCTTGAAAATCCGGCCTTGTGTATCAAACGCACCAAGCCGAGATGGGGAGTTAGCGCGATGCTGACTCCACAGGGCCCCTATTTTCGGGCAAGGATCAGGCCATGGCTGAACGATTTCAAAAGTTTCTCGACCGCATTGAATCGAGACTCGCGCTCATTCTCGCCCTTGGCGGGAGTTCCGTCATGGGCGTGATCACCGGGTGGCTTTCTGGCGGCGTCGAATGGATAAGCCAATTTGGTTGGTTCGGGTGGTGGATTTCGTTTCTGATCGGAACGCTGTTGTCCGCTCTTTGTTTGGCCGCTCTAGCTTGGATGTGGTCGTTGTGGTCCAACACCCGAGCCAGGCGGAAGTGGTCGCAACAGACAGACCAAATCAACCCGCTTGATCCCGAGTTCACGCGTAGACGCATCAAACTCATCGACTTGGCGAACCCGCTCAGCAGGCGGATCGTGCGGAAGAAATTCATTGATTGCGAGCTTATGGGACCGGCTAACCTAGTTGTTATCGGGGCCAGTTCGTTCAACGCCGTCGCGTTCCAAAACTGCGACATTGTTGTGCTGCGTGAAGATGGTCAGATCGCAAACGTTATTGGCCTAGAGCAGGTGGACGTATTGGGTGGTTCTATCTGGCAATGCACCCTCTTTATTCGCCCCGCATTGGTCCCCGCGTTCAAGGAAATGGGAGGCAATTTCATCACCGCTACCGGTGATGAACCGCCTCACACCCCACTGCTGCCTCCGAGCGCTGCTAAAGGAAAGCGGCGGCAAATCCCCGCGCCTAAAGTCGTAAATCAGTGACGCGGCCAAACACTGAACGAAGAAGACGGCTGAGAAGCCCCCTCGCGCTACCTAGCAGGTAGATTCGCCTTACGAAGCGCGAAAATCTAAAATGATCGGCTTGAGTGAGTCGGGAGGTTGGCGCCTCCCGACTCGCAGCATTCGTCCTCTAGGAAGGAGAACGCCGATGTCACGCAATACCTTTGATGCGTTAGCTAAGCATGCGGCAGAGCTTATGGACACTCATGAGGACCGCTATGCAGCCCTTGTGATACGCCATTCCGAGGCGAAGGCGAAGGCACTCCAGGCGGAAGCCGAGGCTCGAAATCTGGAACTTCAAGTGGCGAAGGCGAAGGGCGCCCCGGCCCGCCTCAAGAAAGCCATCGACAACTACATGGCCATGAACGGCATGTCCTGTCCTCACTGTCTCGCTGATGGGTTGTCCGACGCTGAGATGAGTGAGGTCGACTACACCCACCACATCCGGACCTACCGTTGTCCTATTGGTCATATTGTTGAGGCCTCAACCGGATATTGAGGTATCTTATTACCGCAATCAGCGCGGTATGGGATTACCGAACCGAGCACAGGAGGAGTGGCAATGCGGTCTAGCGTGGCGACGGCAGTGCTTCTGTCGATGATGACTGTTCCTGTGAACGCACAGGCAACGATGGTGTACAGCCTAGGGGACGGCCAAGAGAGTTGCGCGAACTGGCTGTCCAGTCCGTCGAACGAGGTTTACGGCGGCACTTGGATTCTTGGGTTTTGGACTGCTGGCAATGCCTTCGGACAGACCGGTCAGGTGGGGTCTAGCACGGACGGTGCTGGCATAATCGCGTCCGTGAAGCAGCTTTGCCTTAGTGACCCGGCCCTCAATTTGATGTTGGCAACGTACACAGTTTTTAACAGGTTCGCCAAAGCGGGCCGCTAGACCCTTGGTGCGCTTGATACATAAGGCCGCGAAAATCCTTTCTCCCCCGCAAGCGGGGGAGATGGGTCCGGTGGCTGCCGCTTGCACCGGGTCCCCTTCTCCCCTTGTGGGAGAAGAGCCTGCGCTCGGACTTGATCGGGGTGGCGCCCACGGGTCGCGTAGCGCCCGAGGACAGGCTCAGCGCGGGGAGAGGGGTGCCCCGCGCCGGGGCTCGCCGCCCCCCACCCTTGATCCCTCCCCGCGAGGGGGAGGGAGACGACTGAGAGATCGTGTGACTGCTGAGGTCGAGGAATGGCGGCGGCATCCCTTTCGCCGCGATGGTGCTCGGGCTGCGTCAGGTTCATCCTGGGCACCTTGGCGCACTTCCGGGTCCGGATCGGTGATCGCATCTGCACTTCGTGCCTGCGGCCGCCCCCTCCACCATGCTGCGCATGGTCCCCCTCCCCCGCTCCGCGGTGGAGGAGTCCCGACTGCTGGCGTCCTGGGCGAGGCTTCCCTCTCCTGGATTTGCGGGGGCGGTTTGGCCAAGATCGCTAATACCCAAGCAAATCCTTCCTCCCCCGAGGGGGAGGGATGGCGGCGACTGCAGATGCAGGTCCCGCAGCACTCGCCACCCCCTCTTGTGAGGAACACCGGGAAGGAGCTAAGTCACTGCATGTCCGAAAGACCCGACAGCCCCACCAAGCTCAACCCGACGCGCATCTTCCTGATCGCGTTCGTCGTCATCGCCTTGGGCATCGCCGCCTGGACCATTTTCGCCAGCCTGGGCGTCTGGCAGGAAAAGGACGCGGCGGTGGTAACCGTCACGCCGCCCGCGAACTAGCGGCGCCTACGCCACCAGCGCCGCAGGCACCGCTTCGGCGATGAAGCCGCCGCCGAGCACTTCGGATGTGTCGCTGTCGTCGGCGTAGAATACGCAGGCCTGGCCGGGCGATATCCCGTATTCGCCGTCGAACAGCGTCACGAACACCTCGCCATCGGCCATGTGCACCGCGCCCTGCTGCGGCGGGCGGGTCGAGCGCACCTTGACCTCGACCGGCGCGCCGTTGCCGGCCGCCAGCGCCGCGAGCCGTTCGTCGCCGAGCCAGTTGACGTCGCGCAGCCGCACCGTCCTGGTCATCAGCGCCTCGCGCGGCCCCACGATCACCCGGCCGGTCTTGTGCTCGAGCTTGACCACATAGAGCGGCTCGCCGGCGGCGACGCCCAGGCCCTTGCGCTGGCCGATCGTGTAGTTGACGATGCCTTCGTGCTGGCCCAGCACCCGGCCGTCGAGATGGACGATCTCGCCGCGCGCCACCGCCTCGGGATGCATCTTGCGGATGACGTCGGCATACTTGCCCTGCGGCACGAAGCAGATGTCCTGGCTGTCGTGCTTTTCGGCGACTTCGAGCCCCATCTGCCGCGCCAGCTCGCGCACCTCGGACTTGGACTTGCCGCCGAGCGGAAAGCGCAGGAAATCGAGCTGCGCCTGCGTGGTGGCAAAGAGGAAATAGCTCTGGTCGCGGTTGGTATCGACCGGGCGGAAGAGCCGCCGACGCCCGTCTTCGAGCCGCGTCTGCACGTAATGCCCCGTCGCCAGGACGTCGGCACCAAGGTCCTTAGCCACTTCCATCAGATCGACGAATTTGACGCTCTGGTTGCAGGCGATGCACGGCACCGGGGTCTCGCCCTGCCGGTAGGCATTGGCGAAAGGCTGCATCACCGCATTCTTGAAGCGCTCCTCATAGTCGAGCACGTAATGGGGGATGCCCAGCGCCGCCGCGACCCGCCGCGCATCGTGGATATCCTGTCCGGCGCAGCAGGCACCCTTGCGGTGCGTTGCCTCGCCATGATCGTAAAGCTGCAGGGTGACGCCCACGACGTCGTAGCCTTCGCGGGCCAGCAAGCCGGCCACCACCGAAGAATCCACGCCACCCGACATCGCGACGACGACGCGCGTGTCCTGGGGGCGCTTGGCGATATCAAGCGAATTGAACATGTCTCTCTCATCCGGATGGGGTCAAGGGCCAACGGACGGCGGCTATTTACACGGGATCGGCTGATGGGGCAACCGATCGACCACCCCTGCCCGGCAGGAATTGCCTGGCGAGGCGCGAATCTGCCGGGTCCCGCTCACCGGCCGGTGGGTGCATATTCGAGCCAACCCTTTGAATCCACAGGTAGTACTCCCCCACTTCCGACTTGGCACCCCTCTTGCATCACCTCCCTCGGATAAGTGTCTCTTTCCAAGGTTGGCATCGGTGTCAGGCAATTTGATCGTGGGTTTTGCTCCGGCAGCGGCGGGTGGCGCCGGCAGCGGCGTCACGGGCTTCGTAGCCGCCGGGGAGCCGGCCGAGGGGCCGCTTGGGCTCTTTGGCGCACTGCTGGGCGCCGCGACGCTCGAAGAACCTTCGGCGATCGAGTACGCCGCAACGGGCCAGGCGGCGCTCGAGGCGGCCCCGACCGGCCTGCTGGACGCGGCGTTGCCGCTCGGTGTCGAGTTCAGTCTCGAGGCGCCGGTCGAACCAGAGGTCGACGGCAAGGCGCTGCTCGCCGACCTGGTCGATGCGCTCGCCACCCTCGAGCAAGCACTGGCCAATGGCGAGCCGGTCGATCCCGCGCTCCCTGAACAGATCTCCGAAGCCCTCGATGCGCTCTCTGCTCTCCTCGACATCCCGCTTCCGGTGGCGCCGCTCGATCCTCCGAACGCCGGACCAGAGCCAGCCGAGACCTCCCCGCTTCCAACCGGAAGCGATCTCGATGCCCTGCTCGCGCTCGCCGGCGAGGTGATCCCCGCATTGCAGGGCGAGAGCCTCTTTACCGCCGCCCCGGACACCGGAGCGCCGGCCACGCCCCCATCGGCCCTTGCTGCCCCCACGGCGCCGGCGGCCGCCGATACCGACGCGCCTCCCCTGGCTTCTCCGCCGCCGGTGGCGGACGATGTGGTCATGGCGACAACGCCTGGGGCGAACCCATTGCTGGCTAGCACGCACCCGACGGACGAGCCGGCAGCCAGGCCGACCCCCGATCCGGCCCCCGTTATTGGTCAGCTCGTCAAAAAGCTCACGCAGGTCGCCGAGTCTATGGCCCCGCACTCGCCCGGCCTGGCCAAACGGTTGGAGGCGCTGGCCGACAGGCTGACCGCGGGCGTGATCAGCGCCGAAACCCTCGCCAAGCTCGGTATCGACACCGGGCTCTCGCTTGCGGAGGACGAACTCGGCCAGGCACTTGACAAGCTGCTCGGCGCAACCTCCGAAGTCAAAGGCACGCCGGCGCCACCGGCCTACGCTGTGGCACAGCTCAAACTGCCCGAGGTCATCGCCCTGCCGCCGAAGGCCGAGACACCGCGGCCGACGGAAACACCATCACTCACGGCTCCCGCGGCCCCAGAGATCGCTGCGGAAAACGCGTCCGCGCCTGATCCGCGCCCGACGCTCGCCGAACCGCGCGCCGCCGAACCGCAGGCCAAGGGTCGCGACAGCTTCGCCGATTCGCTGCGTGCCACGCCGGGCGACGCCGATATGCCCGCAGAACCCGGCACGCATGCCCAGTCCACGACCCAGGCGGCTACTGCTCCTGCCGCCGCGGTTGTCGCCGGAACCAAGGCCATCCACGCCGCCTATCGGGCGCCGGTCCACCAGATCAACGTCCCGCAGGTGGCCTTCGAGGTCGTGCGCCAGGTCCAGGCCGGCAATTCGCGCTTCCAGATCCGCCTCGATCCGCCCGAACTGGGACGCATCGATGTCAGGCTCGACGTCGACCAGAGCGGCAATGTCAACGCCCGCATGACGGTGGAGCGCGCCGAGACCCTCGACCTGATGCAGCGCGACCAGCGGGCACTGGAACGTGCCCTGGCACAGGCCGGGCTCGACAGCTCCAAGACCAACCTCGAATTCTCCCTGCGGCAGAACCCCTTCGGGCGCGAAGATGGCGGCGATGGCCGCGGCAAGGGGTCGCCCTTCGGCGGCGGCGGCGAGACCGCCGACCTCGGCGAGTCCGCTCCGGAAGTCACCCAGACCCTTTATCGCGGCTCGACCAGTGCGAGCGGCGTGAACCTGTTCGTGTAAGGAGGCCGCGATGGCTGTAAGTTCGGTAGGCACCACCACAGGCACCAGCGCCAATGCCGCATCGCGGCAGACGATCGCGGACAATTTCGACACCTTCCTGACGCTGCTGACTACCCAGCTCAAGAACCAGAATCCGCTCGATCCGCTGGACACCAACCAGTTTACCCAGCAACTGGTGCAATTCACTTCGGTCGAGCAGCAGCTCAAGACCAACGACTTTCTCGAAGCCATGATGCTGGCCAACCAGAACGTCGGCAGTTCGCAGGCGGTCGGCTATATCGGCAAGACGGTCACCGCGTCAGGTGCGAAGTCCGAGCTGGTCGCTGGCAAGGCGAGCTGGAATTTTGCTGTCCAAGAGCCGGCCGACATCTCGGTCACCGTCAAGGACGCCAGCGGCAACGTCGTCTTCACCAAGCAGGGCTCGGTCGGGCAGGGCGAAAGCGTCTTCAATTGGGACGGCATCGGTGATGACGGCAAGAAGAAGCCCGACGGGTCCTATTCGATCACCATCGAGGGCCGCGACGAGGAGGGCAAGCTGGTCGACGTGCTGACTGAGATGACCGGCGAGGTCACCGGCGTCGATCTGACCGGCAGCGAGCCGGTGCTGCTCGTCGGCAATGCCCGCGTCAACATGTCGAGCGTGCTCTCGGTGCGAGCGGCAACGGCAGATGACGGGGCTTAATCCTCACCCATCCCCGTGGGCAGCCCATCCATGCTGACGACGTTATTCTCGCGCCAGTAGGCTTCGATGCCGTCTTCGCCCTTGGCCAGCGCCCATTTGTCCATGGTTTCGCGCTCTTGCCTGTAGTCGAACAGCGGCACACCATAGCCGCATGAGGTTTTGACCAGGTCGAAGTCGAGCAGGATCATCTGCCGGGCGCCCAGCGGCTCGGCATTGCCGAATTCGGTCGCCAGCAGCTGCCCATACTCCTCGTCCCCACGCTTGAGCACCCTGCCCCGCCCATAGAGCCGCAGGATCAGCGGCGGCCCCTCCACCGCGCAGAACATGATGGTGAGGCGCCCATCGGCCAGAAGGTGCGCTGCAGTCTCGTTGCCGCTGCCGGTGCGGTCGAGATAGACGACGCAATTGTCCCCGATCACCCGCAGCATGTCGGTCGAGCGGGGAGAGAGATTGATGCGCGTCCCAGCTGCGGCCGAGGCCGTAAAGAACATGTGCTGCCGCGCGATGACGTCGCGATGGTGCTGGTTGAGGCTGGGGAAATCCTTGGCCATGGACTCGGCCTCCTTTCTGGTGGACCATAGCTACCCGAGAAGCCTGTCGACGGCCATCCTGCCCAACGTCCTGCTTTAGGCTCATTCGTACTGCGGCAAGTTCTTTACTGCTTGTAAGCTTCTCCTTAGCCGAATTTTAAGTGAGACGAGCTAGTGTCCTGAACCATGGTCAGGTTCAGTATGAGAGTAAAATGACCGTACAAATGCGTCCTCGCGTGAAGTACGTTATCGGCCCGGACGGAAGTCCGCTGACGATTGCGGATCTACCTCCCCGTAACACGCGGAGGTGGGTCATAAGGAGAAAAGCTGAAGTTGTTGCTGCAGTACGCGGCGGCCTGCTGAGCCTTGAAGAGGCCTGCGACCGCTATACGCTCAGCGTCGACGAATTCCTCAATTGGCAGGCTGCCATCGACAAGCATGGTCTTGCCGGCCTGCGCACCACGTGGATTCAGCACTACCGCGAAGGCTGAAACCGCCTTCCAGGGAGTTTCAAAGCCCGCCATGGCTGAACGCTGCGGCGGGCTTGCTCTTTGGGTCCTCAGGGCGTGTCCTGCGTCAAGTACTGCTTGCCCGCCATTCGGTCCTTCACCCTTTCATAGTACCGCGCCACCCGCGGCAGTGAGGGATGCTCGAACGGCGTCTCGAGCCAGCGATGTACCGACAGCCCCAGAGCTATGTCGGCAAGCGAGAACGCCTCACCAGCCGCAAAGCCCTTGGTTTTCTCCAGCTGGCCGTCGAGGATTCTCATCTTCGCGTTCCAGGCCGCGATGGAGGACGCGATCCTGCCTTGGTCGTCATAGCCCGGGGTCTTGCGCACCAGCGCATTGAGGGCGTAGCCCCACTGGCCGTTGAGGTCGGTCGCCTGCCAGCCGAGCCACTGTTCGACCAGCGCTTGCTGCCGCAATTCGGCGGGCAACAGGTCCGAGTGATGCGTCTGCGCCAGGTAACGCAGGATGGCGTTGGACTCCCACAGCACGAAGCCATCGTCGATGAGAACCGGCACCTGTGCATTAGCGTTGAGCTTGAGGAATTCGGGCGCCTTCGGGTCGCGTAGCGGCAGGCCCCAGTCCCGTCGTTCGTAGTCCAGCCCCAGCTCGTCCGCGAGCCACAGCACCTTGCGCACATTGATCGACGTGACCCGTCCCAGCACCTTCAGTTTTGTCACGTTCCCACTTCCTTAACGACGCTGGGCAATTCCTGCCGATTTTCGCAATCTGCAACGCCAGGTTAAGAACTTGTTTACCATCGGCTAGGTAATTTTTGCCTATGGGGGTGGTCAGGGCGTTCTGCGGCCACCGGCAAGGCAATAGGTCCGGGTGTACGCGTGAACGGTCTGCTCGAATTCGTCAACCGCTTGGGGCTGGCGCGCATTGCCGCGATGGCAGTGGTCGCGGTGCTCATGCTCGGCTTCTTCGCCTTCCTGATCCTGCGCGCCTCGAGCCCGCAAATGGCCCCCCTCTATACCGGGCTGTCGCTCGAGGATTCGGCGGCGATCGTCTCCGAGCTGCAGAGCCAGAACGTCCCCTATGAACTGCGTGGCGAGGGCGACACCATCCTTGTCGCCCGCGACCAGATCACCACAACTCGCATGTCGCTCGCCGAAAGCGGACTGCCGCAACGCGGGCAAGTCGGCTACGAAATCTTCGACAAGCAGAGTTCCCTCGGCGCCACCAGCTTCGTTCAGAACATCAACAATGTCCGCGCCCTCGAGGGTGAACTGGCGCGCACGATCTCGTCCCTCGCCCGCATCAAGAGCGCCCGCGTTCACCTGGTGCTCCCCGAGCGCGAACTGTTCCGTCGTGAACGCAAGGACCCGACGGCCTCGATCGTCCTGCAAGTCCGCGGCGAACTCACCACCGGCGAAATCCGCGCCGTCCAGCATCTGGTCGCCTCCGCCATCGAGGGCCTCACCCCGATGCGGGTGTCGATCGTCGATTCGACCGGCCGCCTGCTCGCGTCGGGCGCCGGCAGCAACGAAGAGGCCGTGCTGGCCGGGGAGGCCGAGGAACGCACTATCGGCGTCGAGAACCGGCTGCGCGCCCGCGTCGAAGACCTCCTTGCCAATGTCGTCGGCGCCGGCCGCGCCCGTGTGCAGGTGAGCGCCGAGCTCGATTTGAACCGCATGACCCGGACCTCCGAGACCTTCGATCCGGAAAGCCAGGTCGTTCGTTCCTCCCAGACCAGGGAAATCGAGAGTGCCGCCGCCGGCCCGGGGAACAGCGGCCAGGTGAGTGTCTCTAGCGAGCTTCCAGGCGCTTCTGAACAGGCTGCCGCTGCGGGCACGTCCGAAACCAACTCCACGGCCGAGGAAACCACCAACTACGATATCTCCAAGACCACCGAGGTCGAGACGGCCGAGGCCGGCGGCATCAAGCGGCTCTCGGTCGCCGTGGTGATCGATGGAATTTATGCCGCCGACGCATCGGGCAACTCCGTCTACCAGCCGCGCAGCGCCGAGGAACTGGCTCAAATCACCGCGCTCGTACGTTCCTCCGTTGGTTTCGATGAAGCACGCGGCGATCAGGTGGAGGTCGCCAACCTGCAGTTCGCCGAGCGACCCGAACTCGCCACACCCGGCACCGAAGGGCCGGCGCTGTTCGACTTCACCCGCGACGACATGATCAACGCAGCAGAGATGCTGGTGACCCTGCTCATTGCTCTGGCGCTGGTGTTTTTCGTCATGCGACCGCTGCTCAAGCGCGTGCTCGCTCCCGAGTCGAAGCCGCTGGCCCTGCCGCAAAGCGCGGAACTCTCGCCCCAACCGATGATCGGGGAAGGCTTCGCCAACATGCAGGTGGAGGAAGCACCGCGCCCACCCCGCGTTCCGGCGTGGATGAACGAGGCCAAGTCCATGGGCGAAGCGCAGGCCCAGACCCTCAAGACGGTCGGCACGCTCGTCGACGATAACCCCAAGCAGGCCGCGCTGATCGTCCGCGACTGGCTGACCAACGCAGCATGAGTGAGTTGTAATCCGAGATGGCGGCCGTGGCGCAGATCCAGCAGCAACAGATTCCCAACCGGCAGTTGGTGGTCGGCAGCGACGCCGATCAGCGTACACTCTCGGGCGACGAGAAGGCGGCCGTGCTGCTGCTCGCCCTCGGACCCGATTTCGGCCGCCCCATTCTCGAGGAACTCGACGAGATGGAAGTCCGCACCTTGTCGCGCGCCATGGTCCGGCTGGGTCCGATCACCCAGCACATGCTCGACGAGCTGCTGAGCGAATTCGTGACCACGATTTCGTCGAACGGCGGCCTGTCGGGAAATTCTGATTCTACGCAGCGCCTGCTGCTTTCCTTCCTGCCGCCCGACCGTGTCGATTCGATCATGGAGGAGATCCGCGGCCCGGCCGGCCGCAACATGTGGGAGAAGCTCTCCAACGTTCAGGAGGACGTGCTCGCGAACTACCTCAAGAACGAATACCCGCAGACCATCGCAGTCGTTCTGTCCAAGATCGCCACCGATCACGCCAGCAAAGTCCTTTCGGTGCTTCCCGAGGAACTGGCGCTGGACGTGGTGCAGCGCATGCTGGCGCTCGATCCGGTGCAAAAGGAAATCCTCGAAAAGATCGAGACCACCCTGCGCACCGAGTTCATGTCGACGCTCTCCCACACCAAGCGCCGCGACAGCCACGAGCAGATGGCCGAGATCTTCAATTCCTTCGATCGCCAGACCGAGGCGCGCTTCATCACCTCGCTCGAGGAATCCGACAGGGAAGCCGCCGAACGCATCAAGGCGCTGATGTTCACCTTCGAGGATCTGGCGCGGCTTGAATCCTCGGCCATCCAGGCGCTCCTCCAGAAGCTGGACAAGAAGGAACTGGGCCTCGCGCTTAAGGGCGCCAACGAGCAGGTCAAAGACCTGTTCTTCGCCAACATGTCGGCGCGCGCCGGCAAGATCATGAAAGACGACATGGACGCAATGGGCCCGGTGCGCCTCAAAGACGTCGACGACGCCCAGGGCCGCATGGTGGCCGTGGCTAAGGATCTTGCGGCGCGCGGCGAGATCGTCATCACCAAGGCAAAGGCCGACGAGGAGATGATTTCCTAGATGGCCGTCGCCCCCGCCAAATTCAACTTCGACCTCGATCTGGGACGCCCCCGGGAGCGCAACAGCGTCGTCACCGAGAGCGCCATGGCCACGCTGCTCGAGGACGCCCGCACCGCTGGCAGAGCGGAAGGTTTTGCGGAAGGCGAAAGCAGCGCCATGGCGAACTCGGCGCGACAGCTCGCGGCCGCCGCCAACGGCCTGGCCGACCGCGTTGCCGCTCTCGCAGCTTCGCTGGAAGACGCCAAGCGGGCCACCCTTGCCGAAGCGGTCGAGCTTGCCGGCGGCATCGCCCGCAAGCTCGCGTCGGCCCTCGTGGAGCGCGAGCCGGCCGCCGAAATCGAAATGCTCATCGCAGAATGCCTCACCTCGCTCGATGGCGTGCCGCACCTGGTTATCCGCTGCAACCCAAACCTCGCCGAAGCAGTGCGTGAAACCGCCACCAGCCGAATGGCAACCTCCGGCTTCACCGGGCGCCTCGTGGTCATGGGCGATCCCGATCAGGCGCTCGGCGATGGCCGCATCGAATGGGTCGATGGCGGCGTTGTCCGCGACATGTCCGCCATCTCGGCCGAAATCGACGACCGCATCGCGGCCTATCTCGCCGCGCGAGGGGCCAGCCACCCCAAGGAGATTGAACCATGAGCAGCGGCGGAAGCGACCCCAGCGTAACCTTCGAGGAGATGGCGGCTCCGGGTCGCGACTCGACCATTCCGTACACCGAAAAGAGCGCCGCCGACCTTGAGGCGGTCTTCGACGTGCCGGTGCGCATCTCGGTCGTGCTGGGCCGCACCCGCGTGCCGGTAGCACATCTGTTGCGCATGGATGTCGGCACCGTCGTCGAACTCGACCGCCAGGTTGGAGAGGCAGTGGAAATCTATGTCAACGAACGGCTGGT